>TARA_R100001143_G_scaffold62974_1_pt1 | contig 32119 bp, 29 predicted proteins | sample TARA_R100001143 | Tara Oceans TARA_R100001143 (sample SAMEA2621300) | marine metagenome | biome: marine biome (ENVO:00000447); feature: mesopelagic zone (ENVO:00000213); material: "saline water (ENVO:00002010), including plankton (ENVO:xxxxxxxx)" | depth 800 m | reverse complement strand
CAGGGCGGCAAACGCCGAGAAGCCACACTCGGCGGTTATCCCGCCTTATCGCTCGCAGAAGCTCGGCTACAAGCTGAGGTGATGAAGAAAGATATCCGGGGAGGCCTGGACCCACTAATCGAAAAGCAGAAGCAGGCATTTCCGGAGATCCTGACGGTGCGCCAGCTCTTCAACGACTGGCACGAAACCGACCTGTGTCGGCGCCTCCAGCACCCCAGCATCCCCAAGCGCATCTACACCAAGGAAATCGACCCGGTCATCGGCGTATACCCTATCCGCGACGTCACGCCCAGGGAGATCCGACGAATCATCCAGCACGTGGTGGAAAGTGGCAGACCGACGATCGCCAACGACACCCTGATGTACCTCAAGCAACTGTTCCGCCACGGGATGAAACTGGACCTGTGCCAGAACAACCCGGCCTCTCCCTTCACAGCCACAGATGCTGGCGGACTGGAAAGCAGCCGCGACCGCATGCTCACCCCCGAGGAGATCCGGCATGCCTTCCAGGTCCTCCGAGATAACATCAGCAGCTTCGGCCGCGACAACTACCTGGCCTGCTGCCTCTTCCTGGTACTGGGAGTGCGCAAAAGCGAACTCTGCGAGGCGCCCTGGGAGGAATTTGACCTGGAAGCTGCGATCTGGGACCTGCCGGCGCATCGCAGCAAAACCGGCACGGCGATCTCGATCCCGCTACCCAGCCAGGCCGTGGAGTGGCTCACCACGCTGAAAGGCTTCGCCTGCGGGTCAGCCCATGTTTTCCCGGCACGGCGGGCTAGTAAGCGCCCACACATGGGGCCGGACACCCTTAACCGGGCTATCTCGAAGCTGTTCGGACGGGAAGCCGGCCGCAAGCAGCAGCCACCGAACAAGATGGGCGACCTGGAGCATTTCACCGTTCACGACCTGCGCCGCACCTTCCGCAGCCTGGCGGCTGCGGAAGGCGTGCCCAGTCACGTCGCTGAGCGGTGTCTGAATCACAAGCTGAAGGGGGTAGAGGGGATTTATGATCGGCATGATTACTTCGAGGAACGGCGGCTGGCGCATCAGAAAGTGGCAGATATCGTATCTGACCTCGTGTGAGTCCCTCGGAGAGGCTACAGGCGGACATCCGGTTTGAAGTTGACTTCCCTGGCGCCAGTCGCCAGGCGCTCGAAGTCCGGATGGCCAGCATTAAGCAGGTAATTCCACTCGCGGGGCACCACCACGCTTGGCACCGCCAACACCAGGCTGCTTTGGCCGTCCAACCACTCATCGCCGAGCTCCGCCGTGGACGGCGGCGCCGGCTCATCTCGCCAATCACCCGGCAGGTCGCCTTCCGGCAACCGCAACACTTGGTCGCCCGACAAAGGCAGCTCCAGTAGCGCGTAATGCTGCAGCAGGCTGTAATCATCCAGATGGACCATCACCTCCAGCATAGCCAGGGACTCCGAGCCCGCCAGATACACGCAGGACCTGCCACGGCTGTTCCAGCGACCACCAAACCGCCGCGCGCCTTCGCCGTCGAAGGCCGTATTCAGCCACTTACGCTTAACCAGGCGATACGCGGAAATCTCGCTCATGCGAAGACGCCGTGCTCAAGCCGACCAATCAGGTCCAGCACGGCCTCCACTTCGGCGGACGTGGCCAGCATGTCCACGGGGCGTCGATCTCCCAGCCCCCGCACGGGATTCGACAACCAGTGCACTGCCCGCTCACGATCCCCCTCAAACAGATCGATAGCCGCCTTCAGCACCTCCGCGAAGCGGTACAGGCGGTCACTCTCGTCCACCTTGAACTTCCCGGCCTTGGCGCGTCGTCGCAACGTGGCCGGCGGGATCACCAGATACCGGGCCAACTCCTGGTGCTCAAGACCCGCGACCGACACCAGCTGCTTGTAAACCACGTAGGGCACCCCTTCACGCAGCGCCTTGTGCAGCCCGGCGCCGCGCGCGGGAATCCCGACCGTTTTCCAGAAACCAGGACTTCTTTTCTGGGGCGCTCGATACTCGCTCAGATCCGCTGCCATGATTTCGCTCCCATTGATCACCTGATACCCCCAAAGGGTATCAAATTGAATTCGGAAAGCAATCTACCTCACCGGCTTGGCCGTTCCTCACCATATACGCCAGATAACGGACAGTGCTCGGTCAGGTGATAGGGGCACTGCCTTCCCTCCGAACAGAAGCGCTCTTCTCGACGTTCCGGGTTTGTGCCTTCGCGACACACGGCTACAAACGTTGACTTGTGAAGCTGGTCACGCTTTTATTCTTTAACGTCTCCGGAAGGTTGGTATCACGAAATGCTAACGCCGTAATGCCGCGCGCGTCATTATTCAATATACGCGCACGTCGCCTAATACCCGTTAGCGCAAACAACTTGCCCCGTATACTCAGGTAGCAAAGAATGGCGAAGCTAAGAAGCGGACTTAATGTAGGAATCACCCTTGAGCCTTATATAGAAAGGCTAAAGGAGCCATCCCTTGACTACATTTACGCAACCCCGGGGTATTTCAAATACTGCGTAAGAAGCCCTATGGATTTGTTAAAATTTTCATCAATCATAAAAATCATTGGCAAAGACGGAAAAACGTCTGAGCCGACGGGTTTTTCAATCGAAGACCTATATGCCGGGAAAATCAACTGGCCCGAAAACGACTTACAAGACTTAAAAGAATGGCTTAATTCCAACGCAAAAATTCAGCCATGGCTCAGCGCACAGTTCAATAAAGCCAAACTCATAGTTGACCCAGTTATTTTATCCCACCCATTCCCTACCGAAGATAGCAGTAGAAAAGCACAGTTCGGCCAAGGCTCTATGGACAATAGTAGCGCTGGGCACAAACGCTTGAAGATGGACGAACCCAATTCTAGCGAAATACCAAGAAAGGGTCCCGATCCTCAAAAATCGATTGAGCAGAAAAGAAAGCAACCGAAACCCGAGACTAAGAAAGCTAAAGACGAAGTTGAAGAGAAAGAATTTCAGGAATTGGTGGCCGAAATTAAAAATTTGGGCTTTACGCAAACCAGCCAAGTATCGAATTACATTGTCACCAACCAACTAGGTTACAAATACCCCAGAATTTCTGGTGTATTGCAAATGGGACTAAACGGAACAGTTTGGGATTTTTCAGGTGGATTCCCACCCAGAATATATGCCAGGCTGTGTGAAGAGCTAGACTTATCAAATAATGGAACAAGAGCAAAACCAATAGCTTTCGAGTCGTTCGATAGAATTGAAAGACGTTCCCGGAAGCGCCGCGATTGATCTAGCCAATCATTCAAGCCGACGCCTTCGGCGAGACTTGTCTCAGGCGTTATAACAGAGAGATGAGGGGAGGATCAGAGTGGGAGATTTTTTTTCAAACAATACAGAAATACTTATCGCGGTCCTGGCTTTGGCTGCTGCGTTGCAAGCGAACTTTATAGCAAGAAGATCCAAGCTGGATTCAGATAGAATTTTGCTTTCCGAAAGAAAACGAGATTTACTCCAAGCGATCGATAGGCAGCATGTAACTCTACTTCGCCTAAGATTCGTGATGCAAGATCAACAGCTTCAATTTGAATTGTGCCCGAATCTCTCACTAGCCGAGCCCGAAGAGAAAGAAAGAGTTCTGGCCAATCTAAACGCCCTCTATGGACTGGAAGAAGCTTGTCTTAAAGCAAGAAATCGTGCAGAAGCGATAAATGGAATTCATGATCCGGCAGCGATTGACACTCAGTTTTCTGAGGTCGGGCGTTTAACCGTCCATCTTCAGAAAGATATAGAGCATGAGCAAAAGCTCCTAGATTCAAAAAAAAGCCTGGTTGCGGATAAATCTAGGTTTTTCAAAACGAACGATGCAAGTGTGGCCTAAACCTTATACCTGTCAGTTCGAACATAGGCTTTGTTGACTGACGGAAGGAAACGGGTGACATTCGAGCTCATCGAATCGTCAGAAACTGAGAGGCCAAATCAAAACGTGCCTAAACAATAATCCCGCACATCCGGTTATAAAATCTAAATTAATTTCAAAGCCACAATAGAGGCGAGAGGCTTTACGCTGCTTCTCAGCGTCACCTCATTCAGCAGCTGCACTTGCTGTCTGACGCCAACACGAGGTAATGAAAAGTGAGCAATGTTAATAGACATGGCCTCCGTCGTTACATTCCTGGGAGAGTGGCAAGGGATGTACGTCAGCGTTCAAAGTTTGGTTGTGTTCTCTGTAGGTCGGCAATCTATCAATATGAGCACATTAGTCCAGAATTTAATGATGCTACCGAGCACAACAGCGAGGATATATGTCTTTTATGCGGGCGTTGTCACGATAAAGTAAGCAAAGGTCAAATATCCAAAGATGCTGTCCGGAGGCATTACGAAAGAGCCCAGACAGATCCAGAAATCAGAAGACCCTTTGATGATTTTTTCCTAGATAGTGCCCGCCTGACCGTTGTTCTTGGTTCAAGCATTTTCCATGGCGCAAAAACTTTGGTGGAGATCGACGGCAAAGCAATGCTTGCAATTGAGCCCCCGGAAGACGGGGCGTCTTTCCCAACGATTTCCGGGGAGTTTTCAGACGAGAGCGGAGAAGAGCTCTTTCGGATAAAAAGGAACGTGTGGTCTGGAAGACCTGACGCCTGGGACATGAAGGTGGAAGGAAAAAATATCGTCATTAGGTCAGCCCCAAAAAAAGTGACCCTAAAATTGATCATTGAACCACCGAGCAGGATTATTGTTGAGCACCTTGATATGCGGTGTGGAAGCGCTCTTTTGAGATTGAGGAAAGGGTCACTTGAAGTTGGGAGGGTCGAGCCGGGCGCTGAATACATAGTCGGACTTGAGCGGTTTGAGTGCGACGGCGCTGATGTGGGGATTAAAGTTGACTCTGTCGCTATAAAAGAACCCGCCTTAAAAAGAGTGAGCATGATTGGAGGGAAAGGTCTAGACCTTGAAGGTACTGGTATATTACTCGCAAAAGGCGCTTCAGGGATGACCATACTTGGATTATCCATCGAGCACGCCACGAAAAAATATACCAAAAAGTTGACATTCCCACTTCGTGATAGCTTAAAAGGACAGGGGCAGATTTTTCCTCCTAGGATTTAATCTTTTTGGTGTTAAAAATCGGCGGCGCGGCTTCCCATTTTCTGCCTCTTCGCAGCCCCAGGCTGGCGCTGAGCAGCGCGTGAAACGGAATGGTTCTGAAATATGAATGGGTACTCGAAATATTTTTCGCTTAAATCGTCGATTGAAGGTTTACTAGGAACAGAGGCTTGGTACGCCCTCAAGGAATCGCAGGACATATCAACCTGGAAGAAATTCCTGGGCAAAGCTCTCAAGGCTCTGAAAGTTTCCATTCTCGAGACAGTCCAGGTTTGTGACGACGAGTGGCGCGCGGAGATAAGCACCTTGATCGATGACGGGGTAAAACACATCAATCGTGGCAAATCGATCGATGAATTGATTTCCTCTTTGGCGGCGACATCGCTAAATGTGGCTTTCTTGCAAACTGGCTTTTTACCCCGGCGAGAATCAGCAGTCAATTCTGTAAGTCTTCGTAAAGCGAATTGGAGGCATGACCTTTATCGCCAGGTGGTTTACTTGCAAACTCCTAAGCAGAAGGAAAGCCTTTTCTGGCACAAGCAGCAGAGAAAGATGGGTGTTCAAGCACAAATAGAGCATTACGGAGTGTATAGACGGAGCGGGTCCAGGCTTCCATATTCGGAATGGTGCCAAACCGGTGAATCGCGTGACCAGTAAAAATGCCAGCCGTTTCTGTTGGGACCCCAAAAGGCGTCGGACTTGGGCGTTTGGCATCCTCGTCCCGAAGTTCAAAAAGAAGGGATCATGATATAAAAACATGTCCATACATCTGCTCGGGAGGAGATTCTACCCGACAATACCAACTTACCGAAGGTCAGTTGACACAGCTTTCACAAGCAGCTCAAGAAGAGATTGGGAGGTCCTCTGGCCCAGCGTATAGATGCAACTATTGTGGTTGTGTGTATTTGGATGAAATTCATGACCGGAAGACGCTGGGCAGCTTAAACGGCGGTATTACAGGACAAGGCTGGAGCTCGCGTAGATATCCTAGTAAACCCGGTTCTTAAAATCCCAAATAACTACAGGCGCGACGAATTCAATTGCACATTCAGAAAACCATGTGGGCGAAAACGTCTATCATCTATAACAAAAGGAATAAGAATACACTACTTGTTGTCGGCCTATTTTGCTTATGTGCACGAGGCCCCTTCAACTCTACAGGTTATGTTCAATCCGCCCAGGAGATCACAAATGGAAAGTAGTATAGAGCTCGTGATTAGCTCCTTAAGTCAGCATCTGAGCGTCGACGGCAAAACCGTCAAGATCGAAATTAGCCGTGGCTACGATGGCGGCTGGAATCTCGCAATCATCGATGAATTTGGCACGTCGACGATATGGGACGAGGAGTTCGACACCGAGGCGGCAGCGCTTAAGGAGGCCAAGGCGACTATTCGGGACGAAGGCATTGATTCCCTGATTTGTACCGACCCGTGGGTCCTGCGGAGTCACTAACACCGCCAGACGCCCCAGGCCGCAGGCCGACGCCGCCGCGCCCTGGTTCTTCAGCTGGCGCTCCGGCGAAAGCGAGCGTCGGTGTTATGAAAGCCGCTTCTCGCATCCACGCACACCGAGATAGTGGCCGTGGAGGGCTTTATGCGATCTCATTTAGATAGCGCCTACAGACTGCTATTACTTTGTTAACAACAGCGGCTTTTACCTCCGATGTTGCTAGCCTTCCAACGCCGCTATCACCATCGAGTTGGCCAGGATTTAATTCCTGAATCGTCACCCAGCTTAACCACCACTCGTTGTGTTCTGATCCCTCAATGTCGGCGAAACGGTTTCGGTCATCGGGCACGTTAATGTGTACACATTCCTGAAAACGCCCCAGCCCTACCCAGAATCTGTCTGCGGCATCGAGGCCCAAAACCAGATACATGTCCTTTAGTTCATCATTAACGATGTCGAGAATACGATAGAACCGGTAGCCGTCAGGCGTCCGGCCCTTGGCCCAGCCCTCATAGGTAGTCCAATCGAACTCGTTCCAGCGATCCGGTGATTCTACTGGTTCTAGGCGTGACTCCTTTTCCAGCTTTTCATGCACCGCGTCGACTAATTCCTCAAGCAGCTTGGCATGTAGAAAATGAACGGAGCGCGTTAGTCTTGCTAATGCGCTTATGTCGCCCTGGTGCGTGGCAAAGTGATCTTGCAGCCCACTACTTTCCAGCTCTGCCAGGGCTTCTTCCCGCGAGTGCATGCCGATAACCTCCATTAGAACCTCGTAGTACTGTTGCAAGATATGGTGAGTTCGACGCTTTTCCGTCTGCTTGGACGTCCACTCCAGCAGGCCCTCTAGCCAAGCATGAACTTCTGTTTGGTAACTGATGCACCGATAACCGTCTTTTTCCAGCGCCGTCTTATCACCAGAGTCGGCCGGCGCTGAGATCGACAAAGGCGACGGCTCACAGCCGTCCGGAGTCAGATAGAACAGATGTGACGTTGCGGGTGGGCCGGCCTGAGCGTTGAGAACTTTCTGGTAGCGCCACAGTTGTGCCTCTTGGTCGGCGGCGTACAGCTTGTTCTCGATCACCACGCAGGAGCCCGGCAGCTGAATCATCAAGTCAACTCGCCCATACTCGACAAACGATCGCTCACGCCAGACCTGGGCGGCAACAGCGCCGGTGGAATCAAGATTCAGCATCGACAGGAGCCGAACCAGCGGTTCTTCCCCCAGGCCGTGATCCCCTTTTGGATCCAACAGCCAGCCCAGCATCGGCGTGTGCAGGCGAACTTCGTCGTGTGCCGCGAAAAGGAGCTTTAGGAGGTTCGGCTCCTTGGTATCCCGCATCGCCTGTAGGCGATAGTACAGGTCGGAGCTCCAGAACCAGGAGATATCCTCTTTGTGATCACTCAACCTCAAACTCCTTTGCATCCAACTCCAGTGGTGCCTTGCTATACCCAAATGTCAGGACCTGCTGGACGTATTCATCCATGAAGGCCTCAAGCGAGCCAAACGTCTCGTATTGATAGACGTGACGAAACTCATGGGAGTAGAGGCGCACCGACTCGAAGCCCCTGACGATATAGATCGAGTGGCCGAACGTCATGCCCAGCACCGATCCGTTCATCATCCCCACGCTCTTGGCCAGGTTTAGAATGGCCGGATCTTCCATGATCGGAACCTTATCGACCAGCAACACCCTGATCCGGGCAGGCTCAAGGACACCGACGCTTCTAGCCAGATCCACGCCGGCGTCATTCAGCTCCGTTCCGGTGCCCTGAATAATCCGATACTGCTCACTGGCCCACCGGATCACTGAGGCACGAACGTCCTGGTAACGGCTCACTTCCCCTCCTTAATGCTGATGCCATTTCCCTCGATCATGGCACCGCCCCGCGACACTTTCTGTCGCAACAACTTTTCCCACGCGAGCACCAGTTAACGCCAGCACACCCAAAGAACGCCGCGCACTGGGTGCATTCCCTCTATTCAAGATTATTTCAGATACACATTACCTCCATGAACCGAGGGAATTAAACCTCGGAAATGACTCACTGGAGGTATCAATGATTCTGCAATGCCCTAACTGCGGCTCGGTCCATGTCGGCGCTCGCCACGACGCCCGCAAGGCCTGCGGGGCTGCCGGCACGATTGCGGGGGTAGCTGGTGGCGTGGTGACCGGCGCCGGCCGCGCCCAGCTCGGCGCCGCTCTGGGCCTGGCCGCCGGCCCACCGGGTATGGCCATGAGCCTGCTGCTCGGAGGTCTGGCTGGTGGCCTTGTAGGGGGCGCCGGAGGCGCCGCCCTGGGGGATCTGATCGACCAGACCCAACTGGATTCGCTGGAGTGCCTGCGATGCGGACATCGATTCGCCGTGCCCTGCCAGTCCCCCGGCGCTGACTGATGCCACCATTTTCTACTCTCAAGCCCGCACATGCGGGCTTTTTTGTTTCTGGAGATCCCTATGTGCGATTGCGACAACACGTTCGTAAAGAGTGAGAAGGGCCTGTATCAGGCCTTTGGTCCGATTACTTCGGATGACATTATCCGCACCGCCACCGCCATCCTGCAGGAGAACCTGACTCGGGGTGACGCTCTGGCCACGCCCGAGGACGCCGCGCGGTTTCTGCAGATGGCCTTGGCTAACGAGAAAAACGAGCACTTCGCAGTGCTGTTTATGAACAACAAGCATCAGGTAATCAGCTTCGAGCGGCTGTTCTTTGGCACCGTCGACGGCGCCACCGTCCACCCCCGGATCGTGGTGCAGAAGGCCCTCGAATGGAACGCGGCTTCGGTGATTCTGGCGCACAACCACCCCTCCGGGCACAGCGAGCCCTCTGAGGCCGACAGAAGGGTGACCGAGCAGCTGGTGAAAGCGCTGGGCTTGATCGACGTGCGAGTGCTGGACCACCTGGTGGTCTCCCAGTCCGGCTGGGAAAGCCTCTCACGGCGCGGCTGGGTCTAAGTCGCCCTCCTCCCCCTACCTACCCAATCATAGCCCCGCCCGATCGGCGAGGGCGCTTCTATGCCGTTTACAAGGAGAACGCCGTGTGCCCTAACAATCCCTCTACTTATCGCCGGGTCGACCTGGCATCAGATCTGAAAAGTGAAACGCTGCCTCAGGCCGTGGCACCGGTCTGGGGAGCCTTTCTGTTCGAAGGCCTGATGACATCCCGGAGAGACCCCTACCGCAGCCAGCGTCTACTGAATTTCTGGAACGGGAGCCGCACACAGCTGGTCACGGAAAGCTGTCGCTATCTGGACTGGATCTGGACGTACAGTCGACATCACTGGCGGCACCTTAGTCCCAAGCACGGCAGGTTTGAGTACGAGGTGGTTTCCGCGTTCGGCAACCTGCTTGGCTTCGACCTGATCCTAAACCACGGTGAGTTTCCGTCCGACGAGCAGGCCCGCGCGGTTATCCAGGACCTGGTCGACGCATTCTTTAGCCGGGAAGACGCGCCCTGAAAAGCAAGCGTCAGGAGTCATCACCCCAGCTTAAATCATCCAAAAATTCGGAACCTGGGTCTGTGCTGGTAACCAACAGATGGTCTCTAGCCCGGGTACAGGCGACATAGAGCAGGTGGCGTTCTGTATCGTAAATATGTTCAAGATCAGCATTGTCTGACACTGACTCTATCCGCTCCTGAGAAGGGATAACCTCATCATCACAAGCCATGACAGCTACCGCCCTGAACTCCAGCCCCTTGGCAAGATGCATGGTGCTAACGGTCACTTTACCCGTTACTGTTTCCATCCGTTCGTCCAGGACCTTGAACGGCAAGCCCGCCTTCTCGGCTGCGAGTACGGCACGATCAATCTCCTCAACAGACCGCACGAACACACCGATTTCATGGGCATTCACCCCATCGCCAGCTAGGGCTAAAAGCCATTCCTGAACGGCATCAATTTCTTGCGTTTGAGTACTAAACGCTCGTACATCAGGGCTTGGGCCATTGAACACAGACACTGTCCCACGCCGATCATCAACATTCCCGTCCACATCTCTCACTTCTGGTCCAAGCAATAGATCAGCCTGCTTTCTAATTTGGTGTGACGTTCGATAGTTGATGCGCAGGGTTTGCGAGCGGCCCCGGATATCGACACCCAGCGATTTCCAGGAAAACGGCGTTTGGAAAATCCGCTGCCCCAAGTCTCCCGCGAAAAACAGGCTGTTCGGTCGATCACCACCCAGAGCGGCAAGGAACCTCAATTGCGCCACGCTGATATCCTGGGCCTCATCGACCACGCAGAATTCATAGGGCGGATGCTTTCGATTGGCCATGACGTCTGCCAACTGGCTAAACAAGTCCGATTGGGTGATCATCTCTTGTTTGGCCAACTGCGCTTTAACACCCTCGAACAGCTCCCACAGGCGGGCCCGCTGCGCTTCCGGCAGGCGTGTCTTGCGCCCCAACCGAGTCACATCACGGTAGTCTTCCCAATTCTGTAATTGCCAGGCGTCGACCACCTCTTCCCACTCACCCAATAAAAACCGGGACGACAAGCGAAAGCCTTCCCCTCCCTCTCTGGCTTTTTCCAGTAATTGTTGGATCTGGGCACGAGTAGCCAGCTTGGGCTTGCCGACATGAACGCTGTAAAGTCGCAAGCCGACGCTATCAATGGCCTCCACATCCAGTCGTTCGGCCAGGCTAGGTTCGTTGCTGATTAGGCATCTCAGTTTGGTGCTCAGGGCATTGGCCAAGGTAGTAGAGAAGGTGGTTAGCAGCACTCGGGCATCAGGGTTCTGGCGGACCAGGTGGACGGCGCGATGCAGGGCGACAATGGTCTTCCCTGTCCCGGCGGAGCCGGATACCCGTGCCGGGCCGTTGTAATCTTTATCCACCAATTGGCGCTGGGCCGGGTGCAGAAATATCGTCCATTTGTCCCAGGGGTACTCCAACGCCCGAGCCAGCTCGTCGGCATCCGTCATGACGCGGAAACGACGCTGAGCATCGGGGTGTTCGAAGGGGTCAGCAGGCATGCCAAACTGAACCGACACAGAAGGAGACCCGCCTGTCGCGAGCTCCAGCAACGCCTCAGACGCTTCGGCAGGCAGGTGGTCCGCCAATTTCAGCAGGCTATCTTCATCCGCTTTCAATACATCCGCCAACCACTCTTGCGGTACCCCGTAGGCCAGCAAGGTCTCTTCTGCTACCTCTGTAAATATTGGGGGCTTGCGCTCCGGATATCGCACATTCTCTACGTAGGTCGGTACTAGCACTTCCTGCACCGTCTCACGAATCTCAACCAACTGCGCTGCGCCGGTCTTGGGGTGAGTTTCCAACTTCCGACGCTCAGCCCATTGGTAGGCCTTATCGTGGTGATCCACATAGCAGAGCAACAGACTGGCATCTGTTCTGTGTACGATAAGCCTAATATCGCGGCTTACCCGCACCGACCAGAAATTCTTATCCTTGGCTTTAACGAGCTTGTGAAAACTCATGCCAGGGTTGACTGGATTCATTTGCAGGTCAAACGCGGTGGTTTTGGCCTGCTTTTGCTCGTCACCGGTGAGTTTGGCGAGGCTGGTGGTGAATGTGTCGGCGATTCGGAAGTTCATGCGAGTTACCTATGAAGACTATGGATCAACGCACATGTAATCCCCAAATAAATGGAAAGCAGATAAAAGTTAGCGCGTGATACCTGATAGATACTCGGCGGGTTTTCACATTGCCTGCTTTTGATAATCCACCTAACTCTTCTTAGACGTATACTCATTTAAAATGTACTTCCATCGCTACGTACTTCTAGAAGCGACCATCCACGATCTCTAAGCGCTTCAATACTTCGTTCATCCAAACACGCCCTGCTCATTGCCAAACACAGAAGGTGTGTCGGGCGAGTCATCGCGACATAGTGAAGTTTTAGCCGATCTGCTTGTTGTTTACCAGCAGATTCGACCCAACCACGCTTTTTTCCGGTAAGCCAAGGCAAAAGCGATTCAAGATTGTGTTTATGAAAGAACGTATCGAGCACTAAGGTAGCAGTATGCGTTTGTCCCTTTACGGAATGAATCGAACCAGCTTGGATAAAAACTTCCCTTCCATCTTCTCTGTAACGGAATAGATTGTGCCTACTTTTTTCTGCGATGGCCGGTGTTGACACCGAATCTGGCGTATCACTCCATATCAGAAAACTATCAGCCTCAGGAGCTAGCGGCGCACCGGCTATAGCCTCCCCAACCCTTCGTACCCTTTTGCACCAATGCTCGTTCCATGTCTCAATTGTTGGCAGCTCTTTTTTTATTATTAAGCACGCAATCAGATCTAGGTACTCCTCCCGAGCATCATGTAATGACTCCAGAACCTGGATAATATGTCGATGCTGACGCTTTGGACGGACCGGAGACTTTTCACCTGTCGTAAAATCAGACAATCGGAGGAAGCCCTCGGCAACCTTCTCGACCATCGAATGACTCTCATCCTTAAGATCCGATTTAGCTTTCCCAGCGAAGACATATTGAATAAAAGTCTGGGGTATTGGATCATTCTTTGCCAGCGCCGGGTCGTAATTTGGCCAATAATGTCCAATATGGTGTGGAAACTTATGATTAGCATCCTCGCCAGGAGGCTTATGAACCTGGCCGACCGCCGTGGCGACAAACCCATCTCCATGCAATTCAAAATCAGAGAATGTTTCGAGAAGCAGTCCTCCGTATGCATCTATAACTTTCTCCGCACTACCTTTCTCGAAGAGAAAAATAGTGTGTTTTTCAAATTGAGCGTCTGATATGAAATTCTTCTTTGGGCCCAGACCTTTAAGACCATAGGGTAAAACACCAAGAGGATCTGCTATATCAGCAATAGACTGACTGAAACGATAACTATTTGGCAACGCCACCTTATTCGATCCGGGAAACCTGTCTGTCACCGCTTCTTCTGCGTCTTGAAAGTCATAAATCGCTTGGTTATCATCCCCAAAACGCTGTCGAATGACCGCGTCATCTCCTTCCATGAAAATTCGGCTTAGAATCCCTGATTGTTCTTTACTATTGTCCTGCGCTTCGTCAATAAAAAGTAATGGAAAGCGGCCCCGAAGAATTTCCGCGATTACTGGATACCTCTTTAGAGCGCAATAGCCGTAGGCGAACGTATCTTCATATGACGCGAATCCTTCCTTAAGAATAGCTTTCTTCCATTCATCAATCCTTTTGAACGCGTCGGACTTGTTAGCACGTTTCAGCGGAACATCAACCTTTCCCGCCTTAAGCCTAATATCAAGGTTTTCCCCTACATAGTGCGCATGGCAGACAGCCGAGATTCGGGACGCATCGTTCCCAAATCTTCGATACAAGTAATTAGGAACGTTTTTTCCGCCACCACTGAGCTTCAAAAGCTTGCGCCCAGATATATCAGTATCAAACCGTGTGCCGCTGCATCCGAGTGACCGCAAAAGTGGCAACGCTAGAAACTCATTTACGAACCCGTGAATGGTACCAATGTAGTGAGGGTAGGAAAGCAAACGTTGCCCAACGGCAGTATTACCGAGGTGCTTTTCAATTTCACGGCGGGCTGCATTTGTGTGAGAAACCACACAGATCCCTCGGGTATTATGCTTCCATTTTTCCGCTAAAATCGCTAGCTTTGCCACAAGGAGCGTGGTTTTTCCACTGCCAGGACAAGCAGCAACATCAATACTATCCATGCGTTTGAGAACATCCTGTCGAGGATCAGATCCGTCCACTCCATAAAACGCATTATCGGGCAACCCCATGAGTTGACTTGCTCGAAAAATATCTTCATCTATTATAGTCGGGAACTCAAATGTACTTTCAACACTCATTCTAACCCGTCCCCCTTGGGCCTCGCGCCAGCTGTATCGGTCACATACTCAATTGTCTCAACCAAATAGGGTGGGAGCGTCATCCGCCATTCGTTTTTTGTGCGATTCTTGCCCTCTAGCAACCCAGCCAAATATTGTGCAGAAATAGCCTTAGACGCTTTGGTCTTATTCGTAAATGAAGCGTAAACTTCTGTGGCGATAAACTCTTTATCATTACAACCGGTAGCCGGGCCTTTCGATGTAGCTTCGCTGACTTCCTGCTCAATTCTATCGAACTCTTTTTGAGCTTTTTTAACTACTTCCCCAAAGACTCGCTCATCGAGATCCTTCCCTTTTTTTACAAGAGCTTCGTCTTTCTTCGCGAGACATGCAGACAAATAAACCTCTTTGGCAAGACCAAAATAGGCAAGGTCATATTCCAGAGTCCATTCGTTGGCTACAAATGTTTTCACAGCTTGACCGGTTGTCTTCTCTCCCAAGACAATGCGCCTTTCTGTTACACCCTTTTCGCCAAGGTCACTTTTCGCGGGAATTTTTTTCTCAATAATTAGCTTTGCACAATCTGGCATTACATCCATATCTGTAACGCAAGCTACCGGGATGCCGATCTGACCTAAATTTTCATCATTCCTTTGGAAAATTCTGGAATAACGGCGCAAACCGACCCCGCCGACATTTACGATAGAAACCCCATATTCAGTAAAATCTCTTCCGATAAGCTTTGCTAATATTGGGAGTAGAATATTCTCAGCATCTCCTTCAACAATCACCACACCGCGCGCAAAGAAAAGGTTAGCTTTGGTTACATCAAGGAACCGTTCAAGAAACCGATAGTCGGATGGCTCCAACTTTGTCTCGCTTTTCGCTAAAGAAAATGCGCGACTGTTTTGAATCATCACCATATTGTCCAAACTAATCGCCGATGCGAGATTCGGGCTATGTGTCGTAACGATTACTTGAACACGGTTTTCTTGGGCCTGAGATTGCAGATACTTCATTACCTGCAACTGACGCTGAGTATGAAGATGCGCCTCAGGCTCTTCAATAAGGAGCAGTTTATTGCATTCACCCTCTTGAGCCAGGAGCAAAAGTTCGCATGCCATGAAGAGCAGATTATTCGACCCAAGACCTAGTTTGCCTCCGTCACTTGATTCCCGACTCGATTCCAGGCTGAGGTCGAGCTTTTCTAGTAGCTGTCGAAGCCTGCTGTCCTCTGAAATATTCGTGCCGCTAACCCTAATAGCACTTCTTAGATTTTCTCCATACAGTGATATTTTGGCTAGGTGATCATCTATCTTCTCCCTTGTCGCGCCGACTCCTTGCTGATTCTGAAGTAGCGCGTTGGCGAAATCACCTATACCTCTAACATTGAGCTCATTCGGATCGGTCTGTGCAACTGAGTCATACTCTTTCCCAATTAGCACGTCCTCTGTCCTGTGCAGCACTTGCGATAGGCGCGACCCTCGCCCAGATGAAAGAGCAAATTCAGCGTCACGCAGTGGACGAAGATATGTCGCTCGGAGCATTTCGCGCACCTCCGGGGCAAGCCGTGGACCATCTCCGTTTCTGCCAGAACGGACTTCAACACGCCTAAAGGGACGACCTCTGAGGACTGCTCCCGTATCGACGGCCACCCAACTGATACAGAGATATGGCTGCTCATCTTTCTTAGAGTCACCATATGTCAGGTATTCAACAAAGGCTCTCATATCCTGGTCGCTTAAGCCTTCAAACTTGCACACGACTCGAATTTCTCGAGTGGTATCACACTTGTGGAAATCAGCATCTTCTAGGCGGTACCAGTCCTGATCCGTTGTACCGAGAGCAAAGCGCAAAGCGTCGATAACAGCAGTTTTACCAGAATCGTTTTCACCCACAATCGCGGTGAGGCCAGGACGCAACGGCATTACGAGAGCTTGCTCCGCCTCCCCGAACATCCTGAAATTCTCGATCCGTAATTCAGATATATACATTTTCGTTCACCCTACCCTGAAAACCTTCATAGCCTCATCTCCCAAATGGTTAATAACTTTCACTGCGATTCGACCAGAGCTAGGCTTGGTAAACGGACGGGAGGTATCGCTGTTGAGGGTGCTCCAGGCATCTTCGTTGATTTCGGCTTTTAGGGTCGTTTTGAGTGACTTGTAGGGATCGTTAGCGCCAAGGAAATAGGCGTGGCGGACGAAGAAAGATTCTTCGTTGTAGTCTGTATCGATAAACCAGCAGGCGATGCCATCGGTGGAGTCGCTGATGACTTCGCCGGTTTGGGGTTTGAAGATGTCGACGCCGTTGACTTTGACTTGGATTTGGTTGTCCTCAGCGTCCAGGATGTCGATGTCCGGTTCGCCGAAGATAACGAAGAGGTTGCCTTTGCCGGTGTTTTTGAGGTCGTCGGCCATGTGCAGGTCGGCGTTCATGCGGGCCTTGAGTACGGGGATGCGACCGAGTTTTTCAAATTCGGTGGTGTGGGCCTCGTAGTTGAAAGCGCAGGCAATCAGGACATCAAAGTCGGCGTCGGCGGCTTCACGGGCTGCCTGGACGAGGTCCGGGCGGGATACAGTGCCGAATTCCGGGCCGATGAAGATGGCTGCGCGCTTCTCTGCCCCGCTCCCCTCTTCAGCATCAAAGTACCTGCCTTCTGCGCACACCAGTTCCCCAGGCCAAGGAGTGAGGGTAGTAAAGTCGATTTTGTCGTCCTTATGAGCCTGTTGTACCCCGGCGAGCTTGAGATTGTCCAGAATCATCTGGGCGAAATCGCGCCCGTCGGAATAGCCGCCATTGTTCTCGGCAACTGCATTCGGGTCGATTAACTCATCGTTCTCGTCCACGCCCAATACACGGTGCGGTGACAAGCTCTCAACGGTAAAGGGCCCGGCAACGCGGACTTTCTTTTTGTCCTCGTAGGGCTTGTCGTAGAGGAATTCCTGGTCGGCTTTGGCAGCGATCGAGGCGTCGATTTCCTGTTGGCGGGCGATGCGGGCTTTCCACCAGTCGGCGTGGAGCTTCTTGGCGGACTCCGGCCAATCGCTGCTTGCTTCGCGGGGAATTTCCCATTCCTCCCATTGCTGCTTGAGAGATTTATTCAGCTGCTCGCGCAACGGCTCCAGTGTTTGCTGAAACTTGTCCCAAATCACATCTATTTCGGAGTTGTTAGCAATGGATTTCAAGGTGATATGAGGAACACGCTCATAAACAAACCCGTGACCGATATGGCCGCGCGTAGGTTGAGTTGAAGGTACGGTTCGGGTAATTTCGGCTTCTTTTAGCTGGCCCTCCTTGCTGTCGGACAGCAGGTAGTAGGGGTAGCGAGCGCCCATGATGCGAGCGCGAGCCAAGGCTAGAGAGACGCGCGAGGTATCAATCGTAATCCAGCGGCGGCCCCATTGCTCGGCAACAGCTGCTGTAGTGCCAGAACCGCAGGTCGGGTCGAGAACCAGATCACCAGGGTCGGTTGTCATGAGGAGACATCGTTGGATTACTTTTGAACCTGTTTGAACGACATACACTTTTGAATCTGTGAATCCCCCTGTGCTGGTGTCAGTCCATAAATTGCCGATCGGTGTGACGGGATAGTCATCCAAGAACCTGACATATGTGGGACTTGATCCAGAAACCTCTACCCTGTTTGCTGCGATTAGTCGATCCATTCCACGCTGCGGCGTAGCCCATTGGCGCTTTCCTATCGGAAACGTGCGTCCATGAAACTTTAAGTCGTATGCAGTCGTTGAGGCTTGGGTTTGGGATGTGAGCTGATCAATCCGAAAAATCGAGCCAAGGCGGCTGGCCAGCTTCGGATTGGCTCGTTCGCCGGGGGTCAGTCGACGTCGGATGCCAATCTCGGACTGCACGTTTGAATACATTGCCGGAAGTGTTAGCCCATCGGACTTAGAGCGGAGAAGTGCCCTATACTTTGTGTGCTCGACACTTTTGGCGTACCAGATAACATAGTCATTAATTGTGTCTACGTACATGCTACTTGAACTTGTCGTTGTCTGGACAATTATTTCAGCGATGAAATTTTTCTCGCCGAACACCTCATCCAGCAAACCTCTAACGCGATGAACGTTCTCGTTTCCAATTTGCACAAAAATCGAGCCGGAGTCTGACAGCAGGTCCCTCGCTACGGTCAATCGATCGCGTAAATAAGTCAGGTAAGAATGAATCCCGTCTCGCCATGTGTCACGAAACGCCTTCACCTGCTCCGGCTCGCGGGTGATCTGCGCAGTATTACCATCCTTTACATCCCGGCTGGTCGTAGACCACTGAAAATTAGAGTTAAATTTAATGCCATAAGGCGGATCAAAATAGATACACTGCACCTTACCACGTAATCCTTCCCGCTCCGCCAAACTCGCCATCACCTGCAATGAATCACCGAGGATCATGCGGTTGGTCCAGTGCGCATCATGCTGGTAAAACTCGGTTTTTGCGCCGTCATCGGGCAGACCATTGAAGTCGGCGAAGAGGTCCGCCATGGCACCGGCCTGCTCGGCTTCTTCCTCTCTCTCAGCGGCTTCAGTGCGGCGACGCAGATCATCGATCAGCACTTTGGGGTGAACCTTCTCCTGAATATAGAGCGGCGGCGCATTGACCACCAGATCCGACCAATCCTGTTGGTCTTTGCCTCGCCAGACCAATTGCGGGTCCAAATCCCGGTTGCGGCTTTCCTTTTCTTGTTCCAGCCCTTCACTGCCGCGCGGGTAGTTCACTTTTACCGGCGCCTGATCATCCTTTTTCATCACGAACTGGTATTCCGCCGTGGGTATGTTTCGGCGTTTGGCTTCGTCGTGGGTCAGGGCTTCGACGGACTTGGGGGCTTTTGGTTTTTTGGCCATAACGAATATTCAGTCCAGAGAATCGGGGTTCTTAAGGGATTTTTTGTCGGCGGAGGCGATACGGCGCTCGACCTTCTTCACGTCTTCGGAGGCAGGCAGGGCTTCTGGGCGAATGCCCCGCTTCAGCAAGGTGTTGCGCACGGCTTTATTGTTGGTGGTATGCTCGCTGGAAATAGCGCCCTCATTTTGCATTTGGTGCTGGCGGGCATTGAAGATGGTGATTTCAGTGGCGAAGTCTTTCGCCTTGAGAATAATGGTTGGCGCAAAGTCAGCCAGGGGCCGGTTGTCGGGCACCTGCCAGTGGGCTTTCATGGCCTGGGTGGTCTTCCCAAACAGGGCGTGGTCACCTTTACTGCGAATCACGCCAAAATTCTGATTGCCTCCGGTTTGCTCATAGATCACCTCGGAAAGCTCCTTTTCGGTGGTGATAAGCTTTTTACGGGCTGACAGGCGCTCAGTTTCCAGCAACCGTTTCTCAATCAGCTCGGCCTTGCGGGTTTGTACCGCGAAATAGGTCTGGGCGAAGGCTATCGGCTGCTTTTTGGAGTCGCCGTTCTGGGCGATCAGGTAGCAGGCGTAGCGGGTGAGCATCAGGTCGTCCACTTCGCGCCGGCTACCGGAGCCGAGATCAACCATTTTGTTAACGTCAACAAAATGGTCTGAGACCGGATGGCCAGAGACCTCGCAGGCCACTTTTGCTTTGGAAATGACGGTGTTGAAGTTTCGCCATTCACTGTATCCAAGAAGATGCTGAAGGTCCCGCCCCAGCCAGTATTCAACGCCGGTTTCGGTCTGCTGGGCGTGGCCTTCGAATGTTTCGGTCAGTGATTGAATTATCTCTGTTTTCATGTAGCCCCCTCCTTGGTGAGTACGGTGTCAATCATAGCGCTAAATTCAGCTTCGACTTTGGCGGCAAAGTCGTCCTGCATCTGGAATACGTCGGTAAACTCAGCGAAGGCCCAGCGGCCGTAGGCTCCCAGCTGATTCACACCGGGAACCCAGTAGGTGTCCATGGTGGACTTTTTCTCTTTGGCGTCTTCGCCCCGGTAGCCTTTGATCTCGACGATCAGGTTGAGCGGATCGTCCTCGCCGTTACCGTCGTTGACCTGCACAATGAAGTCTGGCCGGTATTTGCGGCTTTCCGAGGCGTAGCGGTAAGGCACTTCCAGGCCCAGGTTGTGGTTTTTGACGTAGGCCAGCACTTTCGGGTGCGCCTCAGCGACGCGGCAGAACTCGGCCTCCCAGTCACTGTCCAGAATCACCCAGTTGAGCTGACAGAGGCGGCTGTCGGTCTCGTAGCGCTCCGTTTTCGAGGTGTTGAAGTTGACGTGCACCGTGGAGCCGGTGGGGTTATAGGGGTCCAGTACCGCCTTGATAGGCTTCTTGCCATGCTCGGCACGCGTGATGGCGGCGGTGATGCGGTCACAAGCTACATCGGCCAAGGCCTGGTACATCAGCAGGCCGGGGTAGGTATCGCCTTTGCACACCAGGCAGGTATCCAGCCACTCTTTGGTAATGCGCTTTAGTTGGCCGAACAGATGTAGCTGCGGCTCCTCGCCCGGGTCGCGCCATTTGGTGTAAAGCAGGCGCTGGGTCAAGTGGAACAGCAGGCTGGAGCGGCGCATGTCCTTGATGTGGTCGAGGCTCAGGTCTACATCTTCGCCGATAATCCCCGCGTTCTTGGTGATAGAGGGGCCAACGATAGCCGGGGTGAGCTCGAAGATGGAGTCGTCCGTGAACTGCGCGCTGAGGCGGTCCTCGGGCAGCTCGACCCGGTAGCCGGCGACTCGAGGGAATGGGATTTCCAGCGATTCTCGCTCGGGCAGGACGGCCTTTACCTGCACGGTTTCTCGGGGCGGCTGGGGTGGAGCGATGACCGGCTTGGCGGTAAAATCGAAGGGTATGCCGAGCACGTCGGCATATTCCACGTTGAACAAACCCTCTTCATTGACCTCGTAGGACTGGCGGCGCAGGGCGCGACCGATGACCTGTTCGCACAGTAGCTGGGTACCGAAGGCGCGCACCCCCAGCACGTGGGTAACGTTGTTGGCGTCCCAGCCTTCTGTGAGCATGGATACCGAGACTACGCAGCGGATGGATTCACCCAATTGGCCCTCTTTGCCCACGGTGTTCATTACTTCACGCAGCAAGGTGGCGTCATCGATGTCGTTACCGGCACGGATCTGATTGGCCAGATCACCGCCACGCTGTAGCGCTTCGCGTTTGAATCGATCAATTTCATCACTGGCCAGATCGCGGAAGTTCTTATCCAGCGCTTCACCGGATTCCAACTGCTCGCTGTCGATCAACAGCGTGTTGGGGCGGGCGAGTTGATTGTCATGCTCGTCGTAATTGCGGAATAGCTCCAGGCGGCCGTTGACGACATTGGAGGAGCCGTCTTCGTTCTCTTGGATAAAACCGGAAATATAGTCGTACACCAGTTTTGAGGTGGCGGTATTGTTACAGACCACGATGAAGCAAGGAGGTACTTTGACGCCGGACTGCTTCCACAGCTGGTAGGTTTTTTCGTAATGGCCATAGAGTGCTTGCAAGGCGGTTTGCAGCTCTACCGGTATGCTGAGCGGGTCCAACGCTTTGCCTTGCCCCCGCCCTTTTTTTGGCATCTTTTTGCCGATGTATTCCCAAAGCTTGCGGAACATGGGCATTTCGTCGCCGGGGATATTCTCCGCCACTGGTACTCGTGGCAATTTGACGATACCGCATTCAATGGCATCCATGAGAGAAAAGTCACTCATGGTCCAGGGGAACAGTGTACCCTCCGCATAGCCGGAGCCACTGAGAAAGAAGGGTGTGGCGGAAAGGTCGTAGACTCGCGCCAGGCCGAGCTTGCGGCTCACGGCTTCCAGACCGGAAATCCACAGGCGGGCAGCTTCTTTGTTTTTCTCCGCTTCTTTTTTGGCATCGCCTTTTAATGCGTCTTCATCGCTTTCGGGCTTCTCCCGATAACAGTGGTGTGCTTCGTCGTTAATCACCAGGATATTCTTCATGCCCATTAGCTCAGGCATGACACGCTGGAGCATTTGGCCCTCTGTTTCCAGGGTATCGAGCGGGCCGCCCTCGCGGCCTTGCAGCAACAGACGCCCGCCTTTGGACAGTTCCATACGTTCACGCGGTTTGAACGCGTGGTAGTTGGTGATAACGATTTTGGCCTTGTTGAGGTCCTCCATCATATCGGCGGGGACCAGTTCACGGCTTTTGTAGTAGCTGTCCGGATCGTTGGGCATCAGCACTCGGAGGCGGTCACGAATGGTGATGCCCGGGGCCACCAGAAGAAAGCCACGGGTGAACTTCTTGCTGTTGGGTCTGCGAGCGGCGTTTACCGTTTGCCAGGCGATGATCATGGCCATCACCGTGGTTTTCCCAGCGCCGGTAGCCAGCTTGAGCGCCAATCGCATCAAGCCCGGGTTGGCCGCTGCGTTGGCATCTTCCAGGTGCTTAAGGAAACGTTCGCCATTTTTCCCAAGCTGGGGAGCCACCTCCGTGAGCCAGATGGCCGTTTCCACCGCCTCCACCTGGCAGAAGAAGGGCCGGATACCGGAAAATTCGTGGCGCCGCCAATGCTGTAGCAGGCGGGCGGTCTCTGGGGTAACGCGCCAGTTAGCAGGGCTGGGGATGCGGCGCCATTTGTCGACTTCGTCCCGGACCGCATTGATGACAGCCTCATGGGCGTATTGCTGATCTTCGGTGGACAGCCCGTAGCCTTCATCAAAAGCCATGCTGGCTTGCTCGCCACCACCTTTACGCTTTTTTGGTTTGGGGATAGGGGTGACGAACTCGGCCCTGCGGCGCTTTTCAAGGACTTGCTGGGTGGGCTGGCCGGACTTATCCAGCTCCCAGTGCCGATCGGGGTAGTCATAGGGAGAGTTAAGAATGGGCTTTTCAAAGAAAGCGTCCGTCATTACTTACGTATCCTGTATTCTGCTCATCCCGATATCTGGGAAACTGGGAATTGTGGCCTAAGTTGTGGCGAATTGGGTAGGAGGAAGGCGGTGCGAAGCAAATAGGCCGTGGCGTAGTCGGCGTTGAAGGCGATCCAGAGGAGGATAAAGCGGCTGTCCGGGTCGCCTTCCCGCTCGGCGCGGTCGAGCCAGCTCAAAGCCCGAGGCACGCGAAGTCTCAGGTTCTCGGGATAACAACCCCGTTTAGCGCGCTGGCGCGCCTTCAGCCTTTGATACGTCCCTTGCATTATCCCCTCCAACGCCGCACTCGGCGGTGCGGCAAAGCTGCCGCATCCTGGCCGGTGGTCCGACCTTTTTGAGAACCTTATCACAGCCGGGAACTGACGCCAGCCCGATCAAGTCGCCTGACGCACCCTGCAGCCAGAGCAGTGCCGGGCAAAGCTTATTTTTTGATCAGCGACTCCGAGTAGATACAATCCAGCACCTTGTCAGCCTGCTCTTCCATGGCCGCGTAGGCGTCCATCACACCCGACCCCCACCAGGTCCCCAGCCTCTGGAAGCCACTATTCTTCATGTAGCCCGTTGATTTCTGGGCGTACTCGACATCCTTGAATTGGACGATCGTCTTTCCCGGCATGGGCGCCACGAGCAGCTTGTATCTCACGGCGTGGCCAATGGGCATGAGGCCACCGGAGGTGTATTCAGCCGTCCCCTTGGCGACCACAACCCCGCTCTCGCTATCGGCGTGCTGCATGGTCGCCCCTCCGCCTTCGGTGCGGCTGCTTTCGATATCGTAGTAGGTCCCCGAGTAGGCCCCCACAAAAGAGGCCGAACTGTCACTCAACGTGACTTCGCTGTTATCGACATTAAGCGATACACAGGTCGCCGGGCTCTGCTTCAGCGCGCCCTGGCGCTCGAAGGTCACGGCATCCACCATCCGGACCGTGGACCCCATGCGCGATTCCGGCTCAGAGAGCGTGACGTTCGCCGGCAGCTCCTCCACCGGCGCGGCGGAGCACCCCCAGAGGCCGCAAAACAGCATAAACGTGCCAATGTGGCGTTTCATATAGGTTCCCCCTTTCTTGTCAGTGTTCATCCTGGTGTTGATATGCCGGCCAATGCCCGGTCGAATAGGTGGCGTCCCTGCCCGAAGTGTCCATCCGTGACAGGGGCCACTCTATGCCGTTATTATCGACATGGCTATACTGGCTACATGAACATGTCGTATTTTCAGGCAGGAGAAAGGGATGGTTCGAACGGCTCGTAAGAGCGCCGGCGAGTGGCCGGTGCGCTGGGATCTGCTGTTACGTTACCGCTTGATTGAGGTCGTCGCCCTGTGGGAAGGCCGGCTGACCACCAACCACCTGATGCGGGCGTTCGGCATTGGTCGCCAGCAAGCCAGTAAGGACATCAACACCTATCTGGCCGATTACGGGCCCCGTAATCTGAAGTACGACCGCTTTCTGAAGGGCTACCGGCCCGCCGAGGGTTTCCGGCCGGTGTTCACCCGGGGCGTGGCGGATGAATACTTGCAGATGATGCACGCCCGGGAGGATCTGGCCTGCTCCTTCGAGTCCCTGACGGTACGCGAGCTCAACACCGAGGTGCTGCTGCCGCCGGCGCGGGATTTAAGACCGAAGGTGCTGAGGCCGGTTTTGCAGGCGTGCCGTGAACAAAAGCGCGTTGAGATTGAGTACGCCTCCCTGGCGAACCCGGAGCCGGAATTCCGGGTGATCCAACCACACACTGTGGTGCATACCGGTTATCGGTGGCACGTGCGAGCCTGGTGCGAGAAAAACGGTGATTTTCGGGATTTTGTGCTTAGCCGTATCAGCGACCGCCCGGAGTTGGTTCTGCCGGGCGACCGTGGCGCCGAGGACGACGACGCCTGGTGTGTCCGGGTCGGCGTGCTTCTGACGCCGGATCCGCGCCTGAACAAAGCCCAGCGCGCCCTGATCGCCCGCGATTACGGCATGGTCCGCCAGCAACTGCGGATCGAAACTCGCGGAGCACTGGTGAGCTACGTGCTGCAGCAGCTGCGCGTGGATCTGCCCGCAGAGCGGCGCTCGCCGGAAGCTCAGCAGATCGTCGTCGACAACCTCGACGACATTCGACGCTGGGTCACGATGGCGGATTAGCCAGTCCGCCAACCCCCGGTAAACATGACTATTAGGTCTGTTTAAAATCCAATCCCCATTAGATCATTTTCTAAACGTCTGATAGCTTTCTGCCACCATGACGATCCGGTCCGGCCGCCCTACCTGGTTAGAGGTGGCTGACCGCGCCACGAATAAGAATAGAAACCGGGGAGGCCACTCCCCCGTGTACCTACGGTCACCCGGAAGCCGTGTTCAGCGATGGAAGTCAGAGCTATGGAAAAGCCAGTTAGACGCCCTGCGCGTGCTCACATCTTCTTATATCTTTACCGGCTTCAAAGCCCTGCTCTTTGGTTCTGCGTGGTCCCTTACCTGGATGCCGAGGGGAAGCGTAAGGTTCGAAGAAAGAATTTCCGGGATCGAAAGTACGGCGGCAAAGCTTCCGCCTTCTCTGCGGCCAAGGCGTGGCGAGATGAGCAGTTAACGCTCTCCCACGTACGTGCCGCCATGGGCGATCAGCGACCTCTAGAGCTCTTCACGAAGGTATCGACATCCACCCCATTCGGGCTTGTCGGCATCAGACCGGTTCAACGAGGAAAGGCCTCGGACTGGAACATCACGGTAACGGCTCAGCAAGGCAAGAAAAGCAGTTATTCGATGCGTCGTCATGGCATATGGGGCGCCTATGAGCGCGCAGTCGCACAGCGGTGCGAATGGATCGGAGCCGATCCACCGGACAGGGATGATCTGAAAATACGCTTTAATCGGTGGCTTGAGAAAAACCGATATTTATTGGACCAGTACGACCTGGACACCCTTTAAATAGGACCGGCAAGGCTACAGCCGGCCCGGACATTGGTCCCCGCACCGGCAAAGGTGTTCATGGTATAAAATCCGCCTCGCTGAGAGCCCTTAACGACAACGCAACCGATTAATTCTCGTACAGCTTCTGCGCACAACGGATCTCATCAGCGACCTCGTCGCGCAGCCCTTTCGGCCCGATCACCTCGACGCCGGCGCCGAAGCCCAGAATCCACCACACCAGCTCCTGTGTGTATTCGAGACGTGCTTTCAGCAATGTGCCATTGCTGACGCTTTCCAGGCTTTGCCCGGTGTTGATCGGCGTTTCGTAAAGGTGGTCGCCCGCTCGACCCTTAAATATCAACGTGACCTCAATCGTCTCTCCGTAGGGCAGGCTCATCTGGCTATCCAGCAGGTACTGAGCCAAATCGAAGTCGCCGGCCCGATCCACCTCTTCATCGAGCACCTTCACCTTCGTGAACCTCTGGAGCGCCAAGTGGCGGTAATCCTCGTACTCCCAGAACCTCACCACCAGGTAGCGCACAGCGCCACGATCCACCAGTGCATAAGGTTGGACCCGCTGAGGCTCAGGATTGTCCTTGTACCAAATGTCCATTTGCCGATTGCGGTGGAGGGCGTCGTAAACCTGGTCCGCGATACCCGGCGCCACCCGGGCCGGTTGCAAGGTAAAGCCGCGCGGGACATAGGCCACTTTGTCTGACCAGTAGCGCTTGCCCACGGGACGGTGGTTGTCGAACCAGTCTCTGGCTTCTCGAAAAACCGGATCGAGCTTCTCCAGCGCGTCCTTGGCCATTAATGGCTTCAGATAGCGGTGAACCAGATCCCAAGTCGCGGCCATCTGGGCGTCCATACCCGGGATCGAGAGATTGCGCTGGGCGTCGATGGACCAGCCGTAGGGCTGCGAAACGTCATCGCATCGCAACAGTGCACCAAACTCGCGAGACGCACTCATCTCTTCCAGATAGCGCTCCACCGAGCGCTTGCTGATCTCGTGCCCCTCACTCGCCAGTTTATCGTGGAGCTCCGCGCTGGTGATCTTTCTCGGTGCACGGGGCAAGGCATGAAGCAATGCCAGCATACGGAAGGTTTTATTACTGATAGAGGCGCTCCCCGCCATATAAACATCCCCAAAACGATTGTTTTTAGTATTCCCACCACCGCGACAGGAATTGTCGCTCTCATCGCCATACTTGGATCATCGCTAACGAATGGCACCGGTCCGCCAGCACCACCAGCGACCGGCAATTACACCAAACGCGACTGAAGAGGAGAAGACAAAGCGCCATGGATTACGACCTTAAGCCAGGATTTCACCCTCGTCGCCGCAGGCCGGGCGAATTCGCCGGCCACACCAAGCAGACAACCAGCACCAGGACCGTAGTAAAAATGGACTTTAACCGATCCCGACCCGAGCAGGTCATCCAGACCGTAGATTTGCGAGAAGAGCATTTACCCCGGCCGCTGGCTTCGGTCTGGGGCGCGTTCCTCTATGAGGGGCTGATGACCTCAACCCGGAACCCTGACAGGCGCGAACACGTACTTCTGCTCTGGAAAGACAGTCGCGCCAGGTTAATCAGCCAAAGCTGCCGCTATCTGGACCGCATCTGGGCCCATAGCCGCGACCGCCTGCAAGAAGTGGCCTGGCCCGAAGAGCCCTTCGAGGAGGCGGTGGTGGCACAGTTCGGGGAACTGGTTGGCTACCATTTGATTTTGAACAAAGGCGAACTTCCCGATAACGACGAAGCCGACGCGGTCATCCACCACCTGTTAGAGCGCTACTTCGAAACACAAACCCGCACAAAGGAGGGTACAGACAGCCCTTAGGCTTTCCCGAGCAGATCCAATAACGCCTTGCGGCGTTTGGTGGGTAGCTTTCGATAGGACTTCAGTATATCGACTTCGCCTTCATCGCGGGCAACGAAAAGCGGCTCGGCGAGGGGGGACCGGCGGTCAGCGTCCGGACCACAGATTAGATCATCCAAGGAGGTGTCAAGCACAACCTTGAGCCTGGGGAGCAAGCGAAAGCCGGGCTTCTCGCGACCATTCTCCCAAGCAGAGACGGATGCTTTGGTCACGTTCAGCTCCTCCGCCAGCGCCTCCTGGGTCAAACCCAGTCGGTGTCGCGCCGACTTCAGACGTTCTGGGAAACCTGACATGGGAGGGCCTCGGTGTCGATCAGCCCTCACAAAGTACGGTAAGCCCAGACTTGTGTCGTATGGCTTAACTTGACTGTCGTAGTTTTGTATAACCATACTTGCGAGGTTTGGAAGCTGTGGCCCACCCCACATTTTTTGGGCGCCCAATGCGCCGCACAACGTACTCCTCTGGAGTGGCAACGCGTCCGGGACTCGGGCAGATGATTCATACTTTTTAAGGGACCCAGTCATGGCAGATGAGACCCCGTTACGGGGCAACACCGAGGGAAGTCAGCTACCTAGCGGTAACGTGCATCCGACGACGGAAAAGCAAGAGATTAGAGAACTCATACAGCGTGAAATAAAGCGTATCCGCACCTATACCCCAAAAATTGGTGTGTTCGGCGTCACTGGAGTCGGCAAGTCCAGCCTCTGCAACGCTCTCTTTGGGAGGGACGTTGCAGAGGTGAGCGACGTCGCCGCCTGTACCCGAAATCCACAAGAGTTGCTGGTCACCGATGACGAGGGCGGCGGTTTGATTCTGGTCGACGTTCCCGGCGTCGGAGAGAGTGAGGAGCGGGATAAGGAATATCTGGAGCTATACCGACGCCTGGTCCCCGAGCTTGACTTGGTTCTCTGGGCCATCAAGGCCGATGACCGCGCCTACGCGTCCGGCGTTCGTGCATACCAAAGTGCTGTAAAGCCACACATGGATAAGTGCCCTGTTATCTTCGTCATCACCCATGCAGACAAGATTGAGCCGTTCCGAGAGTGGGACGAGGCCCGTGGCGAACCAGGAGACCGTCAGAAGCAGAATCTTGAGGTCAAGAAGCAGCAAGTTCTCAAGGGGTTTGATCTGACCGAGAATCATATCGTCCCCGTGTCAGCGCACGAGAACTACAACATCGCGTATCTGGTGAGCACCATTATTTCGGCGCTACCCAATGACAAAAAGTCCTCCTTTGCACGCGAGGCTAAAGACGAGAACGTAACAGAAGAAGCTAAAATCGAAGCAGAAAAAGGCATCTTTGACTACCTTGCGGAAATGATCGGAGAGGGGGTCAAATATGCTAAAGAATATTTGCTCGACGCCGTCACGGAGACCGCCACGCGCTACGGGTCGAAAATATCGAAAGCTGTTTCCTCATGGTTTTCGAAGAAGTTTCCCTAGAAGACATTGACTTCATAACTGGTCTAGAGTGGCCACTCTAGACCAGTATCAAAGCTACTCCGTACCACTAGCATCACGCTCACGGACCCTGGCTTCAACCCAATCCTGCACTTCATCGGCAACCCATCCTACGGCCCTTCCACCCAGCGGAACAGGCTTTGGGAACGCCCCTTCGGTCATTCGATTGTAGATCGAGGAACGGCCAAGGCCCGTGGTTCCCATCACTTCGGTTAGACGCATTATTCGCATGTGAAACTCCTAGTTTTCATTCATGCGATGGGGCATGGCTGTAAAAAGTTATTGATCTGAACGCTCATTGGCGTAACTCGCTGAGAGCAGCCAAAGCTGCGATATCCCTGCCCGTATTCTTTGGTATGCGCCTTTGCCAAGTAAGTGAGACGCTGGAAGGCTGCCAACACATTGGCATCAAAGTCGGGCTTATTTCTGCTTATATGGTAGGACCCGTTGTGAGGAAAATGGACGCAGCCCACGACTTCGTATGGCTCAACGCCCAGCGCATGTGCCCAAGCTCGTACGATGCAATGACCCAGCCCCCGTGCGTGATACAAACGCTGAGAGTTATCAGAACGCCACTCTGGCAAAAGACCGACCCCATGGTAGGCATCTTTGTTTAGGAAGACGGCGACATGGTAGTGACGCCTCTCAGAGGAGTTTCGCTCTGCGGCCCATATATAACGTATCTTGCAGGGATGTGGACGAGGGCGCTGCCTCTGATCCAGATCTATTTCACGCTGTAGCCGATGAAAAAACCGTGCTATGACGCCAGGACCATATACCTGGGAAACAGCCGGGAACCTTAAGTCGAAACGGATCACACACAACCTGGCCTGACTAGCGATAGCTTCCGCAAATGTCAGGTCGATACTCTTCAGATATTCGTTTACGTAAGGCCGGTGCTGTGGAAGGAGAGGCAGGCCTCTCCATTGCGTCCCTTCTACCAGGGATAAATTGGGGTTATTAACATGTCTTTTCATGACTCCGCTCCTATCTGGGTTCATAGGAGCGGATGCCGTGTTCTTTTTTACGTATGACGACCGCCTCGAACACAGCCTTGCTTCGCGGCTGTATAAGTACCTGCCTACTAGCTACGGTATATTATTAAACCGACGACGTGACACCGTTTATTTTCGCTCGTTAGCAAGGCGCACGGGGGCGTGCCATCAATGAGCACGCCTGTGTTTTAGGTAGAGTTACAGTACGCTTCTAGAATGTGCGCATGTCAAATCTTCAAAGGTGATATTTACTTGGTTTGCTAGTCCCTTCGGGATGATGATAAAACCGCTATACAAGCTTCCAATCCAGCGGGCCAGATCCTTCTTCTCCAACTCTAACGTTCGTGCGGTCGCGGTAATCACGCCTCTAGCAATATCCCATATGTGGACATAAAACCAGGCAGCAAGGGCATAGGGAAAAGGTTCGCCAAACTCTTCTTTTAATCGCCGGTTGGAGCACAACTCATTCTGTACTCTTTCGATAAGATGGGGGACCACCTTCGGTTCTTGCGACACCACTTGTTCTGGGTAGTTATCGACCAGCCAAGCAGCATAATCATACATTTTGAAAGTAATGTAACTTCGCACCCGTCGCCGCTGCGGCTCACCGGAAAACGCTCTGTACAAATCAAACGGCTCACCACCCTCTAGTTTTGCTGGCCTGTCCTCGTTAGACAGCCTCCCTAATACGACATCTTCGGAGTGGCGTAGCTCAGTCATAGCCTTGGGTGTCTCACCTGAGGGGTGTAAGTGAGCCTGGCGCTCAATTCTGTCCACCATGGAATAGGTCCAGGTCAACCCGTCAAGTCCGAAGTCATTGAACTGCACTGCATGGCTCCGACGTGGGGGCACCCCGCTGGTGGAGTAATCACCGTGGGCCGGATTAAGTACCACCGTTCCAGAAACCCTACCAGGCACACGCCGACCCGTGATGCCGGGAATATTGGCATTGATGTACCCCAGTTCGTGAAGCCGCTTTAACTGGGCACGGATTCTGTCAACGCTCACACCAATTCCCAACATATGAGCCAATTTCGTGTGGCTCGCCTCACTTACCGTTGCTCTGCTATCCGCTAAGCTCCACAGAGCAGCCAGCAACATTCTAGGAGCAATGCCCCGCAAATTCCCCATACGCACTCGTCGAGGCCTTTCAACACCTTGATGTCCAAGAAGCGCCGCTTGCACCATGGGGCTCCAGCGAGGTCTTGATGAGGCCTCGCTGGAGCCCTGCTCAATTTCCCGCCTATATGCCTTAGAAAGCCTGAATCCGCGACGCGGCCTTCCTCTTACCCCCAATCCGTGGGTGCCGACCGGCTGACCAGGGAGTGGGCGATCCACGAGGTAGCCATTCTCGAGCAACTCGTCTCTGGCACGGATGACTACCCCTACGCTCATACCGAACATCGAGTGTAGCTGCTCGACCGTTAACTCCACTGGCGCGTCGCCGAACCGGTAAACCACCTGTATCAAAAAATACTTCGCTTCGACCGAAGTGCCAGGAGCTCCTGCCATCAGGAGCTGTACAACGGTATCGATATCACCTCGCCTCATAGTAAAAAGTGTCTCATTACAGCTGTTATTTGCAGAAATAAAACTACGTTATAAACTACATTTAAGACTATAGCCCGGCTCGTGTAAAATTTGGAGAAGTACCAGTTGGCACCCACTCCACGACGACATGCAAAGGCGGCCCTATGCAGGAACATTGGCTTTCATGGCTTAACTGGGATGACGAGGCTCACTGCGAGTGGGCACTTACATACCTGTTGAGAAAGCGCCTGCTGACGAACTTGGGTGGCTCTGGTCCGCCGTCGAGACAGCTTGGTGACGAGATCCGGAGGT
>TARA_R100001143_G_scaffold63570_1_pt1 | contig 32207 bp, 19 predicted proteins | sample TARA_R100001143 | Tara Oceans TARA_R100001143 (sample SAMEA2621300) | marine metagenome | biome: marine biome (ENVO:00000447); feature: mesopelagic zone (ENVO:00000213); material: "saline water (ENVO:00002010), including plankton (ENVO:xxxxxxxx)" | depth 800 m | reverse complement strand
TTTCTTCGTCGTAAAAAACGGCTGCAGGATTTTGTCTTTGATGTCGTCGGGGATACCAGGACCATTGTCTTCGATTTCGATAGTGATGTGGCCGTTCTCGGATTTGGTGCGTACGATGAGTTTGGGAATATACTCTGTCTCCGATCCCCCGTCAATCGTCTGCTTGTCCCTTATGGCATCAAACGCATTATTACACAAATTCAAAATCACCCTTGAGAAGTCCTCTGCAATTAGCGGCACTTCACCAACTTTCTCATCCAGTTGTAAGTCAATATCTAAATTTATGGGTTCTTTACCGGCACGCATTCCATGAAAGGCCAGGTTTACATACTCTTTAATGAGTGGATTGAGAGGGGAGGGCTCCATTTTTCCGTCTCCTCCGCGAGAGTGTTGTAACATCGATTTTACGATGCTATCGGCACGGGAGCCGTGTTCGTGGATTTTACGCAGATTGGCTTCGATGTCATTTAGAACTTCGAGAGCATCCTCCACTTTTTCTTTATCGTCGCCTGATAGCTGACGGCTGACAGCTGAAAGCTCCTCCCTCGCCTCATCAACCATCTCAATACTCACCTCCGAAAAATTATTCACAAAATTCAGCGGGTTCTTGATCTCATGGGCAATACCGGCGGTGAGCTGGCCAAGGGAAGCGAGTTTTTCCTGCTGGACCAATTGCGACTGGGTAGCTTTGAGTTCGGTCAGTGCCTCTTCAATTCCCGCTTTGGCTTTTTCGAGTTTCACGAAGTCTTCGTACCGGGAATAGGCGATGGAGAACGCTTTAGCCAGGGATTCCGACAGGCTGATCTCTTCCTCGTCGAGTGGATTCGTTGATCCTACATAAAGCATTCCCTGGTTAAACGGTAAAAACTGCAGATGAAGCGAATCAGGTGCTTCTTCAGCGCCCTGGTATGATTCAAGGTCAGAAACCTGTCCCTGCTCCATCATCGATTGGCCCCACTCCAGAAACTCTTCCCGAGTCCAGTGCTGCTTGTAGACACTCCCTTTTTGCCAGGCGTTTACGCTTCGAACAGTAAGGTCATTTGAATCAAAGCCGAGATGCATCATCGCGAGGGAGGTTCCGTCGGGTTTAGATAGATAAACCTCAATTTGTTCTTCATCTTCGTGCATGATAAATACGCCGCATCGGATGAAGGGGATACCCAGTGTGGTTAGTTCGTTCCAGATCAACGGTGTAACCCTGTCGAGATCTTCCGCGGATCGCATAGAGGATATATCAGCGCGAACACGGTCGAGCGAGGCCTGCTGCCGGGCTCTGCGGGTGCTTTCCTCTGCCTTTTGCAGATCTCTGAAGCGTTTGTATGCAAGGCCGAATACATTGGCCGTTTTTCGCAGCAGATTTCTTGAGTCCTCGTCAGGATACGAATAGGTGACCATCACCAGCGACCCACCGGAAAAATCAGACATCGCCCAATACGCTTTCATTTCGTTTGATGCAAGGTTCGCAGCGGCATCTGAAATGTATTCATATGCATCAGGAGAGTATTCCTTTAACAGTTCAAACCACTGCTCGGCCTTTTCGCCTTCATTTACCAGCACATATTCTCTCTGATCTGATGCGTAATAATCCATCATCTCGTCAATAATGAGCGATCCGGATTTTGGAAACAGGGCCTGTCCCTGAATGAGTTTGTCTTCTTCACCCTGTGCATGCATGGCTCCCCAGGATTCAAAAAGGTCCTCATGCTCTTCATACAGATGGATGGCACAGACCTCCAGGTCTTTCTGGCCAAGAAGGCCCATTTGGGTTCTGAGCTCCAGTGCCACATCTTTCAGCTCATCGGAAGTTTGCATGGCCATCGCCCTTGACCGCACCCTTTCCAGAGCCGCTTCAATCCGGGACTCGCGCGCCTGTTTTTCCGCTTTTTTCAGATCCAGAAAGCGAGTGTAGGTCTGATCAAATACCCTAGTAAATCTTTTGAAAATATCATGAGCTTCCGGAACCGGCTCATAGGTGATGAACAGGAGAAAACCATTGCTGAATTTGCACAGATGGTTAATCTGGTAGGAGGGAAGGGAAAGGCCCTGCTCCTCAAGTTTTTTGAATGTTGGTTTCAGATCCGGAAAGGTCTTCATGTATTTATAGTGCTCCTGCAGTGCCTCACCACCTAGTTCCTGTACCATAAAGTGCTCATTTCTACGAAGAAAATCCCCCATTTCATCAAAGGAAGCTTCTCCGTATAAGCGCAGTGTAAATGGATCCTGAAGAGTACCTTCACTGCTCATCCAGGCGTCAGCTGATCTCTTATCTTCGGCAAGGATGTTAAAGCCGCTACTCCAGGCAGGAATACCGAGGGCTTGCACCTCCAGAAACAGCATGTTGGCTACTTCCGGCAGCTCATCGCTTGACTGCATGCCCATAGTGCGTGACCTGACCTTCTCCAGGGCGGCTTCGATTTTAGCTTCACGCACCTGTTCTTCTGCTTTCTTGAGATCCAGAAAACGAGTGTAGGCCTGTCCAAAAACCTTTGCAAATCGTATGAAAATCTCTTGTTCTTCATCTGTGAATTCATCCAGGTTGTAACGGCCAAAATTTAAGGCGGCTTCATTTAAGATTACTGTAAATCTTGTCCATCCGGAAGCATTGAGAATCAGCTCTTTTCTTTTTTTGGGTATTCTTTTGAGGTCAGAATATTTGAACAGCAGCTTGAAATAGGAGTCTTTTTCCGCCTTTGAATAGCGATCATTGAAATAATCCAGACCTTCGTTCAGTGCGTTGATAAAATTTAAGGTGATGGTATGGTCGATATAGGGAAGATGAAATTTTTCGAGGTAATCTTGCCCCTCAACATCCACCCAGATATTTACACCTGTTTTCGGGTCATAAGTATAGTCATAGTCAGTATAAATTTGAGAATGGTGGAGCTGTATGCCCAGTTCATGAATTCCCTTACCGATTTCCCTGACTACATCGATTAGATCATCACTTTTGTGCATTCCCATTGATCGCGCTCTTACACGTTCCAGAGCCGCTTCGATTTCCAACTCCCGGTTCTTCAAATAAAGATCGGTCGTTTGTTGATCGACAAGTTTCTGAAGCTTCTCCTTTTCCCGTTTCCACTCCTCCATGTGCCAGTGATCATTCTCCGTATCAACAGGTGTGGAGGCGTGCCAGTGGGTTAGTTTCCACCGGTTGTCTATGTATTCCATCACGCAGCTGCACCTGATAAAGATGGTGTTCACTTCTTCAGGTGAGGAGATGGTAAGAGTCACTTCTTCTGTGATAAAAGCGTTATTTCCATCGTTCGAAAATCGCGTGAAAAGCCGTTTGCGATCTAACGAGGGCACAAATCCTACCATCTGCTCGTACTGGGATTTAAACATCGCGTCTAACTCACTGAAAGAGAATATCTTTTCATCTTTAGTGGTGCCGAACAGCATCAGTTCAGGGGCAGCAAGATCGGACAAATCTTCATACGGTACGATGCACAGGCCCACATTTATAATACGTTCGTAGGTCTCTTCCAGGTTTTTTTTCTTTTTATAATTCATGTCCCTCTTTATTGACCAGCAATCCACCCTTCCACTTTCTCCCGGAGCATAGCCAGTGGCACGGTTCCATCTTCCAAAACAATATCATGGAAAGCCTTGATATCGAACGCATCTCCAAGCTCTTGTTCCGCTTCGCTGCGAAGAGCCATGATTTCAAGTGCACCCACCATATACGAAGTGGCCTGACCGGGCACAGCTATGTAACGATCCGTTTCCGCAACAGTCTGATTTGGAGTGAGTGTTGTATATTGAGCCATGTAATCAATAGACTCTTGTCGGGTCCAGCCCAGCGCATGCATCCCGGAATCCACAACCAGTCTTGCTGATCGGTGTGCCTCACTGGCCAGCCATCCAACACGCGATACATCCGATGTGTACAACCCCATCTCTTCTGCAAGTCGCTCTGTGTAGAGCGCCCAACCCTCTCCGAACCCGGAAAGGAAAAAATAGCTGGTTATAGGATGTGTTTCTGCTCCGACCTGTGAAACATATACTTGAAACAGGTGTCCGGGATGGGCTTCATGAAACGATAATGATTCGATAAAGGACTTCGATTGTGTTTCCGGTTGATAGGTATTGATGATGTACTGACCGGCTCTTTTTCCGTCTCGGGATGGCGGTATAGCCTGCCCAAGAGGTGCATTTTTTTCCTGGAAAGATGGATAGGGAGCAACATCAACATTCATTTCAGGGACTATTCCAAACCATTTTGGTAGTTCAGCTTCTGCTCGTTCGACAGCTTCCTCTGCCATTTGGACGATCTCTTCGCGGCTTGAGAAGCGATATTGTGGATCTTCCTTCACAATTCTCAGAACTTCTGCCGGATCAGATGTACTAAAGCTGCGTTCACCGATTACTCTGAGTTGTTCGCGAACAATCTCCATTTGGTCGAGGCCCATTTGATGAATTTCTTCTGCTGTTATAGTCGTGGTTACATGAAAACGGGTTGACGCTGAGTAGCAGGCTTCACCATTGGGCAGCGTACTTACTCCGATATTGGTTCTTGCTACTGTCAGATATTCATTTTGCAAATAATCCCGGTATTCTATAATTGCGGGATTGATTTCTGAATCAACAAGTGAGGTCAGTCGCTCATGAAAATCAGGATAATCCTGTTTGCCAAAGCTTGCAAAAGGGGATTCAGCTGCTGTTGAACTGAGCAGGGCATTCATCTGCCCGATTACAACTTCCACTCCGGTTCTTGGTGCGGTATATCCACGCCTGACGCCTTCTTTGAGGTTCTCCGTTTCTGCACGGATATAACCGGGTAACTGGGTAAGGCGCTGATATAGATTCTCACGCTGTTCCTCTGTTTCAATCGGCAGTGATGAAAATGCGAAAGGAAGTTCATTTTGCCATCCGGTATATGTAGGGCTGACTTCCCACAGTTCCATCCGACAACTTCTTACACCGATAGAGGCCTCAAGAAGCTCCCGTAAAAACCCGTAAGTAATGCGATCGGCAGACTCGTCGAGCGCATCCGGGTCAATTGAATCCAATTCCTCCAGAAGTCGATTTTCGGTTTCATGCCAGTTTTCAAGTGCTGAATAGGATGGATTGCTTAGTTTTGCAGGATGCAGATCCGGTGCCCCATACATAGCAGCAAGTTCGGGGAATACGATGAAGAATGCTTCCACGTACCGGTCGGCCAGATTATTTACCTGTTCTGCTGGGTCAAGTGTTGAAGTGCATGCTACAAAAAAAAGGATTGATGTAATGATCAGGAAAGATTTCATGAGGATACGTTATTGTTTTTGATTGATTCAGACTTCAATCACGAATTTACATCATCATCCTATATAAAACTTGTACCAATTGCGCAAAATTTTGGATTATACACGCATTTATTCTGTTCCATAAGTGTTTTTCGTATTTGACTGAAGAAGCGGATCATTAATTAAGATACCCCCATATCTTTGTTAAGAGTCGTTCTGTCTGATCCTGTATGTCATACATAATTCCTGAACTCATTTCTCAGTTTACACTGTCATTCCCGGTTTTTAACAAAGGTTGCTTCTTTCCGTAGGTAAGAGATCGCCACACCCATTCAAATGGTCCGTATAGAAAGTATTTCAGCCAGATGGGACTGGTTACTAACTGAAAGATCCAAATACCGAAAACCACGTAATACAATTCATAGCGTTCCAGTTGGCCATAGAGTCCAAATCCAAAGCCATAAAACAGGATGGAGGTGATAATACTGTGTATGAGATAGTTGGATAAAGCCATGCGTCCAACAGCAGCCAGGGCTTTCTGCAGAGCGGCCAAAATTCCCGACATAATAAAAACCATAAACAAGCCCACATGTCCCATAGTTACTGCAAATCTTCCCAATTGATAGGTTTGAGAAGCTTTAGCCATTTCCACTACATCATAGTTACTGCTGACTATCAGATGGGTTTCGTAGTAATTGATGGAGATGCCTGCCAGATAACCAATCCCAGCCATCAATAAATAAAACTTTGTACTGCGACCGGCCTGAAAGATTTTTAGTTTAAAAAAGGCCATGCCGATAAACATATAGCTGAGGATATCCCAAACCCAATATCTGTAAGGCATCCATGTTTGCATCATCTGATTCAAACTTGCCTTATTTTGGATGACCTGGAAATATCCCGCGTTCATTTTTTCAATCTCCTGCTGAATCTCCTCTTCCGTTTTTTTGGTCTCCATTGTTTCCCACGTGTCTATTGTTTCCGCTTCCTCTTCGCTTAAATCCACTCCGGCCATTTTATTTTCCATAGCAATTTCAGCTTCTTGTTTGAGGTTTTTAGCATCTCTGTAGTCACTGATATCCCAGAGGATTCCAATACTGATGAGCAGCGCTGCAATCACAAACAGGTTTTTTACCGGAAGATTTCTAAATGGAAAGAGCAGGAGTCCAAATATTGCATATGGGTATAAAATGTCACCGTGCCAAAGTAAGATCCATACATTCGCTAAACCAAAAAGTAGCAGCCAGATCATTCGGCGGTAATAGATGTCGGCGGTCGTTATACCGGCACCGTCGCTCTCCAGCCGTTTGGTAAGCAGTATGATTCCGGCACCGAACAAAAGGGTGAATAAACCGCGCATGGTCCCCTCAAATAACAGTTCATTGGTAAACCATACCCAAAAGTTTAAACCCTCAGTATGACCCAATACGCTCGGATCGGAGTAACTGAAGGGGAGCCCCATTCCGTTGATGTTCATCAGCAATATGCCTAATAAAGCAATGCCCCGAATGACATCAAGTGAGTTAATGCGCGATTTATTCCGCGTGGGTTTGAACTGTTCGATTCCTACAGCCATAGGTGTGTAATTTTACGTTGTGTGTTGTGTATTGTTTTAAGTGGAGAGAAGTATAGCAAGCTTTTCAGATCTACTTTTCAAGGACTAGAATACACTCTAGCTTGAAAACAGTCTTGTACTATTTACACAAAAGATTGAACTATTCAACCATTTTGATTTTTTAGAACCCAATTTTGATCGTAAAAACCATTTGTCCCGGCTGCGAATGTACATCCATGCTGCCCCCATGAGCCTTTACAATATCATTTGAAATGGATAATCCCAGTCCCGTACCCTCTGTCCCTTTCTTCGTCGTAAAAAACGGCTGCAGGATTTTGTCTTTGATGTCCCTCCATTCTTTTTTCTTTTCAAAATCCATGACAATTTATCTAAAGTGTTACAAAAAGTTGGGCTTGTATTTTCCATTCTCCGGATTGATGAATCCATTGTGCCGCATAATTGCCGTAAAAAATGGGAGATTCTTCATTCGGGTCGTCGGCGGAGTATGCATGCCAGACTCCTTTTTCCCACGCCAGGCAGCGTTCTTCATTCACTATGATCTCATTGGGAGTGCGGATCCAAAACATTGGTGTTGAATCCGTCGCAGATTCGATATAGGCTTTCAGTTCGCCTTTACCGGAGAGAAGCGTGCCGTTGCCTGTTGTGATCAGGACGTCATCAGTTAAGAACTGTAAGTTTGCCTCTTCATCCAGGGCTTTTAATGCGGCATTCGAGGCTTCCCGAACGGCACGGATTCTGTCTTCAGACGACTGCGCAAAAACCTCCTCAGCAGACATGAAAACAAGACACATCGCAAACAGTATCTCAATCACCACAAGCAGTATTTCGCCAATGGCGTAGAAGATGTAAGTACGGATTTTATTCTGTTCCATAAGCTTTTTTCTGATATGGTGGAAGTAGCGTAGCATTTAGATTTTAACTAATGATCTTTCAATTTCTGCTAAAAGTGTTTCACAAAGTCTTATTTGTTCATTCAAGGGCTCGGAACCTGAGCGGATGGCGGACATGAAAAATCCTAATTCACCCATCATTACTTCGTCATTAATTAGTTTATACAGCACTTCTATTGCCTCTTCTTCTGAAACATTGGGTTCACATTTTTTAAGTATTTGTTCATCATTTACGGTTTCATGACATTCATCCCACATATATCCCAGAATATGGTAGGGAATAACCATACGAGACATTTTTCTGTAGGGGGGATTTATGCCCATAGTCTCCAAATATCGAGTCATGCCTCCACCATAATAAAAACCAAGGCGGTTTCTGATGGAAGCATTTTGTAAGAGTGATAAGTCTCCTGTACTTTTTAATTCTTCGTAGGTAGAATTTTCTAAAAGAATGGACCAAATCTGGCTGGCATGAAATGCTGAGACCAGTAACTCCCAATGAGTATATTCTACAACTTCTTCATTTCGCAGGTAAGAAAGAACACGGGTTCCATTTTCAAGCACTTCTTTATAAAACTGCTTATTCATTTTCAGTACAATCAAGTCAGTACTCAGATTTTGGTGAAGCAAATGGAGGTATACCTGTTCTCTTTCATTATCTTTTCTGAGTTCATTCCAGTTATTCACCTGCAGGGCAATCAAAATCCCAATAACAACCAGGAGGATTTCACCGATGGCGTAAAGCAGATACTTTCGAACGTTATCCTCTTCGATCAATTTTTTTCGAATGGTGCGGAAGAATTTCAGCATTCGTTGTTCTCGTTTTTAAATTGAGGCAAACCATTTTGCAAAAGACTGCCAAAAACTCCTTTTAATTTGCAATGGTGATCATAAACACGGTTTGGCCCGGATTTGATTTAAGCTGCAACTCCCCACCATGCGCTTTCACAATGTCATGAGTAATACTCAGCCCAAGCCCTGTTCCGGCCGTCCCTTTTTTTGTCGTAAAAAACGGCTGCAGGATTTTATCCTTGATCTCATCAGATATCCCCGGCCCATTATCTTCAATTTCAATATTTACTGATTTATCTTTTTGAAGTGTACGTACCGTTAATTTGGCTTGATAATCTGCCGGCTGATCGCTGTCTGCTGACAACTTCTCCCTCATCGCATCAAACGCATTATTACACAAATTCAAAATCACACGGCTAAAATCTTCTGTAATCAAGGGTAATTCACCAATGGTTTCATCCAAATCCAGCTCGATATCTACTTTTATTGGCTCTTTACCAGCTCGCATTCCGTGGAAAGCCAGGTTCACATACTCTTTAATAATCGGGTTCAGCATTGTTGACTCCATTTTTCCTGAACCACCTCGCGAATGCATAAGCATGGATTTAACAATTCCATCGGCCCGCGACCCATGTTCATGGATTTTTCGCAGGTTCATCTCAATATCATCCAGAATTTCGAAGGCTATATCCACATGACTCACTTTCCCCGCCTTCGTATTCGCACCATTACCCTCATTTCCCTTCGCTGAAGCCTCGGAAGGTAAGTTTTTGGTAGAATTTTCTGAAAGCTGACGGCTGAAAGCTGACAGCTCCATCCTCGCCTCCTCCACCAACTCCAAACTCACCTCCGAAAAATTATTCACGAAGTTCAACGGATTCTTAATCTCGTGAGCAATGCCGGCTGTGAGCTGGCCCAGGGAGGCGAGTTTTTCCTGCTGGACGAGCTGTTCTTGTGCAGCTTTCAGATTTTCGTGGGCAACTCCCAGATTGCTATATGCTTTTTCAATTTCCTTGGCATGTTTCAGTTCTTTTTCTCTTGCAATTTCTCTTTCTTTTTGCTGAACCCTTCTGCGCTGAAATCTGTCTACGGTAATAATACCCACAATGAACAGTATCAAATAAAATGCATACGCCCACCAGCTTTTCCACCAAGGCGGCAAAATTGTGATTCCCATGCTGGCACCTGCCATATTCCAGACTCCAAAACTGTTGGCTCCCCGCACCCTGAATGTATAGTTACCCGATGGAACATTTATGTAGGGCGATGTCTCCCCATCCCGTATATCACTGCGCCATGTCCTATCATAACCTTCGAGCATAAATTGTAACTGATTGGATGAAGCGTCATAGAAATCAAAACAGGCAATAGATAGTGCAAATAAATTCTGGTCGTGTGCCAATTGAATTGCAGCCGTTTGCCAGATCGGATTCTCAAATAATTCTAAAGCTGCTGATAAATTTTGATCGCCAAGCAATTGGAAACCTGTTATTCGGATATCAGGTAACCTGTCATTTATATGTTGTGATATCTGATTTGGGTAAAAAGCATGAAATCCACCTTTCCGGCTAAAAAATAGCTCCCCGTCTTCAGAAACATGTCCGCTCATAAAATGGTCATAGGCATTTCTAATGCCTCGATTCTGATTAAAAATTGACATTGTTTCTGTTTCCGGATCAAACTCAATAATTGAATGCTGGTCGCTGAACCATAATTTTCCATCGTTTGATTTTACCAAAGAGAGGAGAAAACTTGAAGACAAAGGGCTATTGTAGGGGGTAAATGATTTGAAAATACCAGTAGCAGGATCTAATTTTTTAAATCCGTACATCCAGTCAATAAACCAAATATTCCCGTCATTGTCTTCAGTGATATCTGAAGCCATACCAACATGTTTGTTAGCGCCAAAGAATCGTTCAAGCCTGTTCGATTGTGGATTTATTCGATTTAAAAACAGTGGATTTGATATATCACCATATGGAGTGCCTCCCCCCACCCAGATATCTCCATTTGAATCTTCGTAAATGGACCCGACAAAGTCACCGCCAAGACTGTTTGGGTCATTGGGATCGTGCTTATAATGAACAAACTCGAATGTTATTGGGTCGTAACGAAATAGACCGTAAGACCAGCTCCCAAACCAGAAATGACCGGAACGGGAATGTAAAAAAGGCGCCCAAAAAGTCTGTAGTATTTCATCTGAAATCCCGGATGGTTTAAACAACTGAAAATCAGACTTTTCAGGATCGCCACGGTATAGCCCTCTGTCAGTTCCAACCCATAGATATCCCTCGTTGTCAAGAGATAATCCGGTAATATTTGTAACGGGTTGCTGAGAATTTCCAAAAGTAATGACTGTTCTCGAACCGGTACCGCGATCTATGTGTTCAAGAAAAGCACCACGTGCTAACCATATATCACCCATCCCATCTTTTAAAATCCCATTCGAAGATAATCTAGATTCTTCCTCACTCAATGGGATGTCAAAAAAAGGAAACAGATCGCCATACTGTTTCACTTTGAAAACGGTTCGAACTTCACCACCTGTTGTAACCCATAGGGTTCCGTCACTTGTCTGAGAAGTATTCCAAAGGAAGTTAGTGCTGAGTTCGTCTGTACCGGTTCCCATTTTAAAACGTTGCGTAATCCCGGAAGCCGGATTATAAAGTGCAATTCCGCCGGGAAAAGCGGTGATCCAGATTCTACCTTCAGAATCCTCAAAAATTGAAGAGATATGAGTGCTTGAATCAGAGACTACCGGAATAGGTGAGGGTAGCCATGGCCCTGATAATTGTTCAGGGTTTATAGGATCGTTGATTAGCCGGTTGAACGTGCCCTTTTCCCTGTCCATTAAGTGTAACCCGTCACCACCGGTACCAATCCAGAAATTGCCCCGGCTATCTTCCAGAATCGATCTGACTTTGTTGTTGATAAGAGTAGTGGAATCTTGAGGGTCGTGCAGATATCGTGTAAAAGTTTCATCATCAGGATTATATCTGTTTAATCCGCCATCGTTTGAAATTGTGTCCCATGGAAATCCGGTACCAACCCACAATGTCCCCATTTTATCGACATAAAGTGCTCTCACCCGATTGTATGAAAGCGAATTTGGGTTATCCGGATCATGCTGAAAACGTTTAAATTTGCCGGTATCAGGATCGTACCGGTCAAGGCCGAGCTCTCCGCCAATCCAGATAAAACCCTCGTGGTCTTCTGCAACAATACTTAATACGTTGCCGCTTAACGATTCAGGTTCGTCAGGGTTATGTTGGAATCTTGTAAATACCCCCCGTTCTATATCTAAACTCGTTAACGCTCCTCCCTGCCAGTGTGTAAGCCAAAGCAAGCCTTTGGAATCAAGAAATATGGATTCAATATAATCGGCTGATAACGAATTCGGATTATTGCTATCGTATCTATAGGTGATAAAGTTTTGTCCATCGTAGCGAAACAAACCACCCTGTGTAGCAAACCAGAGAAAACCTGAATAATCCTGTACTATTCCCTGTACGCTATTCTCAAAAATATCTCCGGGAAGATTAAACACCTCAAATCGGGGATTGAATTGAGGATCATCTGTATCACTCACTTGCTTTGCAGAGAGTTGCAAACAATAAAATAGATGCAGGTAAATAAAAAGTATAACCGTTCTTCTCAGTATCCTCATAAATCACCAATATTCAGTGGTAATTGAACAATAAATATTGATCCCATTCCCTCGTCAAATCTCTGCCATGAGTTTTAAAGATAACTCGGGTGATGGAAGGCCCAGTCCGAGACCTTCCATTCCATTTTTGTCGCAAAAAAGTCTGTAGGATTTTTCATGATGCTGATGCTTTAGCATTCTTCTAACATCTGCTGCACTTCTTCTTTCAGAGAATCGAAATCGATTGGTTTTGTAAAAAACTCTTTTGCACCGTTCCGGATCGCTCTTTCATAATTTTCATTATCGCCGTAAGCTGAAATCATGCTGACTTTGATATGAGGGAACTGAGTCTTAACTGTTTCCAGCAGCTCCAATCCGGACATTCCCGGCATGTTGATATCTGAAAAAATATAGAGTACATTCGGTGGTTGAGTGCTGTGAAGGCGATCGAGCGCATCTTGGCCTGAAAATGCAAATTCCAGTTCAACTAAACCACTCCGTATCTCTTTTCTGAATTTTTGCCGAAATAACATTTCCACATCGCGTTCATCATCAACAACTAAAAATTTCATAAATTTCTTTGCCTGTATTCTATTTTATTTTTTGTGGTTATTGGATTTGTTTGTGTTCAGATTTTCTCATGTCATTTGTAATCGCTGTCTGGTGGACAGCCTTTGCATTAAAAATTCGCCCGCCACAGGTTTCATGTATCATACTTCATGGCGGGACGGCGTGATGGAGGGTCGTATGTATCAGAATAAATCTTAAGTGTCTTCCTTGAGACAGCGCACGGAGCGTCTGACGAATTGGCCGCCACTGAACATATAGGCATCGCTACTACCGAAGTACAGGGTTCGAGCATATTCACCAGATACCGTACCTGACCATAAGACACCGGCGGAGCCAACACCGATTTGCGAACCACTACTGCGATAACCTGCCATTGGCAGTTTTAGTTGAGAGGCAAAGGCGCCGGCTGCATTATTACTTATCCAGCTCAGCCTCTCGGCTTCCCACTCAGCCTCGGTAGCTAATTGGAACCCAATCGGACAAGCGTTTACGGCTTCATCAAACGTAAAATAATCACCATAGGACTGGGCGTCCGTGCTTGAGGTTGCTACTTGGGCAGCTCCCAGATTACGGTCGTGCCAGCAGCTGCCATTGGCGCCAGTTAACGTTCCATAGGTAACTTCACTACCATCATACATAAATGTGACCGGATCCCCACAAACAGTTATACATGCACCAACAAGTGCGTAGTCAATATCGAAAGATATAGGGGGACCGGATCCTGCAACCTCGAGGCTGAAAGACTGTTTATCACCTGCTTTCCAAGCTTCTTCAAGTTCAAACATAAACTCTTGCCAAATACCGGCTTCTACTTTGCCATCAAATTCTTTGATGGATTCACCATTTACCAGCACATCGGCTATGACTTTGGTGCTCTTTACCCTGAGCATAAACTCTGAAAGTGTATTGTAGTATTCAATCTCAACCGTTTTTTCAAATGGGTTTCGAGGATTTCCCCATTCAACTGTATTCGAATCCATTACCTTATTATATACACCTGCATCCGGATTAATGCACGAAAGCTCAGAGCCTTCTACCATTGAAAAAGCACCTGCAACTTCACCCGTCGAAATGCTAATATCGACTTCTGCATTCTGATCTACGATGGAATCACATCCGATGGCTATCAAATTCACGACCAGCATCAGGGTTAATCCCTTCAGAATGTTCACCCCGCGCACTGACCGGGCATCAAGTCCTGTTTTTTTTTGGTGCTTATGATTTGTTGTTTCCTTTTTCATTCTGTAGCCTTTTTTATGTTTTATTGAGCACAAGGAGTTCCAGGTGCCTTTTCCATACTAATGCTACTGTTTAACCCTGAAACAGTCTTGGACTATTCACTCAAAAGTTTGGACTTTTCGAACGTTTTGGGAAAAGTGGCTACACTTAATTTCTCTTATATCGTTAAAGGAATGTCACGTCTCAGAATATGCCCTGAACGATTCTGCCGCCGGTTTATAGGAGATTCCCAACTCCCGCTCCGCACGATTCCCACTGTACACAAACCGGGGTTTTTCCTGAACCGCTTCACTATTCAGCATTCTTGAAATGTCCGACACTTTCCAGCTTTCATTACTCAGGTAGTACTGTTTGCCATGCAGCCCGTTTATAGTAGCCGCCCTGTAAATACACTCGGCAACATCGCGCACATCCACGATGGCAAATTCCATGTCATAATCATAGAGCATCTGTACAAATGGGTTGGGGGCAATTCTGTTTTTGAAGAGGTATTGTAGTCCCATAGAGGTAGAGTCATCACGGTTTGAGAGGGCAGGACCCATAACCCCAACGGGGTACACGCTTACGATTTCTACATCGGTATCCGGATTGTCTTTGATAAATTTCTGAACAACCTGGTCGGCATAATACTTGGCCTGAGCGTATGGGTGTCCCTCATCATTCAGATGCGGTTCATCGGCTTCGGTATAGACATGATCCGCCGGGCGACCCTCAACGGGTAAAGGATAACCCGTATTAAATGCGGCGACGGAAGCCACAAGAACCACTTTTTTGACCGATAATGAGAGATTTACCACTTTCAAGAAATTTTCAGTTCCTTTAATGGTGGGCTCAAAAAGCTCCTTGGCCGGGTCTTTTACATCCAGCTGAAATGGAGTTCCGCCGTGTACTACAATATCGCACTCGTCAGTAAACCTCCTCAAAGAGTCTATATCTGTCACATCCACCGGATAGATCCCGAGATTTTTTGAATATTCAAGATTTTCAAGGTGACGGTACTTCTTCTTCTTCCTGATATCCCTTGCTGAAACCTTAACCTTGAATCCCTCTTCGAGAAATTTTTGGGTCACATAACTGCCGATGTACCCGGAACCGCCAATAATGCCTGCTGTTTTCATATCTGTTTGGTGTGAGTGATTGAATTTGAACTTCCGCCTTAATAAGCTATTTCAATACTGACTTACCCTCTTGTACAATCCACACAAATGTTTGGACTATTCGGTCAAAGAACAGAATGATAGACATATGTATTACAGAACACTCGTCTGGTACTGGGCTCGCCGAAACTCCCTCCAGTTAAAGGGAGATCAGTTATATCGACAACTTTCGGAATGCCGATGGGCTTTTGCCATACTGTTTTTTGAAGGAGCGGGAGAAGTAGGCCTGGTCATTAAAACCGACTTCGTAGCAGATTTCAGCGATCGTTTTATCGGTTTGATTGAGGAGTTCGGCAGAGCGCTGCAGCCGCACGGATCGGACAAAAACGCCGGCCGATTGCCCCACCAATGCGTTCAGTTTTCTGTTCAGCTGAGAGACGCTCATGTTCAGGGATGTGGCAAAATCTTCAACCAGGAAGGTATCCTCGCAGATATTAGTGTCTATCACATCGATGGCTTTGACGAGAAAATCCTTATCAACCGGAGTCTTTGCAATAACCGCAGGTTTAAAATAAGTAGCCGTACTAAACTGTTGCTTTAAATTCTTTCTCTGCTGAATGAGCACTTTCACCCTTGTTTGCAGCTCTTTTACATGAAACGGCTTGTTCAGCCATGCGTCAATTCCCGCTTCAAGCCCCTCAATTTTTGGATCCAGACCGGTCTTGGCTGTAAGCATAATGATGGGAATATGGCTGGTTTTTTCATCACTGCGGATTTTTTCACAAAATTCATAGCCATCCATTTCCGGCATCATCAGGTCGGTGATAATCAAATCGGGTATGGTCCCCTGAGAGACAGCGATACCCTCGCGACCATTGACAGCTTCCAGGATTTTATAGTCGTTTTCGAGCTGCTCCCTTATAAAAGATCGCACATCCTTATTGTCCTCCACAATAAGTATGAGTTCATCGTGCTCAGAAAGGAGAGCTTCGAAATCGAGAAGTGCAGGGGAGGGCAAAACGGACTCTCCGTTTGCATGCTCATGCGAAACGGCATCATCAGAGCCTGAAACGAGTTCCTCTTCATACGGAAGCCGGATGATAAACTCAGTTCCAACCCCCTCTTCACTTTCCACACTAATCGTTCCGTTATGAAGTGTTATTAGCTCATGCGCCAGCGCCAGCCCGATACCTGTACCCTCATATTTCCGGGTGTTGGAAGGATCGGCCTGGTAGAAGCGGTCAAAAATGTATGGCAGACGATCTTTGGATATGCCGATCCCGGAATCCCTCACACGTATTTCAACAATGTCAGGCTGAGGAGTTTCGACAGAAACATCGATGCGCCCGCCGTTTTCCGTAAACTTGAAAGCATTCATAAACAGATTAAAAAACACTTTCTCCATTTTATCGGCTTCGAAACTTACCGGTATTTTGGCATGGGCCGACATAAAATTCAGGCTGATATTCTTAGTCTCCGCGAGAGTTTCAAACGAAAACAGGTGGTTTTTCAAAAACGAAACGATGTTCTGCTTATCAGGAGAAAATTCCATCTTTCCCGCTTCCAGCTTGGAAAGGTCCAGTAACTGGTTGACCATCGTAAGAAGTTGTTCGGCATTGCTGTTCACCGAAACCAGTTTCTTTTTTCTGTTTCGGTCATTTTCAGAATCAAGCAGGGTTTCAATCTGCCCGATGATCAGTGTTAACGGCGTTCTGAATTCGTGTGAGATATTGGTAAAGAAATGGGATTTCAGCTGATCGAGCTTTCTGAGCGAATCGGTTTCAACTCTTTCCAGTTTCAGGTCATTTTTCAGATTGAACCGGTTCAGCTCATACCGTCTCAGAAAATAGAGTCCGTTCAAAAACAGAATAACATACATACCATATGCCCACCACGTACGCCACCAAGGTGGAGTCACAAAAACGGCCAGGGCCAGGCCATCTTCATTCCAAATTCCATCGTTATTGGATCCTTTTACACGAAGCGTGTACTTGCCATGAGGCAGGTTCGTGTAGGTAGCCGTACCCTGATTACCCGCATCAATCCAGTCGTCATTGAACCCCTGCAGCTTGTACATGTAGCGATTTTTTTCGGGAGCGGAATAGTCGAGTGCGGCAAATTCAAATGTAATTACGTCATCTTTATGTGAGAAAATCAACTCTTGCACAGCATGCAGGGATGTACTCAACAATGTGGGATCACTTTTTTTCGTTACTTGTCGATTTCCCAGGCGTAAGCCGGTCAGAACCACCGGCGGCAGATGGGGGTTATCCTGAATCTGATCCGGGTAAAAATAGTTAAGGCCCTGAATGCCCCCAAAGAAGAGTTCACCGCTGTTACTTCTGAAAAAAGCACCGGTGTTAAATTCATTACTTTGAAGGCCGTCGGACACATCAAAATTCCTGAACGTTTTTGCCTGTGGGTTGAACCGGGAAAGACCCTTGTTTGTACTAAGCCAAAGATTTCCATCACCATCAGGCAGAATTCCGTAAACCACATCATTTGGCAGGCCATCCCGCTCTGTGATGTGTTCAAACGTTTCGGTCCTGTAATCGAATTTATTGAGTCCGCCCGATGTACCGATCCATAAGTATTGGCCGGGTTGTTCCGGATCTGCAAGAATGGATTTGATGTGATTATTACTCAGGCTGTTGGGTTGATCGGGGTTGTTTTGAAACGTGGTGAACACTTCAGTGACTGGGTCAAAACGAACCATCCGGTCTGTCGTTCCAATCCAGAACAATCCATTTGCATCCTGAAAAATAACAGGCCTTGCAATCCCGATTGAAAGTTCCAACGGGTGGTATCGGTAGTGCTGAAAGGTACCTGTCTCTTCATCTGTCATTCTGCTGAAGTGATTATGCGTGGCAATCCAGATAGCACCGTCACGATCCTGATACACAGCATTCACCGCCGGAGTGAGAAGGCCGGAACGATCATCAGTTGAATAAGTGTACATCCGGCTTTGACTTGTAACCGGATCGTGTCTGTATAACCCTTGTTCTGAAGCAACCCATATCAATCCATTTGTAGCCTGAACCATAGAATAGGCGTCAGTATTTCCGAATTGATCGATCAGATCGGAGTGAGCTTCAAAACTTTTTAACTCCCCGGTTTCCCGGTTCCAGCGGTAGAGAACATCCGCACTGATCCAGACATTTCCCGAGTTATCCTCCAGTACAGAACGAATACTAAACCCGGCAATCCGTGAGGAGGGATCGGGAGGTCTGACCAGAGTTGAGAAACGGTTTGCTTTAAAATCGAGAATGTTTATTCCCATTCCTGATGTGCCTATCCATAAAATTCCGGTGTTGTCTATCAGCAGACTTGAAACGATGTTGTAACTGAGCGATTGAGAATTTAGCGGATCATGACGATGATAGGAAAACTGTTTTGTTGACGGATCAAACTGCATCAAACCTGCGACTGAACCCAGCCAAAAATGTCCTTTTGGGTCTTCCACAATTTTGTGTACGCTTCCCCAGCCATATTCGAAAACCTCGTATCGATTGGGATAGAACTCATAGCTGCCGGTAAGCCGGTCAAATTTCACAAGGCCGCTCTGAACACCCATCCAAAAATCACCGGCACGGCTCTCATGCATGGCTGTGATTTTATATTGACCAGAGCTTGTCGGGGCATCCGGGTGTCTGGTTTCAAAAACGGTCCGGGAAAATGATTCACTTTCTTCGTGGAATTGGTTTAATCCTTCCTCGGTGCCTATCCAGAATGTCTGATCACTATCAAAAAACAGATTGCCAACCCGGTTGCTGTTCAGGCTTTGATCGTCACCCGGATTGTGCAAATATTGTTTAAAGCTGTAATTACAACTATTATCAACATCATCATCAATCAGGATCTTAATCAGCCCGTCGCCCTTGGTGGAGATCCAGATAGTGCCATCGGGGCCTTCTGTAATATCGGTGATTTCATTGGTTGTTATTTTTTCACCCGTATTATTTTCCAGCGGGAGTTTGCAGAAGAGGTCGGTTTTTGTGTTCAGAATATTGACGTCTCCCGACAATGAACCGGCCCAGATACGGCCGCGGCTGTCTTCATATATCCTTGATACATAGGCATCAGAAATGGAGGTGGAATCGAATGGATTATGCTGATAGGTCACAAAATTTCGGCCATCGTAGCGGTTCAGCCCATCCTTGGTGCCGAACCACATAAACCCGCGGCTGTCCTGTAAAATTGAATAGACGGCATTTTGAGAGAGGCCGTCATCGATGGTCAGATGTCGGAAGGATAATTCCTGAGCACTCAAATGACCCCCGGTTAGCAGGCAAATCGCTACAATCAACGCTACTGTGCTGCAACCGTGTCCACTAATACATTTTATTTCTTTCAATGCAAGATTTTTTGCTATTTATCGGAATCACTCATTCCTCCGGAAGATTGTAGTTCACATCTGTCCGGTAGTAATCGAGCAAATGCTCCGCAAAATAGTCCCACAACATTCGTTCAAAGTAATCTGTATATCGACCAAACCCATGCCTGGATTCCGGAAAGATCATCATATCAAAGCGTTTTCCGGCTTTAATCAATGCATCGGCCATGCGATAGGTATTGGCAGGGTGCACATTATTATCCATTTCGCCATGCACCAGCAACAAGCGTCCCTGTAAATTATCAGCCAATTCAGTATTGGCCGGTATTCGTGAGCTGAACGTTGTTTTCTCCTCTTTGATCTCTTCACCATTCTCATTTTCAACAGTCACTGAATCTGTTTTGGCTTCCACCCCATGATGAATTTCGCTCCACCAGATGTTGTAGACATTGTTATCATGATTGCCGGCAGAGGATACGGCCACTTTGTAGAAATCGGGATAGGTCAAAAGTGCCGCCGTACTCATAAATCCTCCTCCTGAATGGCCATAAATACCGACCCGATCGAGGTCTATGTATGATCGTCGAGCGGCCAGCTGCTCAATTCCATATCGGTTATCTTCCAGCGCATAGTCACGCAAATTTCCATGTCCGTAATTGTGATACCATTTCTCACGCAGGGGACTGCCACCCCTGTTACCCATCGCCACAACAACAAAACCGACCTGAGCCAAAGAGTGGGCTCTTGCAACCGTTCCGCTTACCGAAAAACTTCTTGGATACGGCTCAACCTGAGGGCCGGGATAGACGTATGAAATGACCGGATACTCTTTTTCCGGATCAAAATCGGCCGGTTTCCACATCACACCGTATAGATCCGTCTTCCCATCATTTGCCTTTACACTAAAATTTTCAGGAAGAGTATAACCGGCCTCTAACATCCGGGTAAGATCAACTTCTTCCAGGTCAAATAGAATTTCGCCCTCATTGTCACGCACCACTGCTTTTGTAGGCAGATCCGGCCTCGAAAAGTTATTGACAAAATAGTTACGGGAATCACTCATACTGAAATTATGATTGGCATTTTCAGGGGTGAGCAGTTGCTGTCTTGACCCATCAAACCGAACTTTATAGTGGTGAGCATAAAATGGGTTTCTGTCCTCTTCATTACCAAAACCCTCAAAATAGATTGTTTGTGCAGTGGTGTCGATGGCTGCCACATCACCGACCATAAAAAATCCATCCGTAATTCGATTTTGCAGATTTCCGTCACTGTCATATCTGTAGAGTTGTCCCCAGCCGGTTCGTTCGCTCCACCAGATATACTCTTCCCCTTCATTGATGATTCCCAAATAGGAGTTAAATACGTTAAAGTAGGGTACGCTTTTTTCACTCCATAAAACGCTGGTTTCACCGGTTGAGGTGTTGGCTTTTACTACATCCACTTCATCCCAGGTTCGATTTCGTCGTAATATGTAGAGGAAGTCAGATTTTTCAGTTGTATAGATTCCGCCATTATTAAAATAGGCACCGCCGAGCGATTGATCGGGCCACTTATCCGTATCCAGCCTTACCTGTTCACGGGTTTCAATATCAAAAACAAGTATTTCATCTTGATAATGATCCTCTTCCCCGGGCAGATTATATTTATAGGTTTCCAGTTCAGGACGCTGTTTTATCGTGTTGATAACCCAAAGTTCTCCTACATCCCGCCAATCCTGTCGTTTTACATAGAGCTTTTTGGAATCTTCAAACCACTCTGCTCTCGATCTGAGTCGTTCAGTGGTGGTGGTATCGCCATGACTCTGCTGAAAACTGTACCACTTTTCACCGTCCTCTGTCAGACGTATTTCAGTGCTGTCAGGATCATCTGCCTTCATGATGTATAGATCATGTTCCCTGGCAAATGCGATATAGGAACTATCCGGAGAATAGGTAGCCCAGGGCTCACTCTCATCCGCTTTTAAAGAGTCCCCTTTTTCAAGAAAATCTCTGTCAATATGATATTTGAACTCAATGCTATCTACATGAAATGTGAAGAGTTGCCGCTCAGTATCATAATCAAAATCTTTCAGATCCAGATTTTTGGAATCAAATCCCCGGTTAAACGTTTCAGACAGTTGAGCCGCCATCTCATTAACATCAAACAGGGGTCGGAAATTTTGCCTATTGGCATCTACATAAACCCATTTTTTACCGTCACCATCTTCCCATTCATACCAGAATCGATCTTCATCTTCGATCCAGTTTGCATTCAGAAATGTTGAACCCGTCATTTTCTGCATTTTATCCGCTGTAAATCGCTCTGCCAATTCAAAATTGGCTTTTTGTTGTGCAGAAAGCTCGGATGTGGTTAGTGTGACAAGTAGAATGGTTCCTAAAACAGAAATTAATAACGCTTTAAAGTTCATATGAAATAGTTCGATTTTGGACTGAAGTGCATTCTTGACCAACTGACTTATCGTCGTTGCTTCGGTTCTCTTCATCCATTCATTATTTGGGGATTTCTCATGTAATTCTCACATAAAAATCTGTATTTATGCATAATAATTCTTCATTTCTGCAATATCAATTCAGATTTATTCCGCAAGAGTTTACCAATGGTTTAAAAGATGTAAGGACGATCCGTTTGCCGAAAAACCGGGTTGAACTCGTTCTAATTTGCAATTGTGATCGTAAATACGGTTTTACCCGGATCGGATGTAATCCCTAACTCCCCGCCATGCGCTTTCACAATGTCATGCGTAATGCTCAGCCCAAGCCCGGTTCCTGCAGTCCCTTTTTTGGTAGTGAAAAATGGCTGCAAAATCTTGTCTTTGATCTCCTCAGGAATCCCCGGCCCATTATCTTCGATTTCCACGATCACATTCCCATTTTCTGCTTTAGTACGAACCATTAACTTCGCTTCATAAGAAGCTGACGGCTGATCGCTGACAGCTGACAGCCCCTCCCTCATCGCACTTCGACTTAGCTCAGCACAGGCATCAAACGCATTATTACACAGATTTAAAATGACCCGGCTGAAATCTTCTGAAATAAGTGGTATTTCTCCAATTGATTCATCTAATTGCAGGTCAATATCCACATTAATCGGCTCTTTACTCGCCCGCATTCCATGAAAAGCAAGATTCACGTATTCTTTGATGAGGGCGTTTAAATCTGTGGGCACCATTTTGCCGGTGCCACCTCTCGAGTGCTGAAGCATCGATTTAACAATGGAATCAGCCCGGGAGCCATGTTCATGGATTTTTCGCAGATTAGCTTCGATATCGTCTAAAATTTGGAAGGTTTCATCTATGTGATTTTCATCCCCCGCCTTCGTATTCGCACCCGCACCCTCGTTATCCTTCGCAGTAGAATCAGAAGATGTCGAACCTTTGCCAGAATTCCCTGAAATCTGACGGCTGACTGCTGACAACCCCTTCCTCGCCTCCTCTATCAACTCCACACTCAACTCAGAAAAATTATTCACAAAATTGAGCGGATTCTTAATCTCATGGGCAATACCGGCCGTTAACTGTCCAAGCGAAGCCAGTTTTTCCTGCTGCACAAGCTGATCCTGGGCGGCTTTCAAATGTTCATACGCTTTTTCAATCTCTTTCGCCTGGGCGAGCTCTTTTTCTCTTGCCATTTCACGTTCCCTGCGAATTACCCTCCGGCGCTGAACCCGGTCAACAGTATACACTCCCCCAGCCAGCAAAAGCACAAAAAACAGATATGCAGGAACTGTTCTCCACCATGGGGGAAGCACTGCAATATCTAATTCTGCAGTTGTATTGCTGAAAGATCCAAATCTTTGGGCAGCCTGAACCTGAAATATATAATTACCCGGTGGCAGGTTTGCAAGAAAAACACTTCGCTGCATGCCAACTTCTGTCCATTCATCATTATAACCGGTCAAACGATACCGATATCGGGTCGTGGAGGGGTTTCGGTAGTTCAGGGCCAAATAGGAGAATGACAGATTGTTATTTGTGTGATCTATTTCATATTCGTCATCTGAATTGAGTGTAGTGAATGTTTCAGCTCCGGATCGCAATTCAGTAATGTGAATATTTTGAATACCCGGATCTTCCAATTGCTGATCGGGGTCAAATCGTACATATCCCCCAACACCGGAAAAAATGATATCTCCGTTATTCAGCTGCGCAGAATTCCTGAAAAATTCAGGTTTTCTCAATGGGTCAGCCTCAAATATGGTAAGATTTTCAGTGACCGGATCTAACTTGATGACTTCTGAAACACCGCCAATCCATAGGTATCCGTTTTCATCTTCAAGAATTTCATTTACCGTATCGGAAAATAATCCGGCATCACTTTGAAACAAAAATCGGCTTTGATTGTTGATCAGATCTTCACGAAGGACACCCAAGTTCGTAATTAACCAGAGAACACCTTCATCATTATTTGATATCGAAGAAGGGCGAAACAGTGAAACTCCATCCGGAGATTGCATATCCAATTTTGTGAATATATCCCCCTCCGGTTCATAGAGAAAATAATCCCAATAAAAATTTTGGACCTCCAGATAAACAAATTTTATATTAATATCTCCCTGAGAGCTTACATGAGGCATTATTGCTCTGTTAGTACTTGGATCCGGATCACGACGAGGCGCTTCAATAACAGACACCGATAAGTCATCTTTTTGCACTTTTATAAATTCACTTCCTCCAAAAGTACCAACATAAAAATCAGTTTCTGTTGTCATATTTAGAAACGAAAACTGAGTATCATCAGGAATATCAATCAGTGTAAATTGTTCTTGATCGATATTAAAAACATGGTATTTTAATGCGTGTGTCCACACAAACACCTGGTTTCCTGTCTGTAATAAGCCGGCAATTTGATTTTCTGTATTATCCGGCTCCGTATTTCCCGGATCCGGTAAAAATGTCTCCATTGAACCCCCATCTGAAGGCAACCGAATTAACCCCCCATGGGTTGCCATCCATATATTTCCCGCTTCATCTTCCTGTACCGTATGAATATCATTTAATGGGTGAGCCGGATCATCTGAGTCCGTCAACTGATTGAAACTGTATTCCCAGGGCTGGGTGTACATCACACTGATGCCAACATTGTGGTATCCAAACCAAACATTGTCATCACTGTCTTTAAAAACATAATGCACATCATCTTCACTGATGCTGTTCTGATTATTACTGTTATGGCGAAATCTCTGAACCACTCCGGATTCCGGGTGATATTTTATTGCACCAATTTCACCGGTTCCTAACCAAATATATCCATCGATATCTTCAGTAATCGACTGCATAAATTGTCCGGTCAAGTCAACAGTCCCATCACCTAACTCGGGAATCAATTCAGGTTCGTCTTCTCCACTTCTCCATACGGCCAAACCAAGATCTGAACTGATCCAGACATTCTCATTACTGTCCCGGAAGATCTTCCATATAGCACTGTTTAATACCGGATCCAGACGATCTGAAAAAGATTCTATTTTTGTGAATTCTTCACTCTCGGGATCAAACCTATGGATTCCCTGCTCTGTACCGACCCATAATTGTCCGTCCATTCCTTTTTCAATCGTCTGAACCAGTTGAGGTGTATCTGACACCTCTTCAAGCCCGTAAAAATGTGCTTCACGGCTTTCTGATTCTATATATCCTGGCTGAAATTTGTAAATTCCTCTTAATCCACCAAACCACATTGTGCCATCATCATCCTGGAAAACGCCCCTGATACTTCTTAGTGCCGGTCCATTTTCAGGCCCCTGAACTTGTAGGAATAATTCGGTTTTGGGGTCAAATACACTGATTCCCAAACCGGTACCTATCCATATTAATCCGTTCCGGTCTTCAAATAAACTGAATACAGAACCGGCAGTAATGGTTGTCTCATTGTTGGGATCATTCCTAAATGTGGTCACATTGTAACCATCATATCTGTCTAAACCGTTATTTCCTGCAATCCAGATAAACCCCTGACGGTCTTGCATCATCTCCCATACAAATGTATTTGAAATACCGTCTCTTGATGTAATATGCCTGTAAATTTCACTGCCGGATTGGGCTGTAATCGTTGTTGTTACAATGAATAACACACAAACCATAAGTGATAGGATAGCAGAGATTGGCTTGAGCCGGGTATTCATAAGATTCCCTCCGAAGGCAGTAATTTATCTGTTTTGAGTAAAAAAACTCATCCGGTTTGAGATTAAGTATAGTAAAAATTTCTATTTAGAGAGGATGAATTCATTGGGACAATTTATTTACTCAGCCTCAAGTATTTCAAATACTTCCTCTTTCAGAGAATCAAAATCGATCGGTTTCGTAAAAAATTCTTTGGCACCATTGCGGATTGCTCTTTCGTAATTTTCATTATCACCGTATGCGGAAATCATACTGACTTTGATATGAGGAAACTGAGACTTTACAATTTCCAATAACTCCAAACCTGACATTCCCGGCATATTGATATCTGAAAAAATATAGAGAACATCCGGTGGTTGGGTGCTATGTAGGCGGTCAAGCGCGTCCTTGCCTGAAAAAGCAAATTCCAGTTCTACCAATCCGCTTCGTATCTCTTTTCTGAATTTTTGCCGGAAAAGCATTTCCACATCCCGTTCATCATCAACAACTAAAAATTTCATATGTAATATGTCTTATAATCTATTTTAAAAATCTTACCTATAGTACAATATTACTTTGAAAAAGTCTTGGATTATCCATGCAAAAATTTGGACTTATTTTCGCAAGACTACTTTTCAATACTCAAATATGTAACCATTGGAATGTGACGATCTGCAATGAACACTTATACAACTTAATTTTATTATAATTTTTGAGTTGCCAAGTTTTTTACCTTCTTTTTTGACTACGCCAACTGAGCCCGAATCTCTTCGTAGTAATCTTCATATTCGGTTACGATGGCATCCATTTCAAATGTCTCTGCTCTCTCCCTGGCTGCTTTTGACATTTTAGCATGCAATTTTTCATCCGTCAGGATTTTTGTAGAATACTCACCCATCGCTTGAACATCACCCAATTCGCACAGATAACCGGTAACCCCGTGTATGTTTACCTCCGGCAATCCGCCGATATTGGAACTGACTACCGGAACACTGCAACTCATCGCTTCGAGTGCCGCCAAACCAAAGGTTTCACTGCCCGACGGTATTAAAAACAGGTCAGAAATCGATAGTACCTCTTCAACCTGTTCCTGTTTTCCCAAAAAACGGACATGATCACACATTCCCAATTCCCGGCATTTTAGCTCTGCTTTTGATCGATCCGGCCCGTCGCCAACCATTAACAGTTTCGCTTTAACTCCATTCGTTAACACGTGGCTAAATGTTTCAATCACATCCGGCACCCGTTTTACTTCTCTGAAGTTTGATACGTGGGTCACTACTTTCTCCCCATCCGGACAAATAGCTCTCTTAAAATGCTCTTTTTTTGATTTTTTAAATCGATCCAGATCTATAAAATTTGGAATGACTTTGATATCTTTTTTGATATCAAACAGCCGGTAGGTCTCATCCCTTAAGTATTCGGAGACAGCCGTTACACCGTCACTTTGGTTGATTGAAAAGTCCACAACCTGCTTGTAAGTGGGATCACTTCCAATCAATGTAATATCGGTTCCGTGAAGTGTTGTGATGACAGGCACTTTGGAAGCTTTACTATTTAAAATCTGTTTCGCCAGGTATGCACTGGTAGCGTGTGGAATGGCATAGTGAACATGCAATATATCCAGCTTTTCAAATTGAATCAGGTTCACCATCATATTTGCAAGGGCCAGGTCGTAGGGCGGATATTCAAAAAGCGGATAGGAACTCAAATCTACTTCATGGTAGGTAATGTCCGTTCGGAATGAATCGAGCCGAGCCGGCCTGGCATAACTTAGAATATGAAGTGTGTGTCCACGGTTGGCAAGCCCTTTCGCCAACTCAGTCGCTACAACACCGCTTCCCCCAAAAGTTGGATAACAAACAATTCCGATATTCATTTAAAACCCTTTCTTTTTTTGATTTACACCTCAATCGCGTCTACTTGTATATACTACAACAATGGTAGGAAATATTGTCATAAAAACACTCTTAAAAGTTGTAAAGTTCTCTTCTACATGAAATTTCTATCACTGTGAAGTCGAAATGTATCATTAACCAAAACGGATTATGTGAAATGTGTTGTTTAGCAAACAACATTATTTTTGTTTACTAATCAACAAGTTGGATAACCGTCTTTTTTGATCACAGTTTAATTGAATATTCTCTTCAAATAAGTTTGACTCAAAGCCGGACAGCTCTAAGCTACTCTTTCCGGTTCCGGAACATTAGGTGAAAATGGACAATTCCATTATATTTGAAACGTATTTATCGGACAAAATCTGCTTTTGTTGTAAATTCAGATTCTTTTGAATATTCAGTTTTAAACCAACAATTTTTTTTATGGCAGGACATAGTAAATGGGCAAATATAAAGCATCGCAAAGCACGTGAAGATGCTAAACGCTCTAAGGCGTTTACAAAACATACGCGGGAAATTACAGTCGCTGCCAGAGAGGGTGGCGGCGACCCGAATATGAATGCCCGGCTCTCATTGGCAATCCAAAATGCCAAAGCTGTTAATCTGCCTAAGGATAACATTGAGCGGGCCATCAAAAAAGGCACCGGTGAGCTGAACGATGGTTCTGCAAACTACGAAGAGATTACCTATGAAGGATATGGCCCGGGCGGCATTGCCTTTTTCATTGAAGCCACAAGTGATAATGTGAACCGAACCGTTGGAGAGATTCGGCACCTCTTTACAAAACACGGTGGAAATTTGGGAACGGATGGCTCCGTCTCATATCTGTTCAACCAAAAGGGATCCATAAAAGTGAATGCAGATGGGCTGGATGAAGAAGAGTTTATGCTGACTGCGATCGATGCCGGAGCAGAAGATGTAGAGTTGCAAGATACACTATTCGAGATCTATACCTCCCGTGAGAATCTGATTGACGTGCGTAAAACCCTGGAAGAACAGGGAATTAAGATTGAATCCGCCGAACTGGTTCGCATTCCAATGATCGAAATGGCAGCCGAACCCGATATAGCCATAAAAAACCTTAAGTTGATGGACCTTTTTGATGATAATGATGATGTGTCCAATGTATTTACCAACTTAAAAATAGATGATGAAATTATAGCGTTGATGGAAGAGAATGATTAGCATTTTGATATACGCATTGTTGCTTCATTCCGTTATAAATTCCGAATAGATAGTCCTTAAACTTTACAGTGTGATGAAATTAATTCCGATTGTATTTTTATCGCTCTTTTTGATGGCAACATCTCTGAATGATGCCCGAAAGGCAAATAGTGCCTTTGAACAGGGAAATTACGCGGAAGCTGCAGAACTATATCAACAAGCGATATCGCAAGATCCGGACAACCCACATCTTCATTTTAACCTGGCCAGAACTCTCTATGAACTGGGTCAGAATGATGCAGCCACGGAAGCTTATGATCGATATAAAAGTTTAACCGAGTTGCCCGTCGAAAAATCATACGCGGACTATAACAAAGGTAGGATGCTGACCGATCAGGCAAAATATCAGGAGGCGGTTGATTATTTCAGGGAGGCCCTGAGGAATAATCCCAATGATGCCGATGCCAAATTCAATTATGAATTGGCACTGCAGAAACAGCAAGAGCAGGAAGAGCAACAAGAACAAGACCCTGATTCAGAATCCGGAGAGGGTGAGGATGATCAGGAAAACTCGGATCAACAGAATGACCAACAGGATCAGGATCAAGATCAAGATCAAGACTCTGAATCCGAGCAACAACCGGGTGATCAAGATCAGGAAGAAAGTGATTCCCAGAATCAGCCGGAACCCCTTGAAATGACACCTGAAGAGGCTCAAAACATCCTGGATGCTCTTGAACAGCTGGAGAGAGAACTCCTGGAAAGTCAAAAAAAAGAATCAACAGAACCACCATCAGGAAATGAGAAAGATTGGTAAGTTAAATGTTGTTCTACTGTGGCTCTATTCTGTCGGATTTGTGCTATTATCTCCTTCACAACTCTTAGGACAGGATTATTCCGTTGAAGCAACGGTATCAGAGAATCAGATTTTTATCGGTGAGCAGTTTACCCTGAGTATCCAGGTATCCGGGACAACCATGCGCAATGTGTCTCTTCCGGTTCTGCCTGAAATAGATGGCGTTCGTGTTTTATCAACAACCCCATCCCGAAGTACCAGCATATCTATTGTAAATGCCCGAACAAGCACCACGACGACGTATAGCTATGCATTGATCGCGCAGGATACAGGAAGCTACACAATACCTCCGGTTACGATTGAAATTGATGGGGCAGAAGTACAAACGGATCCTATTGATATTGAAATTCTTCAGAGAGATCAACTTGCCGAGAGTGAGCGTGACCAAAATCCTGATATTTATTTACGAATAGAACTGGATCAGCGCAATGTAGTACCGGGCCAACAGATCATTGCAAGTTTGGTACTCTACTTTAAACAGGGGATTGAAATCTCATCCTTTCAGCCAACAGCCGGATGGCGAACGGATGGATTTTGGAAAGAAGAGCTGCAAAATGAGAGACAGCCGCAGGCAGAATCTGTGATTGTTAATGGGGTCCGTTACAGGAAAGCAACACTGATCAGATATGCCCTCTTCCCAAGCAGAAGCGGTGAACTTACCCTCGCTGAGTTTCCTTTAACCGTTGGAGTACGTACACAACCCTCTCGAAACGATCCTTTTGGAAGCTTTTTTGGTTCAGGTGCCAACCAACGACGCATTTCACTTGAATCTGAGCCGCTTACACTAAATGTAGGATCCCTTCCGGCAGTAAATAATGCACTTTCTATTAATGCAGTTGGGGATTTAAGGGTTCAGAGACGGTTATCGCAACGAGAAGTGGTGACCGGTGAATCCATTGAGCTTATTACCGTCGTAGAAGGTACGGGTAACATTCCGTTGATTAGAAAACCTGATTATAATCTTCCGGATGGATTAGAGTATTATTCTCCACAAGAGAATAGTAATATTCAAAGAACCGGATCTAATATAAGCGGAGAAAAAACATTCACAGAATTGATGGCTCCCCGTGCACCCGGCCGATATGTAATCCCGTCTGAACGAGTGGCTGTTTTTAACCCCCAAACACGAAGTTATCGATACATTACACTTCCTGAAATCCCATTTAATGTAACCCCTTCCGCTGAAAGACAATTAACCGGTGTAACATCCAACAATCAGACCCCCCGACTCCAACCGGTAACGGGCCTGGCTATCTGGGAAAATGGGTCTTCCAAGCCAATATTTTCGCGCGTCTGGTTTTGGTTATTGTTATTGATACCTCTTGCAGGATTAATAATAGGTTATCAAAAAAGAAAATTATCAAACCGTTTATATTCTGACCGTTCCTTCGCCCGGGCCCACTATGCCAAAGACGTTGCTTCGGATCGGATACAACAGGCAAAGAGCATCGCCTATGATAATGATGCAAAAGAGGTCTATAATCTACTTCATAAAACAGTTACAGGGTATATCTCCGATAGATTGAATTTACCGGAAGCAGGATTGTCGGATCGTGAAATTTTAGAAGCTGCAAAAGAAGCCGGTATTGTTGGAGAAACCTATAACCATCTGCGATCTATTCTGGATAAATGTGCTACTATTAGCTACGCACCCACCGGATCAGCTTCTGATTTTAAATATGATATTAACAGGACTGAATCTTTAATTACAGAATTGAGTAAACAGCTTTGATCCGTAAAAAAATTGTGATATCGATCTTCCTGTTACTCCTCACTGCAGCTTCTCTAACAGCTCAACAGTCGCGATTTGATAGTGCAAATACCTTGCTGAATGAGAGTGAATATGCAGATGCAATCCAGATCTATCAATCGATCGCCGATGACGGTTTTGAATCGGGAGCTCTTTGGCTAAATATGGGAATCGCTTATTCGCAAATTGATTCACTCGGAGTCGCAAAATATTATCTGTTGAAAGCAAAACAGTTTGAAGAAACCGCTGATCTGGCCGAGGATGCCCTTCTCTATGTTAATGATCGTTTTTCCAGAAAATCTGCCGTTCTTCCCGCCCTTCCATGGGATCAATTTTTTCAATTTTTATCTGATACATTCGGACTCAATGCCATTTTGATTTCTGCCCTCTTCTTTTTTTATTGCGCAGCCGGAATGCTGATATGGTCCTGGTTTAGAGTGGATTTAAAAAACGTTCTCCGAAAAGGATCTTATATATCATTCAGCCTAATGACTCTGCTTTTTCTCTTCTCCTGGATTATTTATTACCAGAACAGCAGATACAGTACTGCTGTAATGGTCGATAGACAAAGTGTAGTGTATGAACGGCCCAACGAAACCTCATCAGTCATAACCACTGCATATGAAGGGTATACCATGCGGGTAGATTTTAAAACAGGAGCTGACAACCAGGATTGGAACTATGTTCGATTGGAGAACGGAATGTATGGCTGGGTCAAAAAGGATGGGTTGAAAATTTTGTAATCTGATTCTCTTTGTGCAATTTTATGTAAAGTGAGTCCGAAATAAGATTGAATAAAATTATTGAAAACGTCATATTGAGTCATCTGTTCAGCTCAAAACAAGTGTTTCTATTTTATCCTAAGAAACGAGTGTGAAATACCATCCTAAAAAAGCCGTCATCCTATGTTTGTCTTGTACAGTTTAAAGTCAGATTATTGGACTTTAAACGAAGGCTGTGGAAGGGCAGGTAACCTGCCATGCGTCATCCTGAATTTATTTCAGGATCTCATAGCAACGATCCATCCCTCTGCGTCATCCTTCTATGTATAAAGTCAAGGCTTCCCTTTCGATTCGA
>TARA_R100001143_G_scaffold63581_1_pt1 | contig 32480 bp, 27 predicted proteins | sample TARA_R100001143 | Tara Oceans TARA_R100001143 (sample SAMEA2621300) | marine metagenome | biome: marine biome (ENVO:00000447); feature: mesopelagic zone (ENVO:00000213); material: "saline water (ENVO:00002010), including plankton (ENVO:xxxxxxxx)" | depth 800 m | reverse complement strand
TTAACCATATTGCATCTTCATCCATGGCTCCGCCATCCATAAATTTTCTCCAGCCATATGCGATTAAATCATCTTCATATCGCTCTTCGAGTCGTTCGTCACCGATAAATTGAATCGGCTGAAATGGAATATTATGCAGATCTGCAACGATAGAATTTGTAGATAAAGCTGAATAAATCATCATATCACTGCCTGATGTGGGCATCTCAGTATCAACAGATCCACCACCAATCCACAGAAGTGCTTCATTATGATCAACCTGATCCGGTACAATAATTGTAAGCCAGTGCCACCAAGTTGTTTCATTAACAATTTCAGTTGTCAACCACTCTTGAGACACCATTCTGATTACGTACCCGGAATACCCATCCCCGGAGAAAGTATGCATCAGTTCATATTCATACGCTGGATCAAATTCTTCTAAATAGGCTTCAAATGGGTTTGCATTTTCCTTATTCTGAGTGCATGAATAAGCAAAAAAAGCCAAAATTGTGAAAAATAATATTCGCGATCTTTTCATAAGAGCAGGTAGCATTTTTTAGTAGTGATTGACAGGATCTATATACAAATACAATTAAAAAGAGACAATTACGAAAGTAATCCAATTGATTGACTGAATCGTAAAAAATATTCAGGATATTCATTCGTGAATAGACAGTAATGGTCCAATTAAATCCAGGGTAATTTGTCTAAATCCACATTTCCGCCGGTTAAAATAACTCCAATTTTTTTTCCTTTAACTTCAAATTTTTGATCCATGCACGCGGCTAAAGGTACTGCAGATGAAGGTTCAATAATAATTTTCATTCTTTCCCATACGGATCTCATTTCCCGGGTGATCGATTTTTCAGAAACGGTTACCAAATCATCCAAATATTCTTTCATTATTGTAAAAGTCACATCACCAAGTGATGTTCGCAGTCCGTCTGCGATGGTGTCAGTTCTCAGAACTGGCTGAATAGTCCCCTCTTTCAGGGATCGATATGCATCATCCGCCAATTCCGGTTCACAGCCAATTACCCGGATAGAAGGTTTTATCTGTTTGGCAGTAATACAAGTGCCACTGATGAGTCCTCCTCCGCCAACCGGGGCAATAATAATATCCAGATCCGGTATTTCATCAAGAAACTCTTTTGCTACGGTACCTTGTCCAGCGATAACCATCGGATGATTATATGGATGGATAAAATGTGCATTTGTCTCCTCAATAAATTGATATGTCATCTCTTTGCGAGCTTCAATCGTAGGTTCACAAAACAGAATTTTTGCTCCATACTCTTTAACGGCCCGTACTTTAACAGATGGTGCATTTTTCGGCATAATAATTGTTGCCTGATACCCCTTAGTGCGTGCGGCAAGGGCTACTGCCTGCGCATGATTCCCGGATGAGTGTGTTACAATTCCACGATTTGCCTCATGATCATTTAGAGTGAATACAGCATTACAGGCTCCGCGAAATTTAAAAGCACCTACTTTTTGGAAGTTTTCACATTTAAAAAACAGTTCAGCTTCAGCCTGATGATTATACCATTTTGATTTAAAAACCGGTGTTCTATTCGTAAAGGGTTTGATTCGTTCAGCTGCCTCAAGCACATCGGCATAGGAAGGGATTTCTTTCATGGAGTATAGAGATATTAAAAATGATCAGTAATCTAATCCGGGTTGTTTTATTATAAAATTGGATTCTTCTTTTGCTAATTGAACTATATTTTCAACATCATGGAGTAATTCTTTGGCATCATAAATAATACCATCTTTGATTGTGAAATTTATACCCCCAACCCGAACAACTTCATTATTTTCATTTACTCTGATTGCTCCCGTGCCATAGAGTACTTTTAAATTTTCCTGAGGGTTTTCATCAATCAAAATGAGATCCGCAAGTTTTCCTACTTCAATCGTTCCCAGTTCTTGATCCATGCCAAGTACTTGAGCAGCTTTGAGTGATGCAGATTGAAAAATTTCAAGTGGATGGAACCCGGCTTCTCTAAAGAGCTCCATCTCTCTGATGTAGGCAAAACCGTAAAGTTTGAATATATAACCGGCGTCAGAACCCAGAGTTACCGTGCCCCCTTTATTTTTGAATTCATTCACAAAATTCATCCATAATCTGTAGTTATTTTTCCACTCAACCTCTTGTTCAGTTCCCCAATTAAACCAATACGACCCGTGAGCACGTCTGTCCGGCTGAAAAAATTGCCACAACGAGGGGAGAGTATATTGCTCGTGCCACTCTGCTCTTCTTGCACGCATCAAATCTCTGCTTGCTTCATAGATGGTGAATGTAGGATTGATCTCAAAATCGAGTCCAATTAGCCGGGTCATCACACTATTCCATTTTGCACTACCTGGAGCTGCTGCTTGCGCCCATAATTTACCGGCCTCTTCAAAACGATGTTGTTCATCACCATAGTTATAATCCAATGGATAATTTTGAATGATTTGATTGGTAAAAAGTGCTTCCGGCAGACCGTACCAATGTGTCATTCCGCGAAGGCCCATTTCAGATGTATGTGAGACATTTGCATAGACAACTCTCGGTTGAGCGTGATGAGCCATCGACCCCATATTCAGGCGATTGGCTTCATTCAGGGAAGCTTCCCACAATTCCGGTCTGGTTCCAAAATATTTAATCCCTTTAGCACCTCGATTATAGATCATTTGAACCCATTCCCGGGCTTGTTGAGGTGTTGTTATGGTTTCGTCACTTCCCGACCCAAATCCGATATATGGAAAAATTCTGGGTGCTGTGATCTCATTGTTGAGACTCTTTTGTGTATGTCTGAGGGTCCAGTCAATACCATTGAACGACCCGGGTTCTCTTATGGATGTTATGCCATGGGCTAACCATAATTTGAATACATATTCGGGAGTCGTTCCTTGTGCAAGTCCTCCGATGTGTGCATGCATATCAATAAATCCCGGTAATAGATACATCCCCTCAGCATCTAAAACATAATCTCCATCAACCGCTTCCGGCCTTCGGTTATCATTTATGGGGACGCCCGGATACCCTACATTTTGTATTTGTACTATTCTATTTCCCTTTATGATTACATCAACCGGGCCGACTGCAGGAGATCCGGTTCCATCAATCATAGTTGCTCCTCTGATAATTAGCCGATCAAAGGGTCCTTCTCCCTCTGTACGTTCCGGAGAATCAGCCATTTGAGCCTGAACATAAAACGGAATGAAAGCAAATAGAAGCAGGAGAGAGGTAAGTGATTTCAGTTTGATTCCGAGTCGAAATTTGTAAGACATGAGGTTAGTTTTTGAATGTGACTGAACTTTAATCTAAACCAATATTTTTATTTAAAACTTTTTGATAAAGCGAAAGATGTGGATTGAGTTCAGAAAATCCAACACAATATTTAATTGATAATAAAAAAATTGTAATAGCCGTCTTTTCTTCTTTTGGCGGGTTCAAGAAGAGTTGCTTCCCCACGAAAATGGATAACTTCTCCACCTAAAAAACGACGTGCCACACTTCTTGCCAATCTTCCAAGTTCGCTTAAAACTGAAAATTTTTCGTGATTTTCTGTCCTTAATATTTGAGTTGTATGACCATCACTAAATTTCACTTCAATTACCTGAGCTACATTTTCATCAAAAATCTGGCTCTTATCAATATGTATAATCTGCTCAATGCCATTTAGGTTTAAATTTCCGTTACTTTTTTCAACTCGATATCCTATTGTTTTTTGATCAGTTGAATTATTTGGCAACATGAAATAAATAAGATCCCATTCATTTGGACTATTGTGATGTATATATCGGTATCCGCTATTCATTAAGTTTGTAGTTGTCTGATTCTGAAAAGTGTGATCCATGTATGCAGTACCGACAGCTGATTTTCTGACTCCATTCACCTCTATATAACCACTGACTTCTGAATAGGGGATATGAGTGATAATGCCAACTTCTTCGCTGCCTATGTGATACTTGCCATTACCCCATTTAAATCCATCTTGTATATTGGAGAGACTAAGATCGATATCGTAGGCTACATCATTTTTTGTTGTTTGAATTCGAATTCTGTGTGCATCGGGAAGTTTGCCTTCAAAGAATATTTCACGCTCCATTCTGTTTCTAAAAATAAATTTCTCTTTATCCAAGACTAAATGCTCGATATCATACTCCCTTGAAAGTTGATAAAGTTGTCCTTCCAGATTATAAATGGATACCTGAACACCACTTACAGCTGATTTTAGCGAACCGAAATCTGCAACAGAAAATGTAATATGAACAGTAATATCACCATTTAAATAGAACTGATAATTCCAGAATTCATTATAATGACTTCCTGTTAATGTATGAGGCCATATTTCATCCTCTGTGGTATCATGTAATGTTCCTGTTGGATTAGAAACTTGTGATTGAACACGATTGACAGATAAAAATGTAAATAAGGACAATAATAGAATATAGAATCTCAACATAGTAGATTTAGCTACAGAAATTTATGATCGTTTGAACAGGGTTAGATTGATAGGTTAGAATAAGTAAAAAATGGAGTTAATCATTCGCAATGATATTGATTACATAATTTTTAGAAAGTTTTGATAGACATTTGAAGTATGAAATGGATTGATTTGTTTCAATAATGCTTACATTCTCAAATGAAAAACGTTTGATGTAGCCTTCCAGGTTAGTTAAAATGAATAAATGACATGATTAATTTAAGTTTATATCATTAATTTATGATATAAACGACTGAAACTTAAAAGTGTTTTAAAAGTTTTCGAATGACTTTCTACACGATTGAAAACAGATATGAGTGAATCAGTTCGTGATATTGATGCTGTGATAACATGGGTAGATGGAAATGAGCCCAATCACCGCAAGAAGTGGAATCAACACAAAAAAGAGAACCGGAATATTGATAATGAATTGTTAACAGGCCGGGATAAAACCCGTTTTATTAACAATGGAGAGCTTAAATATTGTCTCAGTTCAATTCGAAAGTTTGCACCATGGATTCGTAAAATATACGTAGTTACTGACGATCAAATACCGGAATTTGTTAATGAAGAGTTCATTAGTGAGCATAACCTTAGTATCATCGATCATAAAACAATTTTTAAATCCTATGAATGGGCATTACCTACGTTTAATTCCAGGACTTTAGAATCGATGCTATGGAGAATACCGGATCTTTCAACTCATTTTATCTATTTTAATGATGATTTTGTCCTGACGAAACCATTGTATCCAAGTGATTTCTTCTATAAAGATCAGGTTGTGCTAAGAGGAGGGTGGAAGAAAGTTAGAAATTATGGTGCTTTACGTATCAAAATAAATGAGTGGGTGAGCGCCATTTCAAAACGCGCTTTAGGCATTACCCGTTCTATGAACCTGCTGCTTCAAATAAAATCGGCGAAATTAGCCGGTTATGATAAAAGATACTTTAAGAGTCCACACGTGCCCCATCCAATGCGGAAAAAGACTATTTCAGATTTTTTTGCAGCAAATCCATTATTATTGAATGAGAATATTCAGTATAAATTTAGAAATATGGATCAGTTTTCAGCTGTATATCTTGCAAATCATCTGGAAATAAAAAATAATAATGTGATTTTTGATACTGAAAATGATTTTGTAATGATCAATGGAGAGATGGAAATAGGCATGACATTTACATCCAAGCTTAAAAAAATTATAAATCAAGATGTAAGCTTTTTATGCATTCAAGGACTGGAAAGTTTAACTGCTGAACAACAAAAAGAACTGGATTTGATTTTGAGTGATCTATTGGGCATCAAATCGATTAGATAAAAAATAAAATCAATGAAAGAAATTGGAGTTCAATTTGATGAGTAAAAGGAAAAAAGTCATCAATTATTGGAAGAACTTTTCAAGGAGTCCACGGGGTCAACTCATAAAAAAAATTGTAAGAAGAGGGGTAATTGCATCAATTATTGCAGTTATTATCTATCAGATAATTGATATTGGAGTAGGGGAGGTTATCAGGAATTTACCGAGTCAACCTCTATTTTATTTTCTATTCTTTATACTCTATTTGTCACTTCCATCCGTTGAAGTATTAATCTACCGGCAAATATGGCCTGTTAGAAAATGGCAACTTTTTAAAACTTTCCTGACCAAGCGTGTCTATAACGATGAAGTTATGGGGTACTCCGGTGAATTTTATCTCTTCATGTGGGCGCGTAAATATCTATCTGAATCGGATAAGGAGATTCTCAAAAACATCAGGGACAATAATATTTTATCTGCTGTGAGCTCAAATTTGGTAACTGTTGTTTTAGTTTCCGTATTGGTATTTGCTGATATCATTAAATTAGAGGAGTTGATAGGGAATGTAGATCTCTTTTATATCATAACTTTGGTTGTTGTTGTCACTGCCTTAGTTGCACTGATCATCCAATTCAGAAAATATTTATTTGATCTCCCTTTTAAAAAAGCATGTATAATTTTTTCTTTGTATTTCTCAAGATTCGTTATTCACAATGGATTGATGATGGTATTGTGGGCGATTGTAATGCCTGATATTCCACTCACAACATGGTTTATATTTGTAGCCATCATGATTATAGTGAATAGAATTCCATTTCTGCCGAGCCGAGATTTGATATTCATGCTTGCCGGAATTGAGTTATCAAGGGTTTTAAATATGACGACTGCTGCCGTTGCAGGTATGTTACTTGTGTATAGTGCACTTAAAAAAATTACAAACCTTTTCATATTTCTTCTCTTATCCTACTCGTCTGAAGATGAAGAATTAAAGAAAATTGCAAAAGAGAAGGGCTCAATACCGTTTACATCTGATGATTAAAATCTTCTGATTTTCTTATACAATTTCTTCCAGAAATTGTATAAATCTGTTTGTTGAATAGCCGTCACAATTTGAAAAGAATACATTTTTTACACGTTCTCTTTCACCGGATAGAGCATGCGGATTATCCAAAGCCTTGATCGTTTTAAACAAAAGTGACTTGCCGTTAATCTCTACCAGGCATTTTGGCAATGAGTTGGTAATTGGCTGCAATCGCAAACCCATTCCTGCAGCAAGAATGACCGCTTTTTTTACTTTGAGCATGAACTGAAAAAATTAAAAAACCATTTAATAAATAATAAAATATTTCAGAAAGCTATATTAGAAATAGAGTCTGTATAGGAGTGATATATTACGGCCGGGTTCCGGAAAGACTTCTTTTAGCCGGGATAGGTGATTTCTGTACTCTACATTTGTCAGATTACTGATGTTAAGGGAGATAGTATGAAAACGATCCCCGGTTGTACTAAATCTATATTCTGATCTCAGTCCAATTAATGTGTAAGAATCAGTCGGTTCTTCAAATTGTGAAACCCGATCCTGCTCTGATACATATCTGATGTGCCCTCCCAATGAGAAAGATCGATGAACATAATTGAGCCCAACAGTCGCTTGAAAAGGAGGGATCATTGGTAGATATCCTCGATCAGAGTTACGTCCATCTACGGACATTTCCTCATTTGTAAGATCCCTTCGGCCGATTGTATAAGAGACGGATGAATTTGCAACAACCCTTGAAAACATCTTAAACTCAGTTTGTGCTTCAAAACCGTAGATGACTGCTCTTACTCCTTCAAATTGATAGTCATTTAGTGATGGAAAAAATAAATTTTGACGACCGGTATCTCTTGGGAAGATGAAATTTGAAAAATTATTGTGATAACCGGAAAGCTCAACAGTTGCATCAGATCTTCTGTATCTGAAAAATAACTCTTTTCCAATCCCACGTTCTGCTTCTAATTCAGGATTGCCAATTTCAAAAGAGTATGCAGCGACGTGAGGGCCCTGGGAAAAGAGTTCATCTGTTGTTGGTGGGCGAAATGAATGCATGAAAGTTGTCCCAGCATAGAATCCCTTTCCAAAATTATAAATTAATGATCCTGATGTTGCCAGGCCAAGATACGATCGCTTCCTGATATAACCGATTCTTGAGTTGGGCCGATCCTCTTTAGGAATTTCAGTGTGATAATCAAGGCGCGCACCCAGTTCAACATGTAAAGGGCCTATATCAGTTTCCTGAATGGTAAAAGTGGAAAGACTGACTCCTTTTGATTCAATATTAAATCGGTCAAAAATATAAGTGTCGTGAAATTCGCCCCAAACTCCGATCGTGCCATCGTCGAAGCCGCCAATTCCCTGATGACGACCTTTAAGGGTAATATTAGCACTGTTTTTTGTAAATTCAGTACCAATAATGGTTGCAGTTTCAAGCTCTTTATGATTGTAATATCTGTAAGAAAACTGCGCTTCAAGGTACTTGAGAAAATGATCTTCAAAAAGAATTTCAGATTTATTCTCTATTTGAAATTTCCGCATTTCAATATCCACGCCGTTAGGATGTCCGCCAATCGGGTCAGGAGGTATCCCATAATTGCTTAAATAGGATGAAACTGCCAAACCGGAATAGCCCCAAGGCTTGATAAAACTCAACCCGGCTGAACTGTTGGATGACAGATAATTGGAATTTGAAATTTTTTCAGATGGAGATCTGAAATCATCTCCAAGCCTTCCATTTAAATCGATATTCAATACTTTATCGTTCATTGGAATGGAAAGTGTTCCAGCCAAAGAAGCGCCACTGTTTACGGAAGCTAGTTGTGTTGTTAAGCTACCGTTCAATTCGGATGGGACTGTGGTTGCGATTTGATTCCTGACAACATTTATGACTCCTCCTATCGCATTGGAGCCGTATGCAAGTGCAGCCGGGCCTCTTGCAATTTCAATTTCAGCGGCACTTATCGGATCTACACTGACTGCATGATCGGCTGAGGATGCTGAAAAATCACCCGTGCGTTCACCGTCTTGAAGAATAAGTACCCGCTCATCACCCAGCCCTCGAATAACCGGGCGAGCCGGAGTTGCACCCATTGTACGCTGGTCAAAGCCGGGTTGTGAGGAGAGAGTCTCTGAAAGTGTCGACCCTAAATTTCTGCGCAATGAGGAACCGGTAAGTTTGATGGATGCATGTTCCAGATTTGCCCCGCGTGGATTTTCAGCATCCGCGACTACTTCAATGCTTTGTCCCGTCAACATCGTTGGCCTTAACTGAATTTCTAACTCACTATCAGTATCATCTGTAACCGTAAAAGTGACTGATTTACCGGCATAGCCTAATCGATGGATCACTAATGAGTAACTTCCTGCCGGGATATTCTGAATTCTGAAATATCCCTCTCTATCTGTGTTGGTGAATCGATTAATCTCCTCCAAATGCACATATGCAAATGGAATGGGGTCGCCGGTCTCACTATCCGTGATATGACCGGAAACTGAACCTGAAATATTAAACCCCGCAACACTTATAGGACTCAAAAGCAGAATAAGGATGATAGATATCTGAGAGTAAATCTTCATTAGTGATTCTGATCAATAACTGATTATTGAGGTTGAAGACTAGTTACACGTACCTGAAATGGCCTGGATTCGAAATCAGAATGGCCACTGTGCATTAATTGAAAACGGATCGTTGTTTCCCCGGCCTCGTTCCCAATGAGCTGGAATGTCCACTCATTAGCTCCGGTTACTGATGCCATTGTAATAATATTACTGCTTTCGGCACTGTATTGAAGAGAAAATCCTTCATCAGAATGAGGTGTAAATCTGTCTCCATCTTCTGATATAAATTCAACTAAAATGGGGCCTAATGTAGCGTTTTGACTTAATTCAATATGATTCCCGCTTGCATAGGTTACGGTTGTTTCTTCTTGCATGGCTAATTCAGTTCCATTTACAGATAAAACGAGTCCTACAGGGACTTCATCGTGATCGTCGTGATCGCTGTCTGATCCGCAACCGGCTAATAATAAAATAGAAAGAGCAATGGTAATAATTGATATTAGGATATGATTCTTTAATAGTTTCATTAGTAGATTAATTAATATTAATGGGGGGTTAGGTACAATAACATGAACTGAGTCACGAATTGTAATTGTATAGAAAAAATGTTGTGTAAATCGAAAAGTTAAGCGCGGGAGGGAGGCGCTCTATCTTTGATAATTCTTGCGAATGGCAGATAAGGTGTATTTACCATTCTGTCCGAAACTTCTGAAATCAGAAAAAGTTCGGGGCTTGAAAGGGTTAAAACATCGTTATCAATTTTAACAGTTCCATCACACATTGAACAATCGGGATTGCCGATTTCAACGATTAATTCACCGGTTTGAATGGTTACATCATCATGATGTACAGTTGCCAATGCAAAACCAATTAGAATGGCTGCAACCGTAAGTAATTTGATATGTGATAATGATCTGAGCATGATATGTATAACGATGTGTATAATATATACACTAAAACGGAAAATGTTCAACTATATTCCGATAAAAATTGTAAAGATGTAATGAAAGCCAATTCAGTATATTTAATTGCTGATATGTGCAACAATTCGAAGCGGTGCACCGCTTCCATCCCTGATTTTCATGGGCAATGCAATGATATAAGCACCGTAGGGTGGCAGTTGATCCAGATTCGCCACATTTTCAAAACCCGGTATGTTCTGTTCGAACAATATTTGATGAGATTCAAATAGTACGGATTGCCCGTAATCAAGACTTGGTGTATCTAATCCAACGGCCTTGATGTTGCGATTTTCAACGATCCAGGTTGCGGTCTCCGGGTGAATGCCCGGAAAACTGAGATTGGCCACACCTTCTTCGCCTTTCAGTTCAGTGCCCAGATAAGCCTCCGCATCAGGCCAATACTGTCCCATTCCGGTATAAAAAAGCAGAATTGCCCCATTCGGAATCGGCCCATATTCAGCTTCCCAGTTCAACAGATCCTCAACTTCAAACTGATAATCGCGATTCTCTGCTACTTTATTCGTCACATCTACAACAACCGCTCGCCCTGTTAACTGGTCGATCTCCAGCTCCTCCACGGTTTTACGATTCTCATAAAAGTGAATCGGAGCATCCAGGTGAGTACCGCCATGTTCGGCAGATCTGAATGCGAAAGATTCATAGTAAAAACCACCATCCGTAATCCCGACAAAAACGGTGTCCATTTTAAATGTACTGGATGTCGGCCAGTATAGTGTTTCCTCAGAGTAATCATATGTCAGGTCTACCCATTGACCATTTTCCCATACATGTGTTTCAACCTTTGTACACATGGTTGTTAATAGAGAAAAAAATAAGATCAGGATTAAATATCTATTCATTTGTATAAAATTTGATTCATAAATCAGTGTTATATAATGAAAATTTTAAAATTATCGAATAATTAGGCGGGGAAATATTTTCAACACTAACCGGGTTTGAGAGTGATCATTGTAACCTGAGCAGGGGCATTGTATCGAACGGGTGAAAGGGTAAAACCGAGTCCATTATTGATACTGAGCAGCATTTGATCCAATATCCAAGACCCATTCACATACTTGGTTTCAGCTCGCGCCGCAGTCGCTTTGTAGAAAAAAAACGGAATTCTTATTTGCCCTCCATGAGTATGAGCGCCCAGTATGAGATGAACTCCAGACACTTTGGACTGTTCAATCATACGATCTGTTAATTGATGTGCAAACAATATATTTACAGCATTTTTATCTCTGTCAGATAACAAAGTATTTAGTGAAACCGGAGCTATATTTCTACTGTAAAGTTGTGTAATTCCGGTAATTTTGACCGAATGGCCATTATGATCAATCCTTAAATTTTCGTCCCATAAAACCCTAACATCATGCCTATCCAATACCTCGGTGATAGAATCCGGATTATTCCAATAATCATGATCCCCAAGTACAGCAAATGTTCCATAAGTAGATTCAATATTCCCCAATGCGGTTGCACCGGCTTCAACATGAGCGGAACCGGATGTTATTAAATCCCCTCCAAAAAGTACCAAGTCCGGTTCTAATTGATTGATACGATCTACATAACGGGCCATTTTTTGTTCATCAGTATATGAGTCGGCGTGCAGATCAGCAATATGGATAACTTTAAGTGGTGTAAAATCCGGATTGATAGATTGGATAGTGTGTTCTAAAGAAACCGTTGTGATTCGGTTGGTATCCCAAACGAGTTTGGAGGCAGTAAAAATGAGTGTGGCAACTGTAACAATCAGAAACAAACGGGCAAACTGAACCTGTAGCCACTGTGCTGGATAAGATGTGAACTTTTTAAGAAGTGGCAGAAGAAGATCGTGCAGAATACACCAGTTGAGCATAACACCGGAAAATATCAATCCATACCAAAAAAGGTAGATCATCGGATCTGGAAATCCGTATCGGTCATGTGTTCCTGTGAATCCATACTGTATCAATCCCCAGGCCGGATATGCGAAGAACAGAACTGCAGCTAACCCGTATAAAAATTTATAAGTCCCGGCATGTTCTGTGTCAATATATTTAACACTTCGAAAATAGCGGAAGCTGAAATAGATAAATAGAAATAAGAGTATTATGGCGGCATACGACACCATTCGTAAAGACCAGGGCATAACTGTAAAATTGATAAACTGTAGATTAAACGGTAAGATATTAATAGTTATTGATAATAATTAATGTCAGTTCTGCCTGCTCAGACCATTCGGGGAGAAAAGTGGATGACAGCAAGAAATGTTTTTTTTGAGATAAATGTGATATCTATGTGATAGATCGTTATTTAGTTCACGTTATCATGTCTTATATCTAATTTAGAGAAATAGATTATGGAAATATTTGAGTCTGTGTATTTATGGTTTATGAGTTTAAGTGAGAATTATGGCGTAAATCCATTCATTTTTGGAGCTATTTATGTGGGGGCGATCCCTTTCTTTACGATTTCCGTTGGTTTTATAATCAGGAATTATAAACAGAACAAACCAATCACACTGCCGGTACTCACTGCATCCGCCTGTTTTGTTTCTGCCTACGTCTATTTGATGATAGCCGGGGAAAATGTTCCATGGTGGGTTTATGCAGTTGTCATTGCTATGCTGGTTTACGGGGGTTGGTCAACGTACAATAAAGTTCAAAAACAGGTACAAACCGAGGAGATTGAATGAAGACTATGTATGATGCCATTGTCATTGGCGGAGGTGCGGCCGGACTTACAACAGCCGGGATTGCTGCGAATTTTGGAGCAAAAACAATCATGATCGAAAAAGAGCATCTGGGTGGCGATTGTACGTGGACGGGTTGTGTTCCAAGTAAAACACTAATCAAAGCGGCCTCTGTACTTCATAACGCAAAAGAAGCATCTAAGTACGGTTTATCCATATCAATGGATTCTGTAGATACCGGAAAAATAATGAAACACGTAGATCAAGTCAGAAAAGAGGTCTATGAGGATGCAGATAAACCGGAAATATTTGAAAGAATGGGAATTGAAGTAGCAGAGGGGGAGGCTTCATTTGTTGATGACCATACAGTGAAAATTAAAGACAGTAAAGGGTTGGTTCGGGAAATAACCGGGAGATATATCTTTGTTTGTACAGGTGCTAAAGCATTTGTACCTCCAATTCCGGGTGTGGACGATGTTGATGTGTTAACCAATGAATCACTATTTGAAATTGAAAATTTACCGAAGAAATTGGTCGTAGTAGGAGCAGGCCCGATTGGTACCGAAATGGCACAAAGTTTTAATAGATTGGGTACGGAAGTCCATGTACTGGATATGACTTCGGGTATATTGGCAAACGACGATCCGGAATTGACCGATATACTTCTTAATAAATTAAAAGAGGAGGGGATCCACTATCACCTGGAATCTTCAGTAAACAGACTTGAAAAGAGAGATCAGGGTATAGTCGTCCATTTTGAGAAAAGTGATGAGAGTTATTCTATTTATGGTGATGCCGTTTTGATGGCGACCGGCAGAAAGGCAAATATTGCATCACTAAATCTAAAAGCAGCAGGGGTGAATACGAACAAAGGTGGGATTGAGGTAAATGATAAATGCAGAACCAACAAACGTCATATTTATGCTGTGGGTGATGTAACCGGTCGATATCAGTTTACACATATGTGCGAGCATATGGCAAAGATTGCTACAACAAATGCACTACTAAAGATGCCTATGAAGATCGATCATAAACATGTGCCGTGGGCAACTTATACAGATCCCGAATTGGCTCATGTGGGTGCTTCAGAGAAGGAGTTAAAGGAGGAAGGTGTTTCGTTTGAGACCTACCGGTTTCCTTTCAGTAAAATTGACAGGGCGATAACCGACGGACAAACGGCCGGATTGATCAAAGTTTTCGCAAAAAAATGGAACGGTAAAATTTTGGGCGCCTCTGTAGTAGGTGCACATGCAGGTGAAATGATTTCACAGTATGCCCTGGCGATGAAAAATGGCGTGACACTTCGCAATTTTGCAGATACCATACATCCCTACCCAAGTTATGGCCTGGGTGCCAGAAGGGCAGCGGATCAATGGTATATCAAAAATCAGTCTGAATCCGTAGTAAAATGGATTCAGCGAATATTCAGATATCGTGGAGAGATTCCGGATTACAGCGATAAGAATCGAATTGTATGACTTTTGGTTAATATCCTTTTTGTTAATCGGATCTAAAAATTTCGAATCGTGTGCTAAATTTTTAATCCTACCGGTGAATAGAAACCAAATAGTTCGCATCATGTAATATGTTTTAAAATCCCATTTGTAAATCGGAACCTATAGTAGGATATTCACTTATAGATGTGTGAATCATCCGTAAACGATTTTCAGGGAATTTTAAATATATAGACATGTATATAGGAATTAAACATCTACACTCAGTTTTTGCTTATCTGGTACTGATCGCTTTGATAGTTGTAATCGGCTATTCGTTATTCAAACTGGTCAAAAAAGGCACATTCACGGAGAAAGTGCGAAAGTCTGCATTGGTAGTTTTTATTTGTTCCCATCTTCAGTTACTAATCGGTTTGATACTTTACACAATCTCTCCGGTCGGAATCTCTTCATTTTCAACAGATGCAATGGGAGATAGTATGTTGCGCTTAACCACCCTTGAGCATCCGCTACTGATGATCGCAGCAATTGCCATCATTACAATTGGATATATAAAGGCCAAAAAGCCCGGTGATGATGCACGAAGGCTTCGGACAATAGTGGTTTATTACTCCATTGCTCTCGTTCTAATGCTATTTGTGATTCCGTGGAGTGTGTGGTTACCATTTTAATGAAGCTGTAGTCGAAACTCATTCAAACTTTCTTCCTTACGTTATTATTAAATTCAAATACCCTTCCTGATGAAGCAGATTTCCATAGTTATAATCACCGTTTTTTTTCTTTTTTCAATACTTATAACCTCATGTGATCGAGTAGATGAGAGGACGTCACTAAACTATTCAATTCCGGTTCAGCCTGAATTGCCAACAGGATACATACCAAAACCGGGTTGGGCTCTGGAAAATTTTGCAGTTGCTTCTGCCAATCCAATAGCTACTGATGCAGGTTATCAGATTCTGAAAGCCGGAGGATCAGCAGTTGATGCGGCTATTGCTGTTCAGTTGGTATTGACCCTGACAGAACCTCAATCAAGTGGAATTGGGGGCGGTGCTTTTTTACTTGCCTGGGATGGTGAACAAATTCACGCATATAATGGTCGGGAAACAGCGCCTTCCGGTGCTTCAGAGGTCCTGTTCTTGGATGATAATGGAGAACCATTACCCTATGCAGATGCAGTCAGGAGCGGATTGTCAGTAGGAGTGCCGGGAACGTTGGCATTACTAAAAACAGCTCATGAAAATCATGGAATTTTACCCTGGCCGGAATTATTTAAGCCTGCAATAACACTGTCAGAACAAGGTTTTAAAATGGGGGCCAGACTGCACTCACTCCTGGACTCGGATCAAACACTACGGAACGACCCGATTGCAGCATCCTATTTCTACAATGAAGATGGTACGCCGATTAAAATTGGCGAAACTGTTTATAATCCGGCGTTGGCTCAAATTTTAAAAGATATATCCCAGTTTGGAATATCAACTTTTTACACAGGAATTGTTGCGGAAGATATTGTTGATCGGGTTCAATCACATAGCCGTCCGGGAACGATTGAAACAGGAGATATTGCCGCTTATTTAGAGCTGGATTTAAGAACTGAGGTCATGTGTAATGCCTGGAGAACTTATAATATCTGTGGGTTTCCTCCGCCTTCATCCGGCCATTTAGCAATCATGCAAATTTTGGGAATTTTGGATCATTTGGAATCCCCTGAAATAGAACTGGCTGACTCGATCCCGACGGCAGAATGGCTTCATCAATTTTTAGAGGCGTCAAAATTATCATTTGCTGATCGCAATCAATATGTTGCAGACCCCCGATTTGTAGAAGGTCCTGGAGGTGACTGGAACACGATGTTGAATGAAGATTATTTAAATCAACGAGCATCTTTGGTATCAAATAACTCAATGGATGAAGCTGAACCCGGCAATCCGGGGTCAATGACATCAATGTATGGATCGCAACTTTTTCAGCCTGAATCAGGTACAAGTCATATAAGTATTGTGGATAGAAATGGAAATGCAGTATCTATGACGACGACGATTGAAAGTGGATTTGGCAGCCGAATTATGAGTAATGGAGGTACCAATATGAATGGGGGCTTCCTTTTGAACAATGAACTGACAGATTTTTCATTATCTCCCGTTGACGATTATGGAAATTTGATTGCAAACAGGGTGGAGCCCGGAAAAAGGCCCAGATCCAGCATGAGTCCAACGTTGATTTTTGATCTTGAAACCGGTGAATTTTTAGCGGCTGTTGGTTCACCCGGAGGAGCCGCAATCATACACTACACAGCCAAGGCTATTTATGGGATGTATGGATGGGGACTGGATGCACAAAAAGCGATCGATCTGCCTAATTTTGTAAACTATAATGGACCCTCAGTTTTGGAATTGGATGCATTTCCGAATCATATCATTCAATCCCTGGAATCTATGGGACACGAAATTACGATCAGATCATTAACCAGTGGTATTCAAGCGATTCAAATTACAGATCAGGGGCTTTATGGAGGGGCAGACCCCAGAAGAGAAGGAAATGTGATGGGAGAGTAATGACAAAAGTTCGAAATGAAGAATTGAAATCTAATTATGTATCTGTTGTGTCTGAAATAATTATCGGGAATTAGTACATTATTTATTAGGGAACTTATAGGATGGATTTCTTTTAAATAAAATATTCATAACCTGATATGTGTACCCCCAAATCTTGCTATACTTTATATATTCATTTTATATTTTAACATTAAATCAAAATCATACTCATGGGTTTATTTGAATTTTTATTTCTTCTTTTAATTGCCGGGATTTGCGGTTCCATCGGACAATCTATTGCCGGTTATTCCGGGAGTGGTTGTATTGTATCAATTGTGATTGGATTTATAGGTGCTCTGTTGGGATCATGGTTAAGTGATAAGCTTAATCTGCCGGAATTGTTTAACATCACGATTGGGGGAAGCCCGTTTCCCGTGATCTGGTCGATCATCGGATCAGTGATCTTTGTAGTGATCGTTGGGATCCTTACCAAAGGGAAATAGCCGTTAACAAGATGCTGAAATGGAATCAGCATTACGTGTAGAATGGTACCGGAGAGTAGAGAAGTGACCGAACTATGATCATGAAGTGGAAAAATTTTGTGGAGCAGGAGCATGGATCGAGATCAAAATCCACAATTTTGTCATCCTGAACTTGTTTCAGGATCTCAGGGCTTGGAATATGAAATTACATAGTAAATGCTAAACAAAATTCAGGAATACCCAATCCAAACTGCGAATGCAAGTGCCAGTGAACAGACCAGTAGTAATTTCAGCAAAAGCGGATAGATGAATTTGAACCATTTATCATATGGGATACTCGCAAGACCTAAAATCCCCATTAAGACCGGGTTAGTAGGCACTATCATATTCATTAATCCATCACCCATCTGAAAAGCCAGAACGGAGATTTGTCTGGATACCCCTATCAGATCACCAATAGGAGCCATCAAGGGCATCGTTACCAAGGCCTGACCACTTCCGGATGGAATGAAAAAATTCAGGATACTTTGAATAAAGAGCATTCCTATCGCTGCAAATTCGGCTCCTACAATAGATAGTGGAGCAGCCAACCCATTTACAACTGTATGTAGAATTTCTCCATCCTGCATGATGAGTGCTATAGCTCTTGCAAAACCGATTAATAGGGCTGTACCGGTTAGTTCTGCAGCACCTGCAGTGAACGTTTTAGCGGTCTTATTGATGCCAATTCCCGATATGATTCCCACAAGTACAGTTAGTGCCAGAAATACAGCTCCAAGTTCAATGAAATACCAACTGTATTTCCAGATACCATAAACTAATACAATCAATGCTGCTCCGGTTACAAATAGTACCAAAGATCTTCTAAAAGTTAACTCCGGATAATCGACTACGGTCTGGTTTTCATTTTCCTGAATACCATAAACGAAGCTCTTTTTAGGATCATTTTGAACCATTTTTGCATAACTCCAAACATGATGAAATCCGATTGCAAAAAGCGGAACGAATAACGATAATCGAAACCACATGCCGGATGTTGGTGAAAGGCCGGCGATGTCTTGCGCAACTAATAAAGTGAATGGGTTCATTATTGCGACGCCATACCCTATGCAATAACCTACAACAAGGGTGCCTATTGCAGTTACCGAGTCCAGATTCATGGCAAGACAAAGAGCTACTAAAATGATGGCAAATGGGATGTACTCTTCAGCCATTCCAAGCGTAGATGAGGCGAATGCGAATAAAAACATAGTGACAAAAAGAAGCGGGCCCGGCCTGTTACCAAATTGTGTGACAATTTTACCGAGTACCGCGTCGATAGCTCCTGTTTTACGGACTACAGCCAGTGCACCGCCTATGATCAAAACAAAAAAGATAATCCCCTGTGCGTCTGCGAAGGCACGGGGGACAACTGTGAATAAAGCGAGCGGTGAGAGATACTCTTTATCAGTAAATACTTCGAAAGAACCGGGAACTACGACTTCAATTCCACTTTCATTCTCTTCAGTTGCAAACTCTCCTGAGGGCAAAACCCATGTAAGGGCCAATGAAAATGTCATTAAAATAAAAAGCAGTACCAGTGTATCGGGAATTTTGAATTTCATGGACTTAACCCCTTTTTTTTATGATTGCAATCGTACAGCGAGAAATGGATACCAATTTACCATCTTCAGTTTCAATCCGGGTTTCCCATACCTGTGTGGTAGATCCCCGGTGAAGGGGTTTTGATATTCCGATAACTGTACCTCCCAATCGAACAGTTTTTATATGATTGGCATTAATTTCAAGACCGACTACAGCACTGTTTTGATCACTTACGTTTAGCCAGGCACCGATTGAGGCCAGTGTTTCAGCAAGTGCTACAGATGCACCACCATGCAATATCCCCATAGGCTGAATGGTATTTTCATTTACTGGCATTGATGCACGCATTTCATCCCTGCTGATCAGTGAAAATTCTATTCCTAAATGGGTGTTCATATTTTTAGGAAATTCATGTGATAATGATTCAAATTTTGATCGGATCTCTTCATCAATGTGCATATTTCAGAGAATTAATAGAAGATTTACAGTTTCGATTAATTTATTGTTGATACAATAGTGATAAATCATCGAAAAAATGAAATTATTTGAATAACTAATTTTTAAAAATGCTCCTAAAGTGTTAATTATCATGAAACAGTGTTAAACTGACTCAACAAGCTAAAAAACCGCTTTTATTAGTATGGATGAAATGAAAGTTACACTACCTGAACTACTGTCCAAAGGACTTGAAAATTTCCCGGCCGGACACCTGGCCGCTACAAAAAGGAATGGGGAATGGGTTAAGACAGACGTAGATACGTTTAAGCAGAAAGTGCGTCACCTGGCTCTTGGTCTCTATGATTTAGGTGTGCGAAGGGGAGATAAAGTAGCACTTCACGCAGAGAATTCAACAGAATGGATCATTTGTGATATTGCGATTTTATCCATCGGAGCCGCAAGTGTCCCCATATATACCACCCAACCGGGAGATCAGATCAAATATATATTGGAGAATTCGGACGCGATGGTTCATATAGTGTCCACAGATGAGATGTTTGCAGATACAAAACCTCTGATTAAAAGTGTAAATACGGTAAAAGCAGTGATTACTATTTTTGGTTCGAAGCATAAAAAATTGAAACCTTTTGAGTCAGTTTTAGAAAGCGGTAAAAAATTGGATCAAAATAAACCGAAACTTTTTGAATCTTTGAAAGAGGCTGTTGAACCCGGAGATTTGGCAACCTTAATTTATACTTCCGGGACTACAGGCCTTCCGAAAGGAGTTATGCTCACTCATCGAAATCTTGCGACAAATGTAGTCGCTTCAATGGAATCCCTTCCATTCAGTGTTGAGGAATTTCATGATAAAAATGTCCTAAGTTATCTGCCTCTTTCACATATATTTGAGAGAATTGTAGACTATATGTATCTCTATATGGGTTGCCGGATTCATTATATAGAGCAAGTGGACGAGATCAGGGATGATATGGCAACTGTTCAACCTTACTTCCTGGCCACAGTTCCTCGTTTATTGGAGAAGATTTATACAGGAATCAAGGTTAAAGGCCAGGAGCTTTCCGGAATGAAGAAGAATTTATACTATTGGGCTATCTATCTGGCTGAAGAGTACGATCCTGAGAATCCGCCTTCGGGTTTAAAAGCAATAAAATATAAAATTGCCGATAAACTGATTTACAGCAAAATTCGGGCACTGTTTGGCGGCAATATGAAAGGAATGACAAGCGGGGGTGCTGCACTACCGCCCGAGATTTTCAGATTCATAAATGCATTGGGGGTCTATTGTGGCCAGGGTTATGGACTCACTGAAACATCACCCGTTATCACAGTTCAGACACCTGAAACGATGAGAATTGGAAGTGTAGGTAAACCTATTCCGGGTGTTGAGGTAAAAATTGCAGACGATGGAGAGATATTGGCTCGCGGCCCGAATATAATGAAGGGGTATTACAAAAACGAAGAGCAGACAAAGGAGGTCATTGATGATGATGGCTGGTTTCGTACGGGTGATATCGGTAAAATTGATGATGATGGATATCTCTATATCACGGATCGGAAAAAATCGATGTTCAAGTTATCTACTGGGAAATATGTTGCTCCACAGAACATAGAAAATAAGCTGAGTAACTCAGGATATATTGACCAGGTGATTGTGGTCGGTTATCAAAAGAAATTCTGTTCAGCACTGATTGTTCCGGCATATGAAAATGTCAAAAAACGATTGAAAAGAGATGGGTATACACCGACAGAACCCCTCAACGAGGATGAGAAAATCCGGGATTTGATTCAGGAGGAGGTCGATAAAACAAATAAACAGCTTTCCCCCTGGGAAACCGTCAAAAAATTTACGCTACTTGAAAATGCATTGACCATAGATAGCGGTGAACTCACTCCAACCATGAAAGTGAAAAGAAATGTAGTTCGGGATAATTATCAGGATCTTATTGATGCAATGTATCCGGAAGACGATTGATAGAAGAGAAAATAGGGTATTTAAAAGGAACCCATACATAAGAATTTATAATCAGAGCTAATTCATCAAGTATTATGCCAAAAAGGTTCAATATTCAACACGTTGTCGTACTCGGTTCAGGGGTTATGGGTAGTCAGATTGCAGCTCACTGTGTAAATGCCGGGCTGCAGGTTAAACTTCTCGATTTAAAATCTGATGACCCCAAGAAACCCAATAAAATAGCAGAGGAAAATCTACAAAAATTGACTTCAATGAAACCGGCACCATTAGCGATCTCATCTTGGGCCGATCGTATTGAAACCGGTAATTTTGAGGATCATTTAAAATGGATTGAAAGTGCAGACTGGGTCTGTGAGGTAATTGTTGAGCGAATGGATATCAAAAAGGATATGATGGCTCAGGTTGAAAGATATCGTAAAGAAGGCACGATTATAAGCTCCAACACGTCCGGTTTGCCCATTTCTGAAATCAGTGAAGATTGTTCAGATGATTTCAAGCAACATTTCTTAGGGACACATTTTTTTAACCCACCAAGGTATATGAAATTGTTAGAGATTATACCAACCAAGGCAACAGATTCAGCGGTAACCGATTACATGTCCAAATTTTGTGAGACGATACTTGGGAAAGGTGTGGTTCTTTGTAAAGACACTCCCAACTTCATAGCTAACCGGGTGGGTGTGTTTTCTATGGCCTCTATGATGCCCTGGTTTTTTGAGGGCAAATTTCGGGCGGAAGAGATCGATTTGTTAACCGGGACATTAACAGGTTACTCTAAAGCTGCAAGCTTCAGAACTGCAGATATGGCGGGACTCGATGTACTGAATCATGTGTCAGAAAATTTATACCCGGCTGTGCCTGAGGATGAACGGAGAGAGGTTTTTAATCTGCCTGATGAGTTTAAGAAAATGGTTGAAAATGGAGCAAAAGGCAATAAATCCGGCCGTGGGTTTTACAAGAAAGTAAAAACCAATGAAGGATCGGAATATCATGTTGTGAACCCGGACACATTGGAATATGAACCTCAGGAAGATGTTCAGTTTGAGTCCGTCAATAAAGCAAAAAAAGAGTTTAGAACATCGGAAGAGCGACTTAAATATCTGGTCAATTGTGATAATGAGATCGGTGAGTTTCTCTGGACGATTCAGTCTGACCTGATTCTCTATGCCGGGAACCGTATACCTGAAATTTCAGACTCCATTGAAGCGGTAGACAGAGCCATGAAATGGGGTTTTAACTGGGAACTGGGTCCGTTTGAACGATGGGATGCCATTGGTGTAGCAGAATCTGTGAAAAGATTAGAAAGTGAAGGGAAGTCAGTTCCTGATTGGGTTAAAGAAATGCTATCCACAGGCAGGGATTCATTTTATAAGGATGGAACGGTATACGAACCATCATCGGGCAAAAGTGTTCCACTATCTGCACCCGCAAAGGGTGCAATTACTGTGGACTCACTTCAAAGGGGTGGGAGTGATGTTTGGAACAACAATCACGCGGCTCTCTATGACATGGGTGATGGGGTTGCACTTTTCGAGTTCAGAACAAAACAACAGACCCTTGGGTTTGAATTGGTCCAGTCTTTAAAGGAAGTTTGTGAACGTGTGGAAAAGGATTTTGACGCATTAGTAATAGGCCACGATCATGAAAATTTCAGTTATGGAGCGAATCTGGCTGAAGCCGGGAAAGCACTTCAGAGCGGCGATTTTAATCAGATTAAAAGTGCAGTTGAAGCATTTCAGGAAGTAGCCGTCGGATTACGATATCAACCGTTTCCGATTGTGGCAGCTGTAGCAGGCCGTGCATTCGGAGGGGGAGTCGAGTTCTTTATGCATTGTGATCGAGTCGTTGCTCATCATGAGCTTTATTGTGGATTGGTTGAGTTAGGAGTCGGTTTAATACCCGCCGGAGGGGGCACCAAAGAGTTATTGATGCGTGCGATGGAAAAAGTAGAATTATCAGAAAATGCAGATCCATTACCCTATTTAAAAAATGCGTTCAAAACAATTGGCTTGGCGAAAGTCTCAGACAGTGCTCATAAAGCGAGAGAAATGGGTTTTCTGAAAGATTCTGATGTTATTGTGATGCATAGAGATCTTTTATTAAAAACAGCCAAACAAGAAGCATTGACTCTCGCCCGAAAAGGGTACAAACCTCCGGTAGAACCAACCGTGCAATGGGTAGGTCAAACCGGTTTCAGCGCACTAAATGTAATGCTTTATATAATGAATGAAGCAGGGTACGCATCAGATTACGATAAATTACTCACCCGAAAAGTGGCTGAAGTGATGACCGGGGGAGATATTAGCGAACCACAACAGGTGCCTGAATCAGTAATTCTGAAAAAAGAAAGAGATGCAATTCTGGAGTGTTTCCAGGATGAAAGAACACATCAGCGAATGGAGCATATGCTAAAGACCGGAAAACCATTGAGGAATTGACTTCCATATGATTTGGCAGGAGGATAACACCTCGGGAAGATGTTTATATAGATTGGATTAAATTATGCATGACTGAATTAATATCGAGTTAAGATTGATGACTATGAAGAATAAAGAGATCGTAATTGTAGCGGCAAAAAGAACCGCCTGTGGAAAGGCAAACAAAGGCTCACTTCGATTTACACGTCCCGATACCCTGATGGGTGAAGTGATTAAAGATTTATTAAATGAGGTTTCAGTTGTAAAACCGGATCAGATCGATGATGTCTATGTAGGCTGTGCTTTTCCGGAGGCATCACAGGGATTAAATGTTGCACGACAATGCGCCATTTTAGGAGGCTTACCGGTCTCTGTACCCGGTGTTACCATAAACCGCTTCTGCTCGTCCGGACTCCAAACCATTGCAATGGCTGCAGAACGTATTATTGCAGGAGGTGCGGAGATCATTATAGCCGGTGGAACTGAAAGTATGAGTTTGGTGCCAATGGGCGGTCTTTCATTTCAACCCAATCCTAAACTGGCGGAAGAAAATCCAGAAATTTATATCAGCATGGGATTAACGGCTGAAAATGTGGCTAAAAAATATGGAGTGAGTCGGGAAGATCAGGATCATTTTGCAAAAAACAGTCATGATAAAGCCATCTCTGCCTGGAAACAGGGTTATTTTGATGAACAAATTACCCCAATCAATGTTGTGCATAAATATGTAACAGCTGATGGAGAATTTGAAGAGAATAAATTTGAATTCAAAAAAGATGAAGGTCCAAGAGAGGGTTCTACAATGGAAGCACTCTCCGGATTGCGTCCGGTATTTAAAGCAGGGGGATCGGTGACAGCGGGAAATGCATCACAAATGAATGATGCAGCCGCCGGTGTAATTGTGATGAGTCGTGAAAAGGCGGATAAGCTTGGGTTGAAGCCATTGGCTCGGTATCATGGATTTGCAGTTGCAGGTGTGGCTCCGGAGATTATGGGAATTGGTCCGGTTGAAGCGATTCCAAAAGTACTTCAACAGTGCGGTTTAAAGATCGGAGATATCGATCTTATCGAACTCAATGAAGCTTTTGCTGCACAGGCACTGGCTGTGATTCGGGAAACGGGTTTGGATCCGGAATTAGTGAATATCAATGGGGGAGCTATTGCAATGGGCCATCCGCTTGGCTGCACGGGAGCAAAATTGACAACACAGATATTACACGACCTCAGGCGGTTGAAAAAACGGTATGGCATGGTCACAATGTGCATTGGCGGAGGTATGGGAGCCGCCGGTATTTTTGAAAATTTGAGGAGTTAAATGTCGTTGTTGGGAGTTCTCGACTTCGTCTTGGCAGTGAGTTCTCGACTACATTCCGACAAAAAGCGTCGGGACTGCGCTCAAACTGACGAAATGAGTGTTTTTTTAAAAAAAACTCCGCCCCGTCACATTGAGCGCAGCTGAGGAGCGATAGCGACGATGCGCTCCTATTTTATCCCACGAAGCGGAGCGGAGTGAAGTCGAAATGTCTTCGCATTGGTTGGGAGCTCTCGACACCCTAAGTGGTAGGGGCAGGCTAACCCGACAGTTTATATATTTATAAAAAATAAAATCAATCCAAATTACATGTTTAAAGAAGACACGTTAAAAGGACAAACCATATTAGTAACAGGTGGTGGAAGCGGACTCGGCCTCTCCTTGGCGGATAAATTTGCTTCATTGGGAGCTAATATTGCTATATGTGGCCGAACAGAAAAAAAGTTAAAAAACGCGACAGAAGAACTCAAAAAACATGGAACCGAAATACGATATTATTCGGTTGACGTTCGTGAATACGAAAAAGTAGGAGAGATGTTTAAGGCAATGATTGCTGATTTTGGGGAGGTAACCGGTTTGGTTAATAATGCCGCCGGTAATTTTTTGAGTGCATCAGAAGATCTGTCACCGGGCGGATTTAAAGCGATTGTGGATATTGTACTTCATGGAAGTTTTAACTGTACACACCACTTTGGAAATCATCGTATCAAAAAGAAGGATAAAGGAAATATTCTCAATATCGTAACGACATACGCGGAAGATTCAGGTTCTGCATTTGTGCTCCCATCTGCCTGCAGCAAAGCCGGGGTACTGGCCATGACCAGATCACTCGCGTTTGAGTGGGCCACATATGATATTCGGGTAAATGCGATTGCGCCGGGTCCTTTTCCGACAGAGGGGGCATGGACACGCCTGCTTCCTTCTAAAAAATTTGAAAAGCAGTATTTGGAGAAGATACCTGCCGGACGGTACGGTGAACATGAAGAGCTTGCAAATCTGGCGGCATTTTTAATGAGCGATATGGCTCCTTATATCACCGGGGAATGCGTGACGATTGATGGCGGTGAGAAGTTATCTGCCGGACAATTTAATTTTATCGATACATTAATGTCGAGGGGAAAGCTAAAAACGATCTTTAAGATGCTGAAAATGAAAGGGTAAGAAGTGAAAAGTGAGACACACTTACTTTTACGTCATCTCAATCCACACCGTCATCCTGAATTTATTTCAGGATCTCAAAGTTTAAGGCATTTATGTTCATACAGACTCATTTATCCGAATCCATGAGCCCAACGATTCGATGATACGCTTTAGCGGTTTGCAGGGCGTCATAGGGAGAAAAGAGAGTGGGCTGGCTCATCTGTATTGATTTTATAAACTGAACGACAGACCATTCTGCTGTATCGGATGCATCAAACTTTTTTTCACGGACGGTTACTTTATTCAATTCATTTAATGTGTGAAGGCGTACTTTCTGATTGATGATATCACAATCCGCAATCGTATTGCGATTTGAAAAGATCCGCTGATGTGTTTCTTTGGCCGCAGAACCCAGATATTGAATGGAAGCAACCGCTGAGTTTTCATATCGGAGGGTCAAATTGAGGCCCAATAAATGCTGGCGAAGCCGGATCGGTTTCACTTCAAAACGATGAATATTGCCACCCTGCCACTTGATGATCAACGCCAGCTCATCGATCCAGTCTGATTTAAAATCTTCACTTTCCTTCTCTCTGAAATTTTGAGGAACAGACTCTTTTTTGATCTGAATCAGATCCGGTTTTGGCACTTGTTGTCGAATCCAATTCATCGATTCAGCCATTGATGGCCAATGGGAAAATTGAACATTTACACCGGCTTCTTCAGATGCGTGGTATATTGTCTCAAGAAGATCAAGATCGGAAGGCATTTTGGAAATCAGATAAGTGTGATTGCCAAGTTTAATCGATCTCAACAGGTGTATAAGACAGTCTGCAGAATCATCAATTAACAAAACAGCTGCAATATCTTTATCCTCTGTAAGAGTGCCTGTAATCACTACTTCACTGACTACAGACAGTTTCCGAAGGTGTTTCTCCCAGGCTGCGGCGCGTTCTTTTTTGCCGATGATTGCTATTTTCATGGTCCGTACCCCGATATACCCAAATGTATTGAATCTTCCAGTATGTACTTTCAGCGAACATTAATGAAGCATGTTCACAACAATTTGACAGATTCGTGGTTTAATCTGCAAATATGAATAGGGGAGACGAGTTTTCCAAATTCAGCTAAAATTAATCAGGCATGATGAGTGCCAGAATAAAATAGAAGAGAACCATTGTCCCTGCCGAAAAGAATAGAAGAACTAAAAATAGTACTCTAACTATGGTTGGATCCCAATTAAGATATTCACCGATACCGCCGCAAACACCGGCTATCTTTTTGTTGATCCGTGATTTTTTTAATTCTGCTGACATATGCCGTACCTGATCTGATTACATAGTACAATTTATAATATTTGATACGAATGTAAGAAAAAGAAGTTTCAAAAAAATTCAATATTAAATAAAAAAGGCGGAATCCAACTTGTGGACCCCGCCTTCTTTCCATATGCTGTGGCTCAGCATTTATAGTTGTAGTCTTGTTGTTTCATATCCAATATGAGAAATCACGATCGAAGATTGGTTTGCTTGGTTGCCTGATAAGCTGAAATACCCATTTACATCCGTAACCGACCCGATACTGCTTCCATCAATAATTACATTCGCTCCGACCAGTGGTTGTTTGGTATCAACGTCGAGAATTCTGCCATTTATTCCGTTTTCTGACGGGTCTATTTGGACAGCCATATTTCTTTCAATAACGGTAGGGTTATCTATCGTTGATGTCTCACTGGTTGTCTCTGATTCCGGGAGTTTGAAATTGAAAGGGAGGGCGTATTGTACCCTCACAGGCTTGCCTCTTTGCACTCCCGGTGTAAATTTAGCCTGTCTTACCACACGAAGTGCTTCTTCATCGGCTCCGCCTCCAATACCGCGAATAATACGTGGATGTTCAACCTCACCCTCTTCATTTACAATAAATTGAACAAATACCCTTCCTTCAATTCCTGCTCTCCGGGCCATCTCCGGGTACTGAATCTGAGAGGCAAGAGATTCCAAGCCGCCAATGAGTTCCGGCATTTTTTCAACCACTACAAAAAAGTCTTTTTCTTCATCCGGATTGTAAAGGTCTAAATCTTGTTTTTCCATTCCAAGTGTGGTAAGGACAGAGTTATACGCTTCTTCACTGATATGTGTATTGACTTCTATCACTCCCTGGGTACCCCGCTCCCCATATTTTTCAATGGCCCGCTCTCCTTTTAAAACATTGATTGACAGTATGTGGTTTTCTTCTACCGCATTCAGTTGATCGAGAGCCTCCATGTGGCGTTCAGCTTGTTCTTCATCACCCATAAAGATTAATACTTGATGATAACCGCGCGATCCATCCTGGTCAACATCGGTCATTAAATTAAGTTCTTCATTATCAAAAATCTCGGAGGTCTGCATATCTGTGCAAGCCATAAAAATAGCTGTACTGATGATGATGACTCCAAAAAGTGTAAAACTCAGGCGTTTGGGTATCGGTTTATGAATGTTTGGTTTTGTGATCATTTGGATCCTCTTTTTTAGGTTTGATGATTCCTGAGCCATGTTTACGGAAAGTTCTTTGTCGAAATTGGGCATATGAAGTAGCTCCAGCAACAGGGAGGCATACTCTTTTCGGGAGATGTTCTGTTCAGACAATACCATTGAGTCACATCTCAGTTCACGAAATTCTATGAGCTCTCTTTTGAGAAGATGTACAATGGGATGAAACCAGAAAAAAATACCGGTGCAAATGGTTGTTACTTGTGAGAGAAAATCATTTTGTGAAATGTGAGTCAGTTCATGCCTGATCGCCAGATTCAATTTTTCACTGTTTGTCTGTAGTGACTTCGGCAGTAGTATAACAGGATTGATATACCCAAAGGTTGACGGGATGATATCATCGTCGCTGAAGGCGATACCAATTTGTTTTTGAATTGAATCGGCAAGTTCAATATTCCCTGAATCGAGCCCTTCCATATCTGAAAGTGATGTAAAATGATACGTGGATTTAATTTTCTTTAAATAGATCCATTGTGAAACAAATTGAAATAAAGAGTAGATCACACCAAGAACCAATAGCAAGAATAATGATACCAGGAGCATATTATTGAAGGAGTAAATCGACGCTTGTTCAACACTGTTAATAGTGACTTCCATCGGTGCAAGGACAGTTATAATTTTAAGATTAATAGTCTCAGCTGCACCAATATTGAAAATAAACTCGATTCCCTGTAAAATGATCAGAGCCAAAAAGCCGGCAGGAAGGGCAAACATCAATGCAAGCCGGCCGTGATATTGGATCTGGGGGTGAAGTGTTGTATATGTTCGCAGTAGCAACCAACCGGCACATGAGGCAAGAGTCCATATTGTTAAGGGCAGCCATGCAAAATAAAGAATTGATTCCCCGGCATAAACCATATCTTGAAATAGAGTTTCCATTATTGCTCCTCCATGTTGTCGATTAATTTTTTGATCTCATTTCGCTCCTCTTCAGACAAATTTTCACTCTGTACCAATGTTTGTACCAGATCTTTTGGGGAACCCTGAAATACTTTGTCAATGAGTCTGTCTATCAAGCTGAATCGCACCTGATCCGGTTGAACTGCAGCACTATATATGTAACTCATTCCCTCTTTGCGGTATTTGAGGTAAGATTTATCTGACAAGTTCTTCATGATGGTCATGACCGTTGTATAAGCAACTTCTCTGGTTTGAAGAATTTGTTCCCTGACGTCGGCCACGGAGGCTTCCCCAAGGTTCCAGACATGGTTTAAAATTTCCATTTCAGTTTCGCCTAATGGACTGAGTGCTTTTCGCATAGTGTTCACACAAGTATGTTGCCGTTTAATTAATAAATGTATTATTAATCTATTAGTACTAAGGAAATAGTAATTACAATAAATGTCAAGAATTAATTACTTTATTTTTAGTGTTTAATCTGATTCTGACCATTTTGAAGAAAAGATTTACGAAAACAAAAGAATGGTAAAACATAAAATGAGTTGCAGGAAGCGAAGTTTATTTGGGTAAAGTTCTCGATTAAAGGCTTAATTGAATAAATTCTCACTCTGATTTTTAACTGAACAATTTTTAAAAAATATAATTTTCTATGTATGAGCTGACATTTATTCCGCACAAAGATTATCAAGAGTATCCGGTAGAGAAGATGAAACTGCGATCTGCTGAATTTCTGCAGTTAATGAAACGGCGGCGGACGGTTCGCGATTTTTCAGATCGACAAATCCCTCTGGAAATTATAGAAGATTGTTTGCTGGCAGCGGGAACAGCTCCCAATGGCGCGAATATGCAGCCTTGGCATTTTGCGGTAGTCAGTGATCCTGAGATGAAGAAGAAAATTCGTGAAGGGGCAGAGAAGGAGGAACACGATTTTTACCATAATCGCGCCCCGGAGGAGTGGATCGAGGCACTGCGTCCGTTCGGAACGGATGAGCACAAACCTTTTTTGGAAAAAGCGCCTTATCTCATTGCTATATTTTCGAAAAGTTATGGTTTGGATGATGATGGACAAAAGGTAAAGCACTACTACGTAAAGGAGTCTGTAGGAATCGCAACCGGTATGCTAATCACCGCTCTGCACAATGCCGGTCTTGCTACACTGACCCATACCCCGAGCCCGATGGGGTTTTTGAATGAAATACTCGAAAGGCCCGAAAATGAACGACCATTTCTATTACTTGTCGTCGGATACCCGGAAAAGGATGTAAAGGTACCCGACATCACCAAAAAAAGTTTGGATGAAATCGCCAGTTTTAATTAAGAATAGCTATCAGCTTTCAGCCGTCAGCATTTAGAAATGAATAGCTGAAAGCTGAAGCCTGAAAGATAAAATTTTAAGAAGTTTAACTTTAGTTCGGAATTAAATCCTAACTGACCGGCCGCTTCAGTGCAACCATGAGTTAGATCCCATATTAATTGACAGCCTCATCACAACCATGAATGTGAACCTATACTAATTGGCAGCCTCAGTCCAGCCACGGATAAACCCCACATTCTGAGCCACTTCAGGTACGTTATTCATCCAGTTCGCTTCGTATTCAATCGAGATATGTCCTGCAAAATTTTGTCGGATCAACTCTTCCAATACACCGCTCACATTACCGACACCGGTGCCAAATATGACATCAACCGCCTGAAGGTTAAACTGGTCGACATCTTTTAAATGCAGTGATATGATACGTCCTTCCGACAGTTGCAGAGCCTCAACAGGTGATACACCGGATCGCATCCAATGACCTGTATCAGCGCTTATACCCAGCCTTGGGTCTCTTCCATCCAGAAGTCCTGCAATGTAATTGGGATCCCATAACATATAATTTGAATCAGGATCATCCGGTTTTGGGTGGTTATGAATTGCCATCATGATATCAAACTCCTTCACCAATTCTTCAATAAAATCCATCTGTTCCTGTGTTTCGGGACTGGAAGTAACTGCAGGCACACCTAATTTGGCAGCAAACTCAAATACGGCTCTCGCTTCCTCAGGGTTTGACATACGGGCAACACCATAATTAACAAGCATTATATCGTGTTCCTGTAATTTCACTTTTAGTTCATTAATTTGATCATCACTAATGGAGTTAAAGGGCGTATCATCATCCTCCTTAAAACGTTGTCCGGGATAAATTTCAATAACACGTCCGCCAGCCTCGGCTGTTTTTTCAATGGCTTCGAATGCAGAAAATCGATTAAACGTGTAGGATTGGGTTCCGATGGCAAATCCTCCTATCAGATAATCAGAAGGAATATTTAGATTAGGTGAGATAATATTGGACTCTGTTGTCTCATCACCAGACTCAGTTGTACTCATTTCATCATGATTTTCACATGAAGAAAAAAAGAAAAGTAACAGTAAAAAGGGGAGGGCTCGACTAAAAGTAGAAGTATTTTGAAGTAGATTGATCATGGTAGAAAGGTTTTGGTCAAAGTTGAATAGTAATATAATTGAATTTTGATGAAATGATAGTTCATATTCAAGGGTCGAATATTACTGATTCAACGGCAGGGAAAATGCTATATAGGTATCCCCCGATTTGGTGCCCATTTTCCCACCACCGGCAGCGATCACTACAAATTGTCGACCATCAACTTCATAAACCGCAGGAGTCGCATATCCGCCTGCCGGTAGTTTTGTTTCCCATAGTACTTC
>TARA_R100001143_G_C3361193_1_pt1 | contig 33298 bp, 29 predicted proteins | sample TARA_R100001143 | Tara Oceans TARA_R100001143 (sample SAMEA2621300) | marine metagenome | biome: marine biome (ENVO:00000447); feature: mesopelagic zone (ENVO:00000213); material: "saline water (ENVO:00002010), including plankton (ENVO:xxxxxxxx)" | depth 800 m | reverse complement strand
ATGAATGAGTTAACCCGGGCAACCATAGAATACCTGAATGCTCAGGTTGATGCCGGTGCACAAGCGGTTCAGCTCTTTGATTCATGGTCCGGACTGTTGAGTCCTGAAGATTTTAATGAATGGGCACTACCCTCATTGATGGAGATTGCAAAAAGTGTAAAAGGTGCCCCCATGATTCTATTTGCTAAAGGCTCCTGGTACGCCCTTGAAAGACTTAGCTACAAAAGCGGAGTGGCTGCATTGGGATTGGATTGGACAATTTCTCCTGAGTTTGCCCGGGAAAAAACGGGGGGACAAATTACCCTTCAGGGAAATTTTGATCCATCACATCTGCTCGCTCCAATAAAAGAAATTGAACTGAAAACGAAACGGATGATTGATCGATTTGGAACACAGCGATACATCGCCAATCTGGGCCATGGAATTTTACCCCACGTTCCGGTTGATCATGCAAGAGCGTTTGTAGATACGGTGAAAGGGTATGGTTTGTGAAGGCAGAGGGCAGAGGGCAGAGGGCAGAAGTTACAGGATAGAAACTTAAACAAAGCATCATCCTGATGCAGATCAGGATGACGCGCTGGTTGGTTGTTGGACAGTTGAGACTCTTCTGCCTTTTGCGTTCTGCGTTCTGCCTTTTTTTTAATACTATTTCTTACTTTATTCACAGAATATGATTAAAACAGAATTTGCATCATATATCAAATCTCTACAAAACGAAATTTGTTCAGCTCTTGAAGGTTTGGACGGAAAGGAAAAATTCCTTGAGGAGAGTTGGGAGCGGGATGGCGGTGGCGGCGGATTAACCCGGGTTATCGAAAAAGGCAACGTGTTTGAAAAAGGGGGAGTGAATATTTCTGAAGTACACGGAGAACTGCCGGATGCAATAAAAAATCATTTCAATGTAACTGAAGGGTGGTTTTGGGCCGGCGGAATTTCTTTAGTCATACATCCGGTAAATCCAATGGTTCCAACAGTTCATGCCAATTTCCGATATTTTGAGCTCTATGAAGATGAAGGGATGACTCAACGTACCGATGCCTGGTTTGGCGGGGGAGCCGATTTAACTCCTTATTACCTCTTTGATGAAGACGCTGTCCATTTTCATCAGATGTTAAAAAAAGCCTGCGACCCTCATGGCGACGATCTCTACCCGCTATTTAAGCAACAGTGTGATGAATATTTCTTCAATACACATCGGGGTGAATCGAGGGGAATCGGTGGCCTTTTTTTTGATTATTTGCGTGGGGATGAAAACCGATCCATTTCTGACTGGAACTCCTTTGTAACCGATGCCGGGAATGCTTTTTTAGATGCATATCTGCCTATTGTGAAGAAAAGAGTGAATGAACCGTATAACCCGGCCCAAAAATATTGGCAGGAGATCCGTCGAGGGAGGTATGTTGAGTTTAACTTAATCCATGATCGGGGAACCCTTTTTGGATTGAAGACTAATGGCCGTATTGAATCAATTTTAATGAGTCTTCCTCCTAAAGTCAGATGGGATTATGATTTTAAACCCAAAGCCGGTTCCAGAGAAGAGCAGCTTATCAATGTATTAAAAGACCCCAAAGAGTGGATATAGAATTATTTGCACTGCTTTTTTTTATTAAACCATTCTATTTAGAAGTTTCCCTAAAAATTTCTTCCCATACACCTTATTGATATGATTCATATCTGCAATCACAACCAACTCTTTTCGGCTGCGGGAAAAGGCTACGTTTAATAACCTTGGAACACTCAGGCCGTTTTTGGTTTCATCCAATGGCCTGACCGAGTAGTGCCTCTCCCTCCCATGCTGCTGTTCGCCACTCATCACCGTATCAAATACGATATAATCTTTTTCACGGCCTTGAAAAGTGTGAATTGTGCCCACTTCCACCGATCGTATTCCTGCATCATAAAGCCGGTTTCTAAGATCGTAAACAACACTTCTAAATGGGACAATAATGCCCACTTGTTCCATAAAAATACCTCGCCCCTCCATGTTCTGCATTAAGCGAATAATGATCTCCTGGTGCACACTGTTAACAGGATTGAATCCGCGATCTGTACTTTTCTGTTCAAGAACGGGGCCATATTTTGATGTATCCACCAGATGAAAAGCACGATCTCTTCCGTCCGATAAATTGTTTTCATCTGCCTTTCCGGTTTTAAGCCGGCCTTCATAAAAAACCTGACTGATCACATCTGCCAGCGATGATTCCAATCGGTATTGAGTATCGAAAAAAGAGGTGAATGTTGGGTTTTGATCATGCCAGTGGAATAGTTCTCCGCAGTTTACTGCGCCGGATACTGTTGTAAAAATGTCTTGTTCAAGAAAATTCCGTGATTTTTGGTCAGAAGTTAATGCAATAGGGGGTAATTGCATCGGGTCACCGACAATCACCAAATGCCATTTTGCATGAGAGGCCAATACCATCAGATAGGGTAAATTTGCCATGGACCCTTCATCCACAACCACGGCATCAAAATCCAGATCATGAAACAGATCTGAAGTACAAACTTTTGCCAGTGTAGTCGCCACGAATCGTTTTTTCCAAAGCTCTTTGCGGTCACTGACCATTGAAAGCTCTTCTATTTTCTGCTCCAATTCTTCCAGTCCGCCTGCATCTTCGATTTTTTGCTCAATTAATTTCAGCTCCAGCTCCTGATTCGAAGTCAGTTTTTTCCCGCTTTTTAAACGTTTCTCCACAGACCGTAGAGCCGTTTCTCGTCTGCTAAGCAGTCCAATCCAATCTGCAGCAGCCAACTTCTTTTCGCTGTTCTGTTTTTCGATCTGCAGATCAAATTGATACGGTTCCAACTCCTCACTGTTCAGAACTGAGTCGCCAAATCGGGTCACTTTATCCGGATCCATTTTCAGCTGTAACTGTTTCATTGCCCGCAGTACGCTCAAAAGACCTACATCAACCGCTCTGTTTGTGTTGGATGCAAACAGTACTTTTTTCCCATTTTTCAGATAGTTGGCAATGATGTAACCCAGTGTATCGGTTTTACCGGTTCCGGGTGGACCCCAAATAAATAAAGACCGGCAACTCATTGCTTTTTCAATAGCCTGAGTTTGTGCAGAATTGCGCAGATCATCTGCTGCAATGGCTTGATCAGCCGGGATTGATTCATCATCCGGTTCAAAAAGCCTTTTTAAACGACTCAGAACCCCTTTCTCTTCATCCAGTAATTTCTGTAATTCAGAAAGGGTTCGTTTTAAAACAAAATCATTTTCCCATTCAACATAAGTCTGATCGATCTTTTTTCCAATATCTTCCGGATAACGCAGAACGACAGACTTCTCTTCATACGAAACCGGATGAACCAAAAATCGTTTATCTCCTATCTTTGATTTGATCTCCTCTGCAAACCGAATGGCCGGCTGATGACACTCAAAGATATAGTCCTGCCCTGTCCCTACAGTATCACTGGCCTTTTTTACACCGTGAAAGAGAACTTCTGTAGCCGGTTTTTCACGAACCGTTTCAATCTCTGATTCCAGGGCGGCCATAGCCTGACGTATTAGTTTCTTTATCTCTTTCACTGCGATTTACTTCAACTCCTTTTAAATTCCATTGTTTGTATTCAATTTCTTAATTGAGATCAAGGCATTACCAGCTATCAGCTATCAGCTATCAGCTATCAGCTAGAAAAGTTTAAAAAACTTCTCCACTTTCCACTCTTAACACCCCCCTGCCCCCCTTACTAGGGGGGAGTCCTCCCAATTGGATTCGACTCACATCTCACATCTCATGTCTCACATTTCACGACTGCCCTCTGCCTTCTGCCCTCTGCCTTCTGCCTTCTGACTTCTAATGTCTCACGTATGTTTTCTGCGTTCAGTCTTTTCACTTTTAACTTTTCACTTTTCACTCCTATTGATCCCACAGCTCCGCACGTATTGTATCCGCACTCTTTTCCGAAATAATGTACTCCAGTTTAATTCTGTTTTTCTCAGGGATTTTTGCTTCCACAAGTCGGGCACTGGCCGGGGTGTAAACAATCAAATCGATGTTCCTGACAAACAGTGGGAGAGATTTACCATAGGTTGCACCGGCTACAAAAGAACCTTCAAATTTCATCAGTGACTTCAGTTCAGCGATAATTTTTGGTATAGAGTCTTCTTCAGCTGTAACCAATCCTATGGCGTCCAATTCAACCCGGTCCAGAATAGAGAGCAGCACATCCGCATCATAATGAAAAACAACCGGCATAATCCGTATGGATTCACCAAAATTCCGAAAATCTTTCATCAAATGAATTGGAACAAAAAGGGCATCATACCGGGCAACTTCATCAAAATCTGAGGCGATTAATGTGTGACTTTTCACTCCAATTTGATTTTTTATCGAATCCGATAAGAGTTTGGCGAGTTCTAAGGTTTCTCCAACAGTGGCAATCGTTTGAATTCTCTCCGGCCACTCCATGAAACTAACCTGCTCCTCGAAGATCGCTTCCACTTCTGCCTCATCCAGTCCATACCCGATCAGTTCTTCGAGCAGCTTACTCACTTTTGTAGCTCCCAACTCCAATCGATCCGTTTTATCCAGGGTAGTACTCTGTCTCTGTACCAGAAAGCCCCGTCCCTGCTCACTCACAATGAGACCTTCGTCAACGAGTTGATGATAAGCTTTTCTAACAGTATGAAAACTGGTTCCCAGCTGCTTACCCAAGGCACGTGTAGAAGGCAGGGTTTCACCCACCTGAAACTGCTTTGTGGCAATCATCAAACGAATACGATCGGCAATATGATTTGCAGAATGTTGCATATCAAGAAAGTAAGAGGTTCAAAGCTTAGCAACCAATTTAAATCACACTCAATTCGATTCTTCCAGTCCGGAATGAACGACTTATAAAAAAAGGCTGATCATCTAATCATGGTTTTCACATGCTTAGATTGATCAGCCTTCAATTTTAATCTTATGGCCGAAGGTGATTAGACGTTCAGCTCTTTCATATATGCTGCATTTGCAATGATTGCATCTACAGGTGTGGTATCTCTGTATGCTTCCTGTTCTACGATATTCCAGGTAACACCGTTTTCTTGACCGACCGGCAATACATTTGCAAAATCGATCGTTCCGTTTCCGAGAATTACGGATTCTCTTTCGCCATCAAACTCCTGGTAATCCTTCACATGAGTTGATGTGAATCGTCCCGGATATTTTCGGAACCACTCAATCGGATCGTGTCCGGCTGCAACTACCCAAAAAATGTCCATTTGAAAGTCAACTAATTCCGGATCCGTTTCACTCATTAAAATATCCTGAGGAAGCTGGCCTTCCAGTTCTTCAAACGTATATGCATGGTTATGATAAGAAAATCTCAACCCGGCATCTCTTGCGATTTCTCCCATTCTATTGAACTGTTCAGCGTAGGATTTAAAATCATCAATTGATTCCTGTGGACCAATCCATGGGGATACAATATTCGGCACTCCAATAGCAGCCAAATCTTCAACCTTTTGTTCATAGTTTTGGAATACATTGGCATGTGTAGATATCATCTCAACACCCAAATCATCCATAAACTGTTTGAAGCCTGTATTTCCCATACCCCAGAACATTCCCTGACGGCCTTCATAACTTTCAATCTGTTTGTAACCGGCTTCTGCTACCTGTGTAATAATTCCTTCCGGATCATCACCAATCACGTCCCGCAATGTATAAAGTTGTAGGCCAAATGGTGCATATTCAGCTTCCGCTGCTGTGCATGACTTCAAAAATGGTATACTTCCTATTGCAAGACCGGATGCCAACATTCCGGATGTTTTCAAAAATGAACGACGACTCTGTTTCATACTATAATGTTTTAGTTAAAGTTAAGGTCCCAGATTCTAAAAATTGTATGTTGCTAAACCTTTATCTGAACCCGTAGTATACTCTTTATCTATTTAGAATACAGAAGATTATTAATTATCTCAATCGAAATCCATTGAAAAAGCAGATTTGAGCCCGAATTAGCTTTCTTTTACAATTACATTTACTTTTTCAGCCGTTTTAGTTCACTCAGGAGCAGCAAGGCCTCCAATGGTGTCATGCGATCCGGATTGCACGCCTCCAGTTTATTCAGCAATGTTTCAACCGATGGATCCATTTGCGAGTTAAAAAGAGTCATTTGAGGAAGAGGATCTTGTTTTTCTACCTGTTGAATTGTTAAACGCGCAGCCTCTTTTTTCTTGACACTTTTACTCAAGGCACCATTTTCATCATGACTCACATCCAGGGTATGGCTCTCCAGGTTTGCCAGAATCTCTTTTGCTCTATTGATCACTTCCATCGGTAATCCGGCCATATTTGCAACCTGAATGCCATAACTGTGATCCGCCCCGCCTCTCACCATCTTACGCAGGAAGATCACTTTTCCATCGTGCTCTTTTACCTGAACATTGAAATTTTTGATCCGCTCATATCTGCTCTCAAGCTCATTCAGTTCGTGATAATGCGTCGCGAAAAGTGTTTTTGCGGCTACATCTGCTTTGTTGTGCAGATACTCCGACAGAGACCATGCGATGCTCAAACCGTCAAATGTGCTGGTTCCCCGGCCCACTTCATCAAGCAGTATGAGCGATTTTGGTGTGGCATTATTTAATATATTGGCGGCTTCATTCATCTCAACCAAAAAAGTACTCTCTCCGGCGGCCAAATTGTCTGATGCTCCCACCCGGGTAAAAATCTTATCCACTAATCCGATCGATGCTTTTTCAGCCGGAACAAATGACCCCAGTTGAGCCATCAGGACCAACAGGCCTGTTTGCCTGAGAATGATACTTTTACCGGCCATATTCGGGCCGGTGATCATCAGTATCTGATATTCACTGTTATCAAGATAGATATCGTTGGGAATGAATGGTTCGCCTGCCGGAAGGGTCTTCTCGACAACCGGATGTCTCCCTTTTTTGATATCAATCACATCGCCTTCTGTCACATCCGGTCGAACATAGCTGTTTCTGAATGCAACCTCTGCAAAACTTTGTATGCAGTCCAGCTCTGCCACAGCCTGAGCAATTTGCTGTACTTCATCCGCAAACTCTCCAACATAGAGTCGCAGTTCCTCAAATATTTCCCCTTCCAATGTTTTACTCTTGTCTTCAGCAGATAAGACCTTTTCCTCCACTTCTTTCAGTTCCGGAGTGATATAACGTTCAGAGTTAACAAGTGTCTGTTTCCGTATAAAATGATCCGGTACTTTATCTTTATGTGTGTTGGTCACTTCGATATAGTAACCGAATACTTTATTATAGCCGATTTTAAGCGATGGAATCCCTGAATCTTTGGCTAGTTTGTTCTTTATCCGGGCGATATATTCTTTGCCGTTTCTGGAGATCTCCCTGAGCTCATCCAGATCGTCATTAAATCCATCAGCGATCATCCCGCCCTCACGTATAGATGCCGGCGGATCCTCAACCAGTGCTTTTCGGATTCTCTCCTGCACTTCAATCAGTAACTTCAGGCGGCTGTTGATCGATTTTATCAACTTGATTTCGGATGATGATAAACCAATTTTAACCCTGGGTATCTGAGCCAATGAAAGTTCCAGTTGTTTCAAGTCTCTGGCGTTGGTTCTGCCAACACTTACCCTGCTGATCAGTCTTTCCAGATCTCCAATCTGTTCCATTTCATCCCGAAGTTCACTGCGGCGGTCATGATTATCTTTTAGCCAAACAACTGCTTCCAGCCTCTCTTGAATAGGCTTTAACTTTTTCAGGGGCCTCATAATCCACTTCCGCAATAATCTACCCCCCATTGCCGTCACCGTGTCATCCAAAATAGAAACCAGGGTTCCTTCGGTTCCGCCATCTTGCATTGCAGAGGTCAATTCAAGGTTTCTTTTTGTAGATCCATCAAGCGACATGTAATCACTATTCTCATATCCGTACAACCTTTTCAGATGACCCAGCGATGATTTCTGGGTCTCCATCATATAGTGCAGAAGTGATCCGGCTGCGATATGTGCAATTTCCAGATCATCAACACCAAATCCTTTCAGTGAATGAGTTTTAAAATGATCGATCAGCAATTTATAGCCATAATCCCCCTCATAAATCCAATCCTCCATATAAGTGATATTATACGATGAGAGTGTCGAGGGAAGTGAGTTCTTTAATTTCTTGCGGATGAGAATTTCTGAAGGCTGCAGCGATTGTAAAAGAGAATCCAGATCGTTATTAGAAATTTGACTCAAAGCAAATTCACCGGTTGATATATCAGAGAAAGCAACACCGGCCGTGCCGCCGGTCTGATAAATCGACGCTATAAAATTATTCCGTTTATGATCCAGCAGTTTATCTGAAAGGGTTACCCCGGGTGTCGTAATTTCCGTAACCTCACGGTTTACAATTTTTTTACCTGCTTTTTTTGCGGTTTCCGGATCTTCTGTCTGTTCACAAACAGCAACTCTAAATCCTCTCTTTACCAATTTTGGGAGGTAGGTATCCAAAGAGTGATACGGAAATCCTGCCAATGGCGTCTGATCTCCGCCGTTATTTCTTTTGGTGAGTGTAATACCCAACTCTTTACTGATCAGAACAGCATCTTCAGAAAACGTCTCATAAAAATCTCCCACGCGAAACAGTAATACCGTTCCGGGATGTTTTTCTTTTATTTCCTGATATTGACGCATTAAAGGCGTCTGCTGCTTTTTGGCCATGAACTGATAATTTTGAACGTGAATCCTCTAAAATCTTGTTCTGATAAATAGTCGTCGTTTACAAATGAAGGTTATTATACGAAAATACGGAATAGTATCAGGCTTCTACAGCCATATTTCCAATATTTTGATTATTTATGTGTAGATTGGTCAAGTGTAATAATTTACCGGAAATTCAATTTATCTGAATTTTCGAATAGATCATTCTTATATTTAATCGATACAATCGAATTGACTCACGCAATGGAAGTTACTTATTGCCTGAGACACTTACTTACAGTATGAAGAACACAGATCACTGGAAGAAATTCAAGTCTTTTTGCAGATTGGCCGGCACGTTGATGTACAAGAAAGATCTATTTTTCAATGCATCTGCCATTACGTTTAATTTATTCATCTGTGCCATCCCCTTCACTCTTATTCTCATATCCATTTTAGGATATATTTTATCCTATGATGCGGCTTTTGATGAGTTGTTACGGTATGGCAGAGAGCTATTCCCGGCTTTCAGTTTTGAAAGTCAAAGTGGTGATGTTATCGAAGGCACTATAACGCTGGAAGATTTTATTGAGCCTCTTATTGGTGCACGTCAAATTTTTGGTATCTCAGGCTTGGTCATATTAATTATATTTGCACAAGGACTCCTACATGCGTTAAAACATGCACTTTTTATGATTTTTGAAATCAAAGATCGCAAAGGTCCGGCCATGGAGATGGTCTATAATTTTTTTGCTTTCGGAATTATCGGCGGCGTATTCATCTTTTTCACCATGGCCATTTCATTCATTTCATTCTTTCGTTTTGACGATTACGCAGTTCCATATACAGATATTGTCATTGAGTTTCAATGGATGTCTGAATGGCTCACCGGGTTTGTCCCGCTGCTGTTCACATTTCTATTATTTTACTCCATATTCCGATACATCAGTGAACGCCGCATGAATGTAAAAGTCTCACTGGTCGCCGCTACATCGTATATCATATTCTTTCAGATAGGAAAAACTTTACTGGGGCTTTACATGGAGTATGCATTCACAGCTTATCAGATCTTTTATCAGGGATATGCAGCCCTTATGGTAATTAGTTTCTGGGCATTCTATACGGCTCTCCTATTTGTATTCACTTCTGTCTTAGCCAGAGCTTATCAAGATGTGTACATTAAAAAAAGTATCCTTCATGATAATCCATATACCGCACTGTCATAGCTGATAATTTCTCTTCTCTTTGTCTTTTTATGCAATTTTTAGAATTCTAACTGCCGACCTGCCTGATGTGAGAAAATTGTGATGGTTAGATGACTCATTAGTGATTTCCAACAGTTGTACCCCTCTTATCTTTATTTATCAATTCATTCACTTTTTATGGAACGAATAAACGTTGAATTACATTTAACATTAAAAGATTCACTAACAAATTAAATAAAATTAAACCAATGAAGACTACAACTACATTTATTACCGCAATTTTAACAGTGCTTTTGTTTGCAAGTCAGCTCTTTGCAACGGATACTGATAAAGATAAGCAAGCTGATGCAACAACATGGCAAATAGACCGTGCACACAGTGCTGTAAATTTTACAATTAATCACTTTTTCACTCCTGTTGACGGAACGTTTGATGATTATCAGGCAAATGTTAATTTTGACCCGAATAATCTTGAAGAGAGCAGTATAGAAGTAACGATTCCCGTTTCAAGTGTGAATACAAGAAATGAAAGAAGAGACAATCACCTAAAATCTGAAGATTTTTTCAATGCTGAAGAGTGGCCGAATATCAGATTTGTGAGTAACCGCATTGAATCATTGGGCAACAATCAATTCGTAGCGCACGGTGAACTTTCAATTCGGGACGTTACCCATTCATTTGAATTGCCATTTGAACTCCTTGGTGTGATGGATCATCCAATGCAAGAAAATACTCAAGTTGCCGGTATTGTAGCTGAGACTGAATTGATGAGAACCGATTATGGTGTCGGCGTCGGCGACTGGGCTGCTACTGCAGTAGTTGGCGACAGAGTAAATATTCAATTGAATCTTGAGTTGACTGCATCTGAGTAGTTTCCAGCTTAATTCATTTTTACATAAAGCCGTGATATCTCATCACGGCTTTTTTTATTTTTAGAATCTGCACATTACGGTTCACACTTTTGTTGATCATCTCTTATATTAAGAGTCAAACTTAATGGCAAGCACACTATGAATAAAAAGTCAATACTCATCATCACAGGTTTTATTGTTTTTGCAGCACTCTCAAGATTGCTGCCTCATGCATATAATTTTACCCCGCTCGGTGCGATCGCACTATTCGGTGCAGCGTACTTTGCAAATAAAAAATGGGCTGTTATTGTGCCGTTAATGGCCCTATGGGTTAGTGACCTTTTACTAAACAACCTCTACTACTCTGCATATCAAGATGGTTTTGCATGGTTAACCGGTGGATTTATCTACCTCTATGGCAGTATTATTTTAACTGTAATACTTGGGTTTATTATTCTTAAAAAAATTACTGTTGGACGTGTACTTGGCGGAGCCATTGCCGCATCGATGTTATTCTTTATCATCAGTAATTTTGGTGTTTGGCTGAGCAGCCCCATGTATCCGCTCACAATGGAAGGCCTGGTGATGTGTTATACAGCTGCAATTCCATTTTTCCACAACACACTTGCAGGCAATGTCATCTATTCTGCACTTCTATTCGGCAGTTATGAGTGGCTGAAAGCAACTTATCCTTCCCTTGAACCGATTCAAATCGAATCATGATGCCCATTACTTTTGAGTAAAAGAATGATCATTATCGGAGCCACCTCCGGTATAGGAGCTTCGCTTGCCCGTCAGGCAGTTAAAAAGGGCTATATCGTTGGCGGAACCGGCCGTAGAGTGGAAAGACTTGAGTCTTTAAAAGCCGAATTAGGTGATAAATTCTTCTATCACCGTATGGATGTTGTAGATAGAGAGGAAGCGGCATCTCAGTTGCATTCACTGATTACTGAAATGGGCGGCATGGATATCATTGTACTCAACTCCGGTATTTCGAACTACCCATCATCCTCCATTATCTCCATGGAACAGGATGTAGTTGATGTTAATGTCAGTGGATTTATACGGCTTTTTGGTGAAGCTTTTCAATATTTCAGGACACAAGGACATGGACAAATTGTGGGTGTTTCCTCGATTGCATCCCTTTTTGGGGCCGCCCGTGCAGCACCCTACAGTGCATCAAAAGCATTCATTTCCAACTATATGCAGGCATACCGGCAGAGATGCAACAGGTCTGATAAATTCGATATTACAATTACAGATGTCAAACCGGGTTTTGTTGAAAGTGAAATGACCGAAGATGTACCCGGTATGTTTTGGGTTGCAGACACAGATAAAGCTGTCAGCCAGATGTTGTATGATATCGAGAAGAAAAAGTCATACTCCTATGTCACCAGAAGGTGGCGGCTGGTTGCTTGGTTAATCAAATGTACCCCTAATTGGGTTATCGACAGGCTTAATATTTCAGCCTAACCAGCCCTCCCTATCCAGGGATCTGTACTGGATCGCCTCAGCGATATGATTTGATAGAATTCGCTCACTCCTGTCTAAATCGGCTATTGTACGTGATACTTTCAATATTCTGTCAAATGCCCTTGCAGATAACCCCAAAGTATTCAACGCCTGTTTCAGGAGTTTTTTCCCGTTTTCATCCAGTTGACAAATCCTTCTGGCTAACTTTGTATTCATCTGAGAATTACAATAAACACCCCTCACACCCATAAAACGTCGGCTTTGAATGTCCCGTGCCTCAATCACCCTTGATCTGATCGCATCAGAACTTTCAGCTTTTGCTTTGCCTGAAAGCTCTCTAAAACTCACTTTTTCGACATCAATATGCAGGTCGATACGGTCTAAGAGGGGGCCGCTGATTTTATTCAGATATCGCTGCATTTGAATGTTGGTAGCTCCATTTACGCAGGATGGATCGAACCAATCCCCTGTTGGGGAAGGATTCATGGATGCAATCAACATGATCCTGCTTGGATAGCTTACACTCATTCTGGAACGTGAAATAGAAACTGTGCCATCTTCTAAAGGCTGGCGCATCACTTCCAATGCACTTCGATTAAACTCCGGCAGTTCATCTAAAAAGAGAATCCCATTATGTGCCATGGATATCTCTCCCGGCATCGGTATACTCCCTCCCCCCACCAGTGCTACGGGTGATACAGTATGATGGGGGCTTCTAAAGGGCCTCCTCGTCACTAATGAATTTCCCGGTTCAACCAATCCTGCCACAGAATGAATTTTTGTAGTCTCAAGTGCCTCCTGAAGGGTTAACGGGGGCAGGATTGTGGGAAGCCGCCTGGCCATCATCGTTTTACCGGAACCCGGTGGCCCGACCAAAATTACGTTATGTCCACCCGCAGCAGCTACTTCCAGTGCGCGTTTCACATTCTCCTGGCCTTTCACATCATCAAAATCGAGCATCTCTTTTTCACTGTTATTGTAAAAAAGTGATTTAAGGTCTATCGTCAATGGATTCCGGGTTCGGTTATCGTCAAACCAATCAATCACTTCCCGGATATTCTGAAAGGCCATCACATCTATTCCATCAACAACAGCAGCCTCCGGGCCATTATCATTGGGCAGAAGAATCGTTTGAAGTCCTCTTTTTTTGGCTTCAACGGTCATGGGCAGAACGCCTTTTACCGGTCTGAGTTTCCCATCCAAAGCCAACTCACCCAAAACAAGTGAAGTTTTTAATTTCTCAGAATTTATCTGATGCGATACAGCCAATAAATTCAATGCAATGGGTAAATCAAAAGCACTCCCCTCTTTCGGAATATCTGCCGGAGCCAGATTCACTGTAATCTTCCCTCTGGGAAATTCCATCCCTGCATTTTTTAAAGCCGCTTCAACCCTGTCTCGCGACTCACTGACAGCCCGGTCAGGAAGTCCCACCAAAAAATATTTGGGAACTCCTCCACTTGAATTGACTTCAACTTCTATGATTCTGGCATCCACACCAATGGTTGCGGCACTGTAAACTCTAGACAGCATGATTTATGAATCTTTTTCCATTCCCCTCTCGTATTATGAACAGAATTTGACTTAATCCTTACAAAAATATTTAAACCTATGGTGAATATGATGGAAAAGAGAGAAAAAACAATTTTTGAAGAAATTCAGGGGACAGCCCAGGAAATATTAGCCCAGATTAAAAAATTGATTAAGGAAGGAAACACAAAAAGAGTGATTCTTCAGAATAAAAAAGGGAAAGTTCTTTTTCAAAGTCAGTTAAGCATCGGAGCTGCAGGTGCTGCATTTTTTGTGATTTATGCTCCAATACTCACAGCAATCACTGCGGTTTTGCTGGTGGCAAATGATGTTACTGTCCTTGTTGAACGAGTGGCGGATGAGGATGATCTTCATGATGAATATGAAGTGGATGCTGAAGTGATCGAGATCTCAGATGAAGATGAAGCGGATGAGAAGAAGAAAGATGAAAAGGATTCAAAGTCAGACAAAAAGTCAAAAAAATAGATTTGAAAAAAGGCGTCCGTTTTCATCAAAGACAGACGCCATTTTCGTTAGACATACCTTCCCCAAATTATTTCTTTAAACTTACCCCCAATGTGATTGGGCAATTGCTTCTTCACTTTCATGATCGGATAAAAAACGTTCCGCATCCAATGCCGCACGGCATCCTGTTCCGGCCGCTGTTACTGCCTGCCTGTAAATAGGATCCATCGCATCCCCACTTGCAAAAATACCCGGCAGATCCGTTTCTGTGGATTGTCCCTTGGTTTGGATATAACCGACATCATCCATCGTCAATACCCCTTTAAAAAGGTCGGTATTCGGCTTGTGTCCAATCGCTATAAATACACCGGTCACATCTTCCATTGTGGTAATCTCACCACTTTTCAGATTCTTGATTTTAACACCTTTCACAACATTTTCACCTAATACTTCTTCCAGCTGTGAATTCCACACAAATTCAATTTTTTTGTTGTCAAATGCCCGTTTTTGCATTGCTTTGGATGCTCTCAGCTCTTCTCTTCGATGAATAACCGACACTTTGCTCGCAAATTTAGTCAGGAAAAGAGCCTCTTCCATTGCAGTATCTCCTCCCCCAACAATGATAACATGTTCATTTCTGAAGAATGCTCCATCACAAGTTGCACATGCACTTACTCCTTTACCCCGAAGACGCTGCTCACTCGGCAGGTCGAGCCATTTTGCAGATGCACCTGTCGAAATGATGATTGATTTTGCAAACAGAGTCGTCTCCTCATCAACTGTCAATTTATATGGATGTTTGTCATAATCGATATTCGTGACATAACCGTAGCGGCAATCAGCCCCAAATCGGGTTGCTTGCGCCCGGAAATCTTCCATCATTTTGGGCCCCATAACACCCTCGGGATAACCGGGAAAATTATCTACGTCCGTTGTTTGCATCAACTGGCCGCCCGGTTCAGGCCCTTCAAAAACGATTGGGTTTAAATCGGCCCTGGCTGCATAAAGGGCTGCTGTTAATCCGGCCGGACCACTTCCAATGATCACAACATCAAATACTTTTCCTTCGATCTCTTTCATATATCCCGATTTTTTGTAATTTACTTTTTACTGATGTTAAGGTAAGAAAATTTAAATGATGTTTGGGTCAATTTTGTCTATCAAACTGATAGCTTTTTCATAACAAATCACATTTTTTAAATTAAAATCGCTTCCAAGATTGAGTTGTACTTAGATTTTTAAAAATTTTCGTTATGTTACTGAGAGTCAACTAAATGGAGATGAGTATTGGTCGTTGCAATTTTTAAAGAGTTAGAGAAAACAGAGAAACGAGTCGCTGTTACGCCTGAAGGTGTTGCTAAGTTAACATCGATGGGACTCAAGGTGATCGTTGAGTCCGGAGCAGGTGTCGCATCCAGCTACATGGATGAGTCTTATGTTGAGGCCGGAGCCGCTATTGAAAAGGACAAAACGTCACTTTTGAAACAGTGTGATATCTTACTTGCCGTTCAAACTCCGGAACAATCGGTTATGGATCAATTGAAGCCCGGAGCCGTTTTGATTGCTTTTTTGTGGCCTATCCAAAATGGGGAATTGGTTGAATATTTAAAGAAAAAAGAGATCTCTTCGCTGGCAATGGATACCATTCCCAGAATCAGCCGGGCACAATCCATGGATGCACTCTCCTCTATGGCCAATATTGCCGGATATAAAGCCGCTTTATTGGGATCCAATAAACTGGACAAATATTTGCCGATGATGATGACGGCGGCCGGAACCATACCGCCGGCCAAGGTATTGGTACTTGGCGCCGGAGTAGCCGGATTACAGGCCATAGCCACTTGTAAGCGCTTGGGGGCAGTGGTTGAAGCTTTTGACATTCGGCCTGTCGTAAAAGAACAGGTGGAGAGTTTGGGTGCAAAATTTGTTGAGGTACCTATCGAAGAGGATAAAACGGAATCAGATGGCGGGTATGCAAAAGAACTCTCGGATCGAAATAAGGAGAAGCAGAGAGAGGTCATCCATCAACATGTAAAAAAATCAGACATTGTTATCACTACAGCACAGATTCCCGGCCGGCCGGCTCCGTTGTTAATTACCCGGGAGATGGTTGAAGATATGAGCCCCGGATCTGTTATCGTTGATATTGCAGCAGAACAGGGTGGAAATTGTGAAGTAACCAAACCGGGTGAGGATATTTTGCACAACGGGGTGAATGTATTGGGGCCGTTAAATATTCCAAGCAGTTTAGCATTTCACGCCAGTAAACTCTATTCAAAGAACATGCTTTCACTGATGGATCTACTCATTAATGAAGGGAAGCCTCAATTCAATTTTGATGATGAAATTATTTTAAATGCTACCGTAACTCACAATGGGGACCTGATTTCACCTTTTGTGAAAAATAACAGCTGAACAATACCAATACCCATTACAACCAAGCGTAAATTCCATTATGGAAGATCTGATTTTTAACCTATTTATCTTTGTTCTAGCCTCTTTTGTGGGGTTTGAATTGATCACAAAAGTCCCGCCGACACTGCATACTCCACTCATGTCCGGGGCCAATGCGATATCCGGTATTACATTGATCGGGGCACTCATCATCGCCGGCGGGCCGGAAAGTGTTTATGCACAGTGGATCGGTTTTGCCGCCATTGTTTTTGCCACGATTAATGTCGTGGGTGGGTTCATGGTTACCGACCGAATGTTGGAAATGTTTAAGAAGAAGGAGGAGTAACCATGAGCCAATTCCTTCCGGAATTTTTACAATCCTATATACCCAATACCATCCAGTTGGTCTATTTGGTTGCCACCGGCTTTTTTATCGTTGGCATCAAGCGATTGGGATCGCCTGCAACTGCACGCAATGGAAATCAGCTTGCCTCTTTTGGCATGCTTTTAGGTGTCATCATTACTCTTTTTGATCAGGAGATCGTGAGTTTTGAATTCATCATAGCCGGAGTGGTCATTGGTTCACTTTTAGGTGCAATTGCTGCTAAAAAAGTCCAGATGACTGCAATGCCGGAAATGGTTGCTGTTTTTAACGGTTTTGGCGGCGGCGCTTCCGCATTGGTAGCTTGGGGTGAATTTACCCGGTTTGCCCCGGATCTGTTTGACACTCAATCACTCGTGACTACCGGCTTGAGTATTTTAATCGGTTCGATCACATTTACCGGAAGTTTCGTGGCATTCGGGAAATTAAAGGGATTCATTAATGGTGGACGAATTGCCCTTCCCGGCCAAAATTATATCAATCTTACCTTATCATTTGCCGCGCTTATTCTGGTAGGCTGGTTTGCCTACGATCCCGGATCTGAAATCATTTTTTGGTCCCTGTTTGCATTGGCATTGATCATCGGTTTATTCACTGTGCTCCCTATTGGTGGAGCCGATATGCCGGTTGTAATCTCTTTGTTGAACTCATACTCCGGAATTGCAGCATCTATGGCCGGATTTGTATTGGGCAATAATCTTCTCATTATCAGTGGAGCTCTTGTGGGGGCTGCAGGACTCATCCTGACGAATATTATGTGCAAAGCGATGAACAGAACCCTGGCCAGTGTTCTGTTTTCTTCTTTTGGAGGGGATAGTGCAGGAGCAGTGGCGGATACGGGTGATCGGTCGGTACAGCAAACAACTGCAGATGATGTAGCTATTCAGTGTTCATATGCCAAAAAAGTAGTGATTGCGCCGGGGTATGGCTTAGCTGTTGCACAGGCCCAGCATGTATTGAAAGAAGTTGCATCACTGCTGGAAGATAAAGGGGTGACTGTCAAATATGGTATTCACCCGGTGGCCGGGCGGATGCCGGGACACATGAACGTACTTCTCGCAGAAGCGGATGTCCCATATGATCAGTTATATGATATGGATCAAATTAATCCCGAGTTCTCATCGACTGATGTAGTGCTGATTATCGGTGCCAATGATGTGGTAAACCCGGCAGCAAAAACGACCGTAGGAAGCCCAATCTATGGAATGCCCATTCTGAATGTAGATGAAGCTAAAAGAACAATCGTATTCAAACGAAGTATGAGTCCCGGATATGCCGGAATCGATAACGATCTTTTTTATGATGATAAAAATCAGATGTTCTTTGGAGATGCTAAAAAATCACTTCAGGAACTGGCAGCTGCAATAAAAGAGTTGGATTAAACTCCCTATTGATGGAACTGTGATGATCACTCAGAATACAAAGTTCCATTTGTTATAGATACATAAAAAATTATCTATGTAAACGCTTAAACCGCTAACCAGATTTTAACCGGCCGGCGGTTATTTCAGAAGAGATGATTTGACCATTAATTGGTGATATACGTTCCGGATAGTTCAAATGGCAAGGTCCCGCTCACATCAAACTCATCAATTTCGGCAGTAATATCTGCAGCCCCGGATAAGTCGTACTGTAATTCTGACGAGCCCCCCATCATTTCCCGGAGTACAGATCCCATTTCAGCCGCATTCAGTCGAATGGGTATTCTCAGTATATTTTCTTCCTTAGCACCGATTCGAAAACTTTCGAGCATGCTTGCATTCAGCCACTGCCGGCCATTTACATTCAATAAATAATCTAATTTCGACAGATTCAAGCCAAAACTGTTGGGGTTAAATATTCGGATACCCAGTTCTAAATCTGCCCCAGAAAAGGATAAATTTTTAACTTCGATTCCGCCAAACTCGATATTTGGAACTTTAGGAATGGGTAACCCCCCGGCTGCTGAAAAAGGTACCATTCTTGTTCCAAGGCCCGGTATATCAAATTGAATCTCTGAGGCAATTCGGTAAGAGAGAGAGTCGCGTCCGGCCAGAGAACCAAACGTATTATAAATCTCTGAAAAATTCAGTGAAACCGGGATCTGTACAAATGATGAGGACCGTCTGTCAATCCGGAGGTTTTCTTCCTGCCTGCCGCTGACAAAGGAATTATCGTTGATAAAAAATTCATAATTGTACTCTTCAGCATCCACACCCACTTGATTAGGATTATTTACTTCAAAATCAAATAGTAGATTTACGCCATTAAAAGTGAATGATTGCACCGAAACCCGGTTAAAATCAACGGTTGGTTGTTGAATATTGGCAATATCCCTGAGTGTGGAACACCCGGTAATTATTAAGATCGTAATGATTAAAAAAGCGATGATTTTTTTCATAAATACTGAGTCAATTTTTTTAAATCGTTGGGTTAACAGGAGAAATCCCGACAGTGATGAATGTGAAAAATTTAAATTTATAACCGAATATCCAATTGATACAATATTCCTACAATTTAGACAACTCACTGAGTTGTCTCCTGAATTTAAGGGCACCGCCATTTGCGGGATGGCGGACAGCAATATGTTCTACACCCAAAAGTCCTAAGCTCTCTTCACACTTTCTCCCTACTGCAATAACTCTGATTCCTGAATATAGTTTCAATATATTTTTAAGATGATGCAGGCCCGCGTCCATTTCATGAGATAATGGAGTTCGGTTAGTCAGCATCCCATTCTCTTTCTTATACGGATGCCACGGAACTGAATTCCAGAGAACCACTTCATAGGGATCGATTCCCAGCTCAATCAATGCACCCCACATGATCGTTGCAGTAGGTTCACTCATCCCCAATTTATTGAGTGAGGGTTTACTAGTTCTGATCGGCTCAATTTCTTTGAACACATGATCCGGTTCAACCCCATATTTTTTTACTTGATGGCCGAGTAAGATCCGTTCTGAAGTCATCGCAATTCCCGTAAAATGTCCACCCTGATAACCCAGCGCCTCCGCAATAAAAAGATACTTTGCCCTTCCCAGGCGTTCACTCAGATAGGTCTCAAGTTGATTTCTTCGAATATCAGGGGCATTCTCAATGAAATCATTTTTTTTATCCTTATGATACCACGGGTTAAAGCAACCTTGCGGAGAATCTTTAAGAGAATCAATAAACTCTGAAATAGTCATGAACAGTTATTTTCCATTCTGAGCTAAATAGGCCAGTTGCAAAATTCTCAACTCGCCGTAGTCAACCGATTTATTCAAATCCTCATAAATGGGTTTTAATAAATCCGGGCCAACTTTTTTCATAGATTCAAATACTTCATCCTTTTTTCGCTCAGAAAGTTCTGAAGCATTTAAAATATTTACGGGATCTAATTCATTTCCTTCATCCAGGTATTTTTTGAGGTTGCTCAGAATTGTAACCTGTTTCACCCCAAACTCCTCGGCAAGATGATCAATGGTTTTGCCCGCCTGATACTCACTGCCAACCCGATGATGCTGCTGTCCGCTGCTGGATTTTTCCACTTTTTTACTGAGTCCTTTTGATCTCTCATCAATCTCCTCTTTTTCACAATATGAGCGTATGATCTCCAGAAATTCAATTCCATATTTTTTCAGTTTTGCTGATCCTACTCCATAGATTCCGATTAATTTCTCTTCACTTTGAGGGTAGTAATACGACATCTCCATTAACGTTGTATCAGGAAATATGACATAGGGCGGCAGATCCTGTTCATCCGCCATTTCTTTCCGTTTTTTCCTCAACTCTTCAAATAGATGTTCATCATATCGATTTTCAACCTCACTGGATGTTTTAACCCGTACATCATCCTCCGTAGAAGTCTGTGTTCTGTCCAGTAAGCCCTGAACAATCTGTTTTCCGTCCAAAACCAATTTTGCATCATCCGTCAGTACCAAATTTCCATACTCTTGATTTTTATCGACTAAACTCCTTCTAATCAGCAGTCGGGACAATTGAATCCATTGATTTTTAGACCACTCCAACCCAATCCCATAGGTTGAAAGCTGGTCATGATTGTTTTCAAGAACTTTTTTTGCTTTGGATCCCCTTAAAATATCTGCTATATGATAAGCCCCAAATTTTTCATCGGTTCGGGCGATACAACTTAAATATTTTTGAGCTTGTACCGTCAGGTCCTGAAGATCATCTTCCTGCATCAGGCAGTTGTCACAGTTACCACAGTCATTTTTTGTATACTCTTCTCCGAAATAACCCATCAACGGTACTCGCCGACAGCCGTCATATTCGAGGTAATCTATCAGATGATCCAGATGTCTCTCTGCAATCTCTTTTTCCGTTCCTTCCTTCTGATTTATAAAATATTTTATTTTCTGTTTATCCGCATAGCTATAGAGCAACAGACAGTCTGCCTGAAGCCCATCACGTCCGGACCGTCCAATTTGCTGATAATAGGATTCAATATTCTGAGGCATATCATGATGAATCACATATCGGACATTTGATTTATTGATCCCCATTCCAAATGCAATGGTTGCAACGATGATGTTCACGTTATCCCGAATAAACGCTTCCTGATTGCGTGTGCGTTGCTGCTCTGAGAGTCCGGCATGATAGGGCAACACCTTATATCCCTCCGCTTTAAGGTCGGAATAGAGCTCATCGACCTGACGTCGGGAAAAACAGTAGATGATTCCTGAATCTTTCTGTCTGGTGTAGAGAAAATCCAGAATTTGATCCAGTGGATTCTCTTTATCCACAATCTTTAACAATAGATTTTCACGATCGAAACTGGCTACATATGTGGCCGACGACTTCATCTCCAGGATTTTTTGGATATCTTCCCGAACCCGTGGTGTAGCTGTTGCAGTAAGTGCCAGGCAAACAGCATTTGGAAAATCTTTACGAACTGTGGCCAACTGCCGGTATTCGGGCCGAAAATCATGCCCCCATTCTGAAATACAGTGAGCTTCATCGATGGTAAAACAGTCAACATCCAGTTCTGAGAGAAGTTTTCGGGTAGCCTCCATCATTAACGTTTCCGGTGCCAGGTAGAGAAGCTTGATTTCACGATTTCTCAGTCTGGAGATATTTTCAGCGTACTGCTCCCGGGTGAGTGTACTGTTTAAAAACAGTGCGGGCACTCCATATTGCTCCAACTGCTCAACCTGATCTTTCATCAATGAAATTAAGGGAGAAACAACGATCGTTAACCCATCAAATATCAATGCAGGAATCTGATAACAGATCGATTTACCGCCTCCGGTAGGCATAATCACCAGTGTATCTTTTCCATTCAGTACATCGGTGATGATCTCTTCCTGAAGCGGGCGGAACTTACTGTACCCAAAAGTCTCTTGTAGAATTTCCCTGGCTGTTTGTGACATATATAAATTTACTTAACTGCTTGAAAAGTCCGATTCTTAATCTGTAAGATACCGGAATGATGTGTCCCTTACAGAATTCTTTATAATTTTTGATTGATGAATCTATTTTTGCCTGGGTATCAGATAATATTCTTCAGCTCTTCCGTCGATATACCAGACGTTTTCACCATCAAAAATTGCATCTTCTTCAAGCATAATCAAGACGCTTCGGTTCCATTCAGGAATATATACTTCTGCATTTAACTCAATTGAGTGTGCTGTATTGGGATAAAGCGGGTAATCACCATTGCCGGGTACTCCTCCCTGCTGATCCCACAATCCGATCGTTGGCCCGGCACCATGACCATGATATCCTAAAGGGTGAGTATAAATCGTAGCATTTATATCTTCATCGGCTGCTTTCTGCAGTGCAGCTGCCAGTATTTCATTTCCGGTACGCCCTGTTTCAAATTCATTTGTTAAAATATCCTGAAGTCTATTGCCCACTTTCAGGGCATTTTTCAATCCCTCGGGTGCATCTGTCTCGCCCGCTCTCAGCACATAGGCATTTCGCTGGGTATCTGTGGATAAATTCAGATATTCGATTCCAAAATCAATGTGAATAAGGTCGCCGGGCATGATAACATCACTCTCCACAGAATCGGAGAAGTCGCCGCTATGAGCCGGCGCATCACTTCTGGATATAGATACAGAAGGGTGAAACCATGCTGTTAGATTGAGATCTCGTATTCTTTCCCGATACCACCAGGATACATCTTCTGTAGTGGTAACACCCGGTGTTATAACCGCCTCAGACAATCCCTCATCAACTATATGATGAGCAATTCGATTTATCTGACGATATACAATCATCTCCTCTGCTGTCCGCGTTTCCAGCCAGCCTACCGAGAGATTTTCAGCAGATACGATTTTCTCCTGAAATTCAGGTGATAAGCTGTTTCTTAGATTTTGATAATCGGTAAAACTGATGCCATCTGCCGTGGCAAAATGTTCTGAAATATTAACTCCGATTTTCTGTGGATTTCGCTCTTCAATCAGTTCACCCAGACGTTTCCACTGATCCGGCTCCTCCTCCGGATACCACTGTGTCTCAAAAAACCCGATATTATATCTGGCCACGGCGAAGCGTTCAACTTCTGCTCCGTTACCGGGATCAAAAAACACCAAAATGGTTGTACGGCGCGATGACTGCCATGTAGCCGGTAACATCGTTAAAAGTACCGGATCCTCATTGTATTCCCTGGCAACCAGAACCCACATATCTATCTCCTCTCTCCTCAATAGTTGTGGAACTACTTGATTTAATCTCTGCTCAGTCCATCGGTCCATAACGACTGCACGCTCACGCATGGGCAATATGTGTGGAGTGATATCATTTCTGGTTTGAGATTGAGCTTGATCAACCCCCATAAAAAGTGTAACTATTAACAGTATAAAAATCTGTTTTCTCATATTGTTAGTCATTTTTTGATTTTCTTATCATTGAAGCTAATAATAAACATATTTTTAAAACTACCTGATTGAATGTGATGAATCCAATCTAAAACAGGTTTTTAAATATTCCGGTAAATATTTATTAAAAGCATCAACAGATTAATAATTTCGCCTTATCTTTGTTCTATGAAATTAGCTTAAAATTAAATTTTATTATGAAAATCAAAATCACAAAGAGCGAGCATTCAAGAATTTCTGAATTGGATTTTAATAATCTGCAATTTGGCAGAATTTTCTCAGACCATATGTTTGAAATGGTTTATAAAAATGGAAAATGGCAAACTGCAGAAGTCAAACCCTATGCTAAGATTAGTTTTGGGCCTTCAATGATGGCTCTTCACTATGGACAGGCCATTTTTGAAGGAATGAAAGCATATTACGCTAATGATAATACGATTCATTTATTCAGGCCCGCTGACCATCACAAGCGCTTAAACAATTCTGCCCGGCGCATGTGCATGCCTGAAATAGAGGAGTCTGTTTTTATTTCCGGACTTGAGGAGTTGCTTAAGCTGGACTACCCATGGGTTCCCAAAGAATACGGACATGCGCTCTACATTCGCCCGGTTATGTTTGCATCTGAGGAGTATTTGGCTGCTAAAGTATCCTCAGAATATCATTTTTATATCATAACAAGTCCGGTAGCCGCATATTATAGTGAAGGGTTTAATCCTGTATCCCTTACTACTTCTAGTAAATATGTAAGAGCTGTGAAAGGCGGGACAGGCGAAGCGAAAGCTGCCGGGAATTATGGCGGAAGTTTTTTGCCTGCAAAAAAAGCCCAGGAAAGTGGTTTCACCCAAGTTCTCTGGCTTGATGCTATTGAAAATAAGTTTGTTGAAGAGGTGGGAACCATGAATATCTTTTTCAAGATGGGCAATAAACTCATTACTCCACCCCTTGCCGGAACAGTCCTTCCCGGTATAACACGCTCATCGGTTTTAGCACTGGCTAAAGAGTGGGGTATGGACGTTGAAGAGAGAAAAATATCCATTGATGAACTGTTTCAATCACATAAAGATGGCAGCCTCAATGAGATCTTCGGGGCCGGTACCGCCGCAGTGATCTCTCCGGTTGGGCATATCCATCACGATGGAGAAAGCATCAGTTTGGATCGTGAAAAAATAGGGCCGTTTGCCGAAAAAATGTTTAACAGTATCACAGGAATCCAGTATGGTAAACAGAATGATTCTTATGGATGGACTCACCCGGTGAAGGTTAAATAACTTGATTTTTCAGAATCAAACCGGGTTTTTAATTCAAGGAAATAATGAATCGTTTATCATACAGTAAAATTAAGTAACTTGTTGATATACAATAAGCTCGAATTTTGCGTTATTTATATTACAGAATCCAATTAAATTTAATTGCCATGAAAAAAGCAATCTTATTACTTATTACACTTTTTATCGTATCTATCATAGGATGCTCAACATCAGAATCTACTGTAGATAATAATGGTTCTGTAATTGCTACTGAAACAGTTGATAATGCAGTCGTGAATCAGCCTGATAATTTCCGTAATCTTGTGGACTTTTTATATCGCATTTCGGGTGTGAATATAACCGGCCCATCATCCAATCCAACGATCACTGTTCGGGGAGTTTCTTCTATAAATTCCGGAATCGAACCCCTGTATGTAATCGATGGACAGGCAGTCGGTACCAATTACTTAACTGTTAATGGGATGTTGAATGTGCGGGATATTGCCCAGGTTCATGTTTTAAAAGGCAGTGATGCCTCCCTATACGGAGTTCGCGGTGCAAACGGCGTTATTGTTATTACCACACGGCGACAATAGATTCACAGAGTAGGAATCCACTTTGTTTAAATCCCAATCTCAATCTGGAATCTCAGATACCAGTTGCTGGATGTTTGTGACTGGAGAAATGTATGATCACTGTAGGTCAATTCAGACTGTATTTTCAGTGCATGCTCCCATATGTACCGTGTAATCCCAAAACTGTATTGATCAATTTTTGGGAATCGAACTCTTATTTCATCATCCGGAGTTTGAGTTGAATATCTCCCAATCAATTCAAAATTATTGGTAAAGAGATAACTCAACTGAAAATCGATACCGCTCCCGGAAAATACATATCGAAAATCATTTGAATTTGCAGGATTAACGGTGATCGGATTATCTGTTGATCGGGTTAGATAAGCGGTTTGAAAAGCCCATCCATTGTATTTTAACATTGCATCCAGGTGAAATGATGTGAGATCTCTTCGCTGAAACAGGCTGTTGCCCAACTGTCCTCTTTCTCTTTGTGCCCCATCATTGAAATGATACGTACTGCTCAATAGTATTTTTGGCGTTTGTTCTCTGACCAAATCCCCTTCAAAAAGCATTCCGTTGTTTAAAAAGGATCCAAGAGGAAATAGTTCTATTCGACCCGTATAAGCCAAACCGGTGCTTGGGTTTTGAGTCCAGTTCCTGCCATCTCCGATACTTATCGCTGATTTGATATTATAAGAAAAAATATCGGGGTCATCGTTGATATAATAGACAAATAATCCAAAATCACGGTCAATATTAAACCTGGCGTTATTTATAGAACGGTCGGTTAACTGCAGTGCGCTTGAGGAATTTACTCTCTGACGGTTTCCGGGGAGTTTTGTCTGGCCAAACCCAATATTCCATTGATTATTGGGTTGATAGAAAAAAACCGCATCCCGGATGATATTAATATTATCTCCATCATTGATCTCTCCGACATCCCCCGGAGAAAAGGAGAGTTGAATGGCATATAAAAAACGCGGATCGCCAACAAATCCATCAAACCGTAGGCGCAATCTGCGTACGGTTGCTTCAATGGATTCATCATCCTCTTCATTTACAAAAGTGACTCTGTTTTGCATTCTGAATCGAATATTCAACCGAAACGTACTGTCCGGAGTGGTCAGGCCAAGCCCGGATCCATAACTATAGAATGGCAGTGCCGGAAATTGAAGATCATCGCCAAATGTGCGACTGTCAGAATCACTGTCTTGTGCAATACTATAGATGGGGGCAAGCAGAATGAATACAGAAATGATAAGTAGATAACGTACGTATCTCATTGGTTTATAATTAATAACGGCATTTTTATTAATAGGTACTTCTTACTTTTAGACGGGTTGAAATTACAAGGATTCAGTACTTATTGCAACAGAGACTACTCTTCTTCGCCGATCGTATAGTATTGTGCGTGAAGATTATAATCTGACGTGACACCCAGATTATTCAAATCAATTCTGCCCAATCGAACACCGCCATGACCCATTTGTGTGATATAGACACGTTTACCGGACTCTTTTTGAACTACAGTCGGTGTATCTAAAAAAGTGTGAGTATGTCCGCCAATTATCAGATCAATATCATCCACAGAATGGGCGATATCATAATCATCTACTCTTGCATCTGAATAATGATAACCCAGATGGCTTAAACAGATGATATAGTCGCATTGCAAAGAATTTTTAAGATATCCGGTGATTTGCGCTGCATTTCTGATGGGATCAGCAGCACGTATTGATCCGGTGAGTGAGCGATCAATAACGCCATCAAACTCAATGCCCAAGCCGAATATACCCATTTTAAATCCATCAAATTCTTTCACGATTTGTCTTTGAACAAAAGGAGCCATTGGCGTGTTTCTGACAATATAATTTGCTGCTAAAAATGGAAATCCTGCATGTCCGGCAGCATCGGCAAAACCATCCGGTCCTCTATCAAATTCATGATTTCCAATAGCCATTGCATCATAGTTCATCTCTGTCATCAGTTTAAAATCGACACTCCCTCCATACACTTCGAACCATGTAGAACCATGAAATACATCTCCGGCGTCCAGAAGCAGTACATTTTTTTGCAGATCCCGGATTCTTTTGATTAGGGAAGCTCTCCTTGCGATCCCTCCCAACCCGGCAAATTCTTTTGCATTTTTTGGGAATGGATCCAGTCTGGCATGGGTGTCGTTGGTGTATAGAATTGTAATTTCATCACTTCGCAGCAACCCGGATGAAGCTGATACAGTCCCCAAAGGCAGAACAGACCCGGCTGCAAATAAGGCTGTTCTTCTTAAAAACTCTTTTCTTGAGATCGTCATCGAATCCTCCCATCTGTTTCATTGTAGAGTTCCGATCTTCCTTGAAAAAAATCGACATAGAGATCCTTTACAGAGAGATCCAAATCGATTCTGCCGGCCGCATTCCAAAGTGCCGGGAATTGATCTCCTCCGTTCGCAGCCCAACTGGATGTTGCAACTAAATATTCTTTATTCAGATCCACAACTTCAGCATTCACCAAGAGTCCGCGAGCACGATTATCCGCATCAATTCTGAATCGTGCACCACTGACAGGGGCCCCTCCGACCGACGCCACCTGGTCAATTAATTCAATAACTTGATCCCCTTTTAGTTGAAGAATTACCAGATGATTTTCATAAGGCATAAACTCATAAACATCCCCTAATGTGAGTGTTCCCGGAATTAAATAGGTCTTGAATGATCCCTCACCAATAATCCCAAGATGAACAAACTTACGTAGCTCCAGTGCGGCGCGGAACCGGAGTGCGTCAGCAGCCATATTGCCAAGTGCACTTTCCGGCTTATCGAAACGCAGGGTATCTTTAACTACCGCAATGGGCTTATCCATCACTGCATCTACTCCCGGCCGATATGCATTCAGCAACGCTGCAATTTCTGAATCCGGATTGAGACTGGCCGGGTTTTCCAGTGAATCAGCAGGTTTTAAAATACTGCACCCGGAAAAAATCAGAAATATGAGCAGTAGCTGATAAAGGCGGTTCAACATCTATTTTATCTCTGTTGACGGAAAATGTTCATCATTAGGTCGGTGAAACTCAATAGTTTCATATCTGATGAAATCTCCACTTTTGATCTGTCAAATTGATCAGTATTGATAGATACAGTTTCTGCAAGGAATACAACTTCGTTTTCACGATAAACTTCAATTAAAAGTGGAAAACTGGTTTGATTCATCACAACTTCAATCGGTATCTCATTATCAAATTGATACTTTCCTGTTGAATTCCATGCTTCAAGCAACAAACCCCAATTCACTTTTATCTGATCTGTCAGCCAAATCGATACATACTCGTCCGCCGTATCTCCGTTTAGAATAAATTGCTGAGCACTATATCCTTGAATTTCTTGGCTGTTACCGGTTTCTACAACCTTTTCATCCCACGGGAAAGGTTTCTGCTGCACAGCCGTTCTTCCCTGAAGACGATTGAGCATAGACGATAAATTTTCGAGTTCACTTCTGGCGATTTGCAGGCCTTCGTTGTTATCGATTGTCAGCACAAAATCCTGATGGTCATTCCTGACTAAAATACCACTGGTACTGAGTCCGGCCATCATATTTACATCGTTGCTGGTATTGACGTAAATACGATTTTTTGTAAACATGAGAAGCATGTTGCTGCTGTCACTATTCTCCTCAGACGGATCGATCATATGATATATAATTTCCCCTTCAAATTGAGCCATGGCTACATTTATAGAAGACAATGGAATGATGAAACTAAATAAAAGTGAAAAGAGAAATGGTTTCATTGGATCTGTTTTATGATTTTATTTCGTTACAAACGAAGGAATACAACATCATACTGATTTTAGTATGCAATGTTTCAAGCCTCCATTTCAGCTTCTTGGTTCATGCTCACATTCACCTTGTGAATCCAGGCACCTGCAATTACATCCTCACCATCGTAGCAAACAATTGCCTGGCCGGGAGTAATGGCTTCTCTTCCGGCCGGAAAATGAACTTCTATCTCATCATCAGATAGTACCTTTACCTTGCCCAGGGCTCCGTCATCATTATATCTGATTTTCCCTGTAATTTCCATCTCCCCATTCGGAATTGAATCAAATTTGATGAAGTTTACCTCTTTAGCACGGCAGGTTGTACTGATTAAATCCTCTTTTTCACCGACAGTAATGATATTCTTTTCAGCATCAATGTGGGTGACATAGACAGGTTTCCCCATTGGGAGGTTCAAACCCCTTCTTTGCCCGATCGTATAAAAAGGAAATCCTTTATGTTCACCAATTACTTTTCCTTTTGTATCCACAAACAGGCCGCCACTCACCCGTTCCTCTAAATCTTCAACCCTATCCTTTAAAAATCGATGGTAGTTGTTATCGGGAATGAAGCAGATCTCATAGGAATCCGGTTTTGTTGCAACATTAAGCAAACCATAATCTTCCGCAAATTGACGGATTTCTGTTTTATGATATTTCCCAAGCGGGAAAATAGTTCTCTCCAGATGTTTCTGTTCTACACCCCATAGTGCGTATGATTGATCTTTGTTATGATCTTTTCCTTTTGAAATAATAAAACGGCCATTCTCTTCCCGAACATTGGCGTAGTGTCCGGTTGCAATATAATCACACCCTAAGTTATCTGCCCGGCGGAGAAGTGCAGCCCATTTGATATGTGTGTTGCAAAGTACACAGGGATTGGGAGTGCGGCCACTGGTATAGTCTTCTATAAACCGGTCAATGACCCAATTGCCAAACTCATCTCTGATATCTACGATAAAGTGTTTAAACCCATATTTTACGGCAATATGTCGTGCATCATTCATTGATTCTACCGTGCAACAACCCGTTTCTTTCCCGCTATCCCCACCGCTTCGATGGTAATCCCAGGTCTTCATCGTAATGCCGATCACTTCATATCCTTGATTATGCAACATCACTGCAGCAACGGATGAGTCAACACCGCCACTCATTGCAACAAGAACACGTCCTTTTTTATTCATAATCTACTATTGGATTTTGGTGCTTAAAAATAAGAATTCTATACACCATATGCTCAAAGTGTCTAACGCAGAGAGATCTGTTTTCGTTTATACCTCAAATGAGATGGTAAATGGCATTTAAATCGATCAATGGCTTTCGAAACAGCTATTTCATGTAAAGATAAGGCTTCCAATTCTCCCTGACCCCACCCAAAAGATTTTGGAAAAAGGTGATATGTATCGGACGGTATGGCTTCACTCTCAGTGACATCTCTGCTTCTTCCGGTGTGCGATTCCCTTTTCTCACATTGCAGTGATTGCAGGCGGTCGTTAAGTTTTCCCATGTATCCAATCCACCTCTGCTCTTCGGGAAAACGTGATCCAGTGTAAGATCTGACTTCACACCACAATATTGACAAGTCTGTGAATCTCTCTTCATAATATTTTTTCGGGAGAGTGCGATCTTGGAATAAGGTAATCGAATGTATCGTTTTAATCGTATTACAGAGGGGTATGAATAATCTTCCGTCACTGTCCGAATTACTTTATCCGGATCATCGTGCAGCAGTTCAGCTTTCTCCAGAAAAACCAGCTTGACTGACCTCTGCACTGAACAGACACTTAATGGCTGATAGTCTTGGTTTAGTACAAGTACGTCACTATTCATTACCTGAATTCGTTAAATCTCTTCTGAGAACGTAATATTATTGATTTTTGAATACACAATTATGGGCTATTTTATTTAAAAATTCAACTGAAATATCAAGATTTTCGTTCTGATTGACTGAATCAATTCATGAATCCCACCCGTACAGATAGATTCTTGGTTTATCTATAAGATCGTCCGGGCAATAGAAAAAGTAGAAAAAAGAATTTTTCCTTGTATAAAAAGCCTGTATTTTTCAACCAATATCATGCTATTACTGTTAATATAACTCAAACAAGCGCTTCCAAAGAAATTTTATGAGCCCCAAAAAAAGTTCCTACAACACCGGATTTTATAAAGAACCGGGCCCTATTCTAGACAGTGAATCCCCATTTGAATCGATGATGGAGCGATTTCGTTTTGCAGCTGAAATTTTAGAGCTGGATGAAGGCCTGTTCAAATATCTCGCGAGCCCTGTAAAACAAGTTATCGTTTCCGTTCCGATTATTATGGATAGCGGTAAGATTGAAGTTTTTGAAGGGTTTCGAGTGATTCATGATAATGTTTTGGGCCCGTCGAAAGGAGGCGTTCGATTTTCACCTGACGTTAATCTTGAAGAAGTGAAAGCACTTGCTGCGTGGATGACGTGGAAATGCGCGGTTGTGAATGTCCCTTTCGGAGGAGCAAAAGGGGGTATCCGATGCAATCCGAAAGAACTCTCGTTGGGGGAGCTGGAGAGACTTACCCGCAGATATACAGCGAATCTGCTGGATGTGTTCGGTCCCGATCGGGATATACCTGCTCCGGATATGAATACAAATGAGCAGGTAATGGCCTGGATAATGGATACGTACAGTATGAATGCACAGCGCACTGAAACTGCGGTTGTGACCGGTAAACCTATCATTCTTGGAGGTTCTGAAGGGAGAAAAGAAGCTACCGGAAGAGGAGTCGTAACTGTTACGCTGGCTGCATTGAACAAACTTGGATTGATGCCCAACAAAGTTACCGTTGCTGTCCAGGGATTTGGGAATGTGGGCAGTGTTTCTGCACAGCTGATGTATGAGCAGGGAGCTAAAGTGATCGCTATAAGTGATGTAAGTGGCGGATATGTAAATAGAGCGGGAATTGATATCCCACATGCCCTTGATTACATTAAATCCAATAACAATTCTCTCGAAGGATATCCGCACGCGGATTTGATCAGTAACTCGGAGTTGTTAGAGATCGATTGTGATGTACTCATACCTGCGGCAAAAGAAGATCAGATCAGTAAGCACAATGCAGGTAACATTAAAGCCAAAATTATTTCAGAAGGTGCCAATGGACCCGTTACAGCAAATGCAGACTCTATTTTAGAACAGAATGGAATTATGGTGATTCCGGACATTTTAGCTAATGCAGGAGGCGTAACTGTTTCTTATTTTGAATGGGTTCAGGATCGCCAGGGTTATTTCTGGACAGAAGAACGAGTAAATCGCCGATTAAATAGAATGATGAGAAATGCGTTTGATAATGTTTATAATGTGAGTGAAAAGCACAAAATAACATTACGGCAAGCCGCCTATGTCTATTCAATAGATCGTGTGGCAACAACTTTAAAGATGAGAGGTATATACGCTTAGTGTACTCACTTAATTATTAAAATGTCCAGACAGATATTCCGGCTAAATTTAAAGTCAACATACGAAGAGTCCGAAAAAATACCTGATTTTGTAGATGACCTGCAGAAAAAATGCAAACTTGATGACGAAATTTCAGGAAATTTGATGTTGCTGCTGAGTGAGGCTGTTACCAATGCTATTGAACACGGCAATGAACTGAATCCAAACAAAACTGCTGAAATTGTTGTAGAGATTTCTGATAGTGAAGTGGTCGCGATGGTTAAGGATGAAGGTGCAGGATTTCAGCCTTCTGAACAGGACAACCCGCTCGCAGAAGAAAATTTATTGAAAGATGGCGGAAGAGGAGTTTTTTTACTTAAAGAACTTTCTGATGAAATGGAATATCAGGAGAATGGAACCCGTTTACGGTTTTTACTGAAGAGACATTAAGAAATTTCGGGTAACTCTTTTAAGATAACCGTTATCCCGTTGCAGGTGTCTGTTGCACAACATACGAAGTACATTTTACAGATTT
>TARA_R100001143_G_C3361195_1_pt1 | contig 33312 bp, 34 predicted proteins | sample TARA_R100001143 | Tara Oceans TARA_R100001143 (sample SAMEA2621300) | marine metagenome | biome: marine biome (ENVO:00000447); feature: mesopelagic zone (ENVO:00000213); material: "saline water (ENVO:00002010), including plankton (ENVO:xxxxxxxx)" | depth 800 m | reverse complement strand
AGGTATATAATCTCAAGTGATCGGAACCAAACCGTTACAAGTCCAGATATTGAGGAGGCAGTTAAAGGGGCCGTGGCATCAAAGTTCCGGACGTCAGGTCAAACGTGCGTGTGCGCAAACCGCATTCTTGTTGAAGACCAGGTATTTGATGAGTTTTCAAGAAAGTATGCAGATGCGGTCAACAACCTGGTCGTTGGCGATGGAACCAGGAGTGACACAGATATCGGTCCTCTGATCAACCAAGCGGCAGTGGAAAAGGTAGTTAGACATGTCGATGACGCCGTTTCACGCGGCGCCGAGGTGCTCACCGGCGGTAAGAGACATGAGTTGGGCGGAACGTACTTTGAACCTACCGTTTTAAGCAACGTCGGTGCCGACATGCTTATTACGCGTGAAGAAACATTTGGCCCGGTTGCGCCGCTAATGCGGTTTTCTGGTGAGGAGCAAGCAGTAGCGATTGCAAATGATTCGAACTATGGCTTGGCAGCTTATGTCTTCACGAAAGATTTTGGACGTGTGTGGCGTGTCGCTGAAGCTCTTGAAGTCGGCTCGGTGGGTGTCAATACCGGTGTAATGTCAACTGAAACCGCACCAGCCGGCGGTGTGAAAGAATCGGGGATTGGCAGAGAAGGCGCAAAGTATGGGATCGAGGATTATCTCGAAGTTAAGTATCTTTGCTTGGCGGGTATCGGACTGTGATCTCGGATATCGACGCCCCAATCAATGTTCGAAGCGGAAGACGTCCTCAAACGGGCGGATGCTTCGGAGTTCCTGTTTCGGGGAAGATCTCTGCAATCATTACGGTTTGTATATTGTGCGTTTATACGAACCGTAAAACAGGCAACTTCAGTTCACTTCTATCGTGCTTGATCAACTCGTTATGGGTCGAGCGTTTAAGTTGGGTCCTTGCGCGTATCAACGCCGCCCGTGACATTAAGAAACTCAAAAACCCTCTGTTAAATCAAGAAGCTAATGGAATCGAACCTAGAACCTTAGGGTTGGTTCGTGATCCCATCAACTATCCAGACATCTTCTAGATCGCGGATGTTGGGTATGAGCGTCTCACAGATTTCCCCGATGACCTGGAATCGATGACGCTTTCTCAAGCCAAAGGTCACCATGGAGGTTTCGAAATGAAACAAGTTTTCGTTGGAGCATTTGCTCTGTCATTAGTGGTGTGCGCAACTAAGGCAGACGCTCAAGATGTTACACTAAATTTGTCAAACGAGTATTCAGCAACCTCAATCCACGGTGTTGGAGATGCTCGATTTGCTGAGACTATCAGTGCATTGACAAACGGATCTGTCGAAGTTGTGGTTCATTTTGGGGGGGCGCTTGGGTACAAGTCAGCTGATCACTTTGATGCAGTAGGTGAAGGCGCGCTGGAGATTGCAGACACCTATGGTGGCGCTTTGGGCGGAATTGATCCGTTGTTTCTGGTTTCATCTTTGCCATTCTTGGTCACGACGGTGGAAGAAGCTCAGATTTTGTACGAGGTGTCTGAGCCGTACTTTCAACAGGTGTTTGAGTCAAACGATCAAGTGCTGCTGTATGCTTCGCCATGGCCGCCTTCAGGGTTGTGGGGACGTGAACCAATGGACAGCGTTACAGCACTGGAGAATGTTCGTATCCGTACGTACGACAAGAATGGCACAACGGCTCTGAATGAGTTGGGTGCCGCTGCGGTACGGTTATCGTGGGCGGATGTCGTTCCATCAATTGCGACAGGAGCAATTGATGCTGTTTTGACTTCTGCGGAAGGCGGAGTGAGTGCAAGTTTCTGGGAGCACTTCGACACGTTTACAGAGATTTACAATTACGCAATCCCGTTGAACTTTGTTCATATGAGCCGGGACGTCTTTGATAACCTTTCCTCGGACCAGCAAGACGCTGTCTTAACCGCGGCGAGAGAAACACGTGACGCAAATTGGGCGGCAGTGCCTGATCGGTTGGCCGAAACATATTCCGACCTTCAAGCTAACAACGTTACGGTTGTTTCTGCCGATGATGATGGATACCGGGACGCTTTGAAAGCTGCGGGCGATGCAGCCATGACGGAATGGCTCGAAGCGACAGGGGAAGAAGGGCAGGCGTTAATCGCGGCTTTCCGGGAGCGGATGGATCAGTAACCCAGTATAGAACAGCGGCCGGCACCGTATCATGCGGTGTCGGTCACGGTTGGAGTAAATGTACATATGAAAGAGATACAATCGCTTCTCGACAAGGTTTCTTGCTATGCGATGGTGGCAGCAGCGGCACTGCTGATATACTCAGTAGTTCATATTTTGCTCGAAACCGTACTGCGATCTTTGTTTTCTATATCCACTCATGTGTTGGATGAGTTTATAGGGTTCTCAATTTTGTCGATCACGTTTCTTTCTCTCGCATGGACATTCCGGTCCGGGGCAATGATTCGTGTATCACTGCTGACTAGCCACTTACCTTCTGTAGTTGCCCGTTACATAGAAAGCCTAGTTGCCGGCGTCGCTGGAGTGCTAGCGCTATGCCTGTGCACCTTTTTTTGGCGGAATTATTTGAAAGATTTTTCGAGAGGGGCGGTCAGCGAGAGTGTTGCTGAAGTACCGTTATGGATTCCGGGCCTCGTTGTGTTTGTCAGTGCTTTGCTCTTGGCACTGCAGTTGATTTTACACTCGATTACCAAATTTTTCGAAAGACAAGACGCTTCGAAGGCAAGCTGCAGAGGAAACTAGGATGGACCCGGTACTTGTCGCGGCAATTGTCTTTCTTACTCTCATTGCCTTTCTAGCATCAGGTCTATGGGTGTTCCTTTCTTTGGCAGTTGCCGCCGCTCTAACACTTTTTGGTATAATGGATTTTTCGTTGGAACGCATCGGCGCCATTGCTAGTCGTATTATGGTACGAAGCGCGAGCTCTTGGGAATTAGCCGCGGTACCTATGTTCATTTGGATGGGCGAGATTATGTTTCGCACTGATATATCTGAACGGCTGTTTCGAGGATTAACCCCGCTAGTTCGCAACATTCCCGGTGGGCTCCTTCACACAAATGTACTTGGATCCACAATTTTTGCAGCGGTGTCCGGGTCAAGTTCTGCAACAACTGCCACTGTTGGCAAAATTACTACCAAAGAACTCTTTGAGAGAGGTTACTCTGAGAGCCTAGCGCTTGGCTCGCTAGCTGGAGCAGGAAGCCTCGGATTACTGATTCCCCCCTCAATTGTCTTAATAATTTATGGAGTTTTGGCAGAAGTATCGATCGCCAAATTGTTTATTGCCGGTATCATGCCTGGTCTTGCCATTGCCTGCCTTTATGCCTTCTACATTGGTGTTCGGTGCATCGTAAATCGCGATCTGGCTCCAAGGATACCTTCGTCGCAAGACGATAACAGTTACCTCTCTATCTTAAGAAATTTGGCTCCTGTAATCGGACTAATTCTTGTTGTTCTTGGTTCAATTTACTCTGGTTGGGCAACCCCTTCTGAGGCGGCCGCGATAGGTGTCTTTGCGGCAATGAGTTTTGCGGTTGCGTCACATCAAATGACTTTGGAGATCTTTAAGAGTTCGATTATCAATGCGCTAAAAACTTCTTGTATGGTTTGTTCGATTTTGATGTGCGCTGCTTTCCTATCTTCGGCTATTGGGTATATGCATATTCCAAGGGATATAGCTTTGTTGATTGAGAGTTTAGACGTATCACCTTACGTCCTCATTGCTTGTTTGGCATTCTTCTTTATTGTCCTCGGCCTGTTTCTTGATGGAATTTCAATCATCGTTATGACACTGCCGATTACCCTGCCAATTATTGTTCAGGCAGGGTTTGATCCGGTTTGGTTTGGGATATTTCTTGTTGTGATGATTGAGATTGGCTTAATGACTCCCCCTATTGGTTTTAACCTCTTCGTTATACAAGGGATTAGTAATAGGTCTGTTGGACTAATAGCCTGGTACGCGGCACCGTTCTTCTTGCTTATGTGTTTAGCAGCAACTCTGCTCGTCCTTTTCCCTTCGATCGCGCTATGGCTACCTAGCACTTTGAGCGGTACGGGTTGATCATTTTACGAGTGTTTCGAGTTATTGATCTAGGTCTAAACTAGTGGACACTGTCAGACTAAATCGGTTTGAGAATCTCGGCGCTCAACGGTGGCTTCTTTTGATGAAGAATCGCTTTCGTTAACTCAACTGCTCGCCGGAGTTCCTCGACAGTCAGTCTTGATGTATACAGGGTATCCGCTGTCACTGCGGTGGGTCGAGGGTCTATGTTCGAGTGGGGACTCGACATCAGTCACGAGACCGTCCGCTACTAGTGGAAGCGCTTTGGCCTGACATTCGCGGCCGAGATGTAGATAGCTTTTGCTTACTCCCGATTCCAAGCGGTGACCGTAGTTGAAATCTACGACGTACTCGCCCAAATCACATTGGGTACATCGATGTTCGATAGAATGGGAGTTATCTTTTGGCTTCCAAGCAAAGCACTCAGTCTTTCGTCCAATTTCAACAACGAGGTTGACCTGATTGCAATTTGTCGCGGCGGCTTTGTCAAATTAGATAGCAATTTGTACCACTTTCTACAGGACAATGTGACAATACTAGTTGATGGAGACTGACTAGTATCGCTTCCTTTCTCGTTACGCTTTCGACTGAAAGAGCGTTCCATTCAACCACTCGTGATGGTGTTGTGGCTGCCGAATATCCCACTCTGAAGTCGAGAACCGAATTATTCCTACATCCAGCAAAAGCCATGAGGCGAACTCAGCTACGGTCTGGGGTTGTGCTATTTCGCCTCGGTCTAGGTAGGCCTGATAGTCCGAGCGAGACGGAAACTCTGCATCGGATCGGGCTAAGAACCCGCGCACTAAGTCTGTGTCTACTAGTCCAGGTTTGAAGCCTGTGATTGCGATGTTACGGTTACCCCATTCAGCCTGCAGGGCGCGGCGAAGAGTTTCAGAGGCTGATTGAGCGATAGAATACGCGGCGGCTCCAATCCTTGGGTTTGCGCCTGCATCGGACCCAATGAACAGGATCCGGCCGCCATCAAGATGTGGAGCGCATTTGCAGCTAAGTTCCCATCGTGCTGTTAAGTTAATCTGAAGAGACCGATGCCATTCATCAGAGGAAAGTGTGTCAAGCTGGCCCAGCTGAAAATAACCGGCGCCGTGAAAGACAGCGCGAGGAGCAGGCAGAGCCGAAAGCGCCTCTGCTAACTTAGTTTGGACTTCACTTTTTGTTACGTCACCAACGTGAGTTCTAATTCTTCTGGATGACCTTGCGACGGATTCTAGGTGCTCATGTCTTCGACCTGAGACTACAACAGTACATCCGCGTTCAGCCATTGTCGTGGCGAGAGCCGCGCCAATGCCTGAGCTACCACCCGTGATGAGGATAGACTTTACCATAATTAGCGATTCCTTTCTAAGGGTTCGGTGGAGAGCCGAGAGGAGCTCGGGGGCGGTCCACATGATATCCGTCAGGCTTGATTGCGATGGTTTCTGTATTCGAGCGTTCAACGAATTGGGCTCTGTTAGGTTTATAAAATTGAAACTTTGGCTGTAACTTCAAAACGGCCAGCTAGCACTTGTTTGAAGGAGTGACAAACTAGTGAGTGAACTTGAAGCGAAGATTGTTTGGCTTGAAGAGGAGCTAAGAAGGGCAATGTTGGAGCGCGACGTGCCTGCATTGGACAAACTAATTTCAGATGACTTGATCTTGCGTAACCATGAAGGCCTCCTGTGCTCAAAGGAGGAGGATCTTAGTTTGTACAAGGGTGAGGGGCTGCGTTTCTCCTTATTGGAACAAATAGAACTGACGGTGAAGGTTTTTGGAGATGTGTGCATAGCATTTTCTAAAATGAGGATGGAGGGTGATTTACACGAAAGCTCTTTTGGAACTAACGCTTGCTTTACGCGCACTTGGATCTTTGACTCAAAGCGATGGGTCATTGTTGCGGTTCATGTGAGCCTTTGTGTCTAACTCGCGCGCTGTTGCTTCCCTACTAAAGTTTTATGTGCGATGGCTTAGCGTTTAAAAAATAGGTTCGTCCCAGCTCTTTCCTGGATCATTTTTTTCGGACTTGTAGGGCGAGAATGAGTTTGTGTGAAATGCTAAAGAATGCTTCCCGTTCAATTTCAGTTAACTGGCTTTCCATGAATGAGTGTAGTTCCGAGGCGACCGGAAAAATCTCTGAAAATGTGCGCTCTCCCAAATCAGTTAGTGAAACTTCGATCACTCTCTTGTTTTCAGGTAATGGAGTGCGGCTCACCAGATTGCTTCGTTCCAACTGATCGATGACCCTGCTTAACGTAGATTGGTTGATTACAGCTAACTCAGAGATTTTACCTATACTCATGGATCCAAAGGAATGCAGGATTGATAGGACCCGCCACTGCGGAACCGAGATTCCAATTTCACTTAATCTCTCCGCGAGTTGCTCATTGACCTTGCTTGTGAGCTGGTTGAGCCAAAATGGGATAAATGTCTCTAGAGACGCATCTTTCTGTATCATTTTAACCCTTCCTTTGGCGCTCGCGAATTTGATCGGGAATTTTATGCTCGAAGAATGCTGGTCGTCAGTGGATTAAGGAATCAAATAGGCCAACTCTGGGGCACTGCGGCTGCTCTTGCGTAAGACCGAAACCGATATTGTGGGCTCCAAAAGGTTGCCGCCCACTCTCGACCATGATGGGGCGCAAAGCATTATCCCTAACTCAAATCAAGCGGGGCGTTGCCGGGATTAGATCAGGTTGATGCTTTGACATTTGCAAAATCATATGATAATACAAATAATATATTGGTTCTGATTCTGCAATACTTTCTTGGGATCACAACGGTAGAAACAGTCTCAGTCTGGGATGCAAGGAAGGTGAAGAAGTCATGGAGACTGACGGTTTTACTCATGTCGCTGACATGAGTGTTTTTGACAATGATGATGTTGCTGAAGTTGAGGCAGGCGGGCTGGAACTGGCTTTATACAATTTGGACGGTGAGGTTTTTGCATCAGATTTAATGTGTACTCACGGTTTGGCTTCTCTTGCGGATGGTTTGGTTTTGGATGGTTTAATTGAGTGTCCTCTGCATTCAGGAACATTTGATGTGAAGACGGGAAAGGCTGTTGGCGCCCCGTGTACAGAAGACCTTCAAACATATCAGGTCATCGTTAAGGGCATGAAAATATTTATCGCCCTTCCTTCATCGAAAGCGTGAAACCAAGCCGTGCGCCCTGCGCCAATCAAACTCTAACAAAGTAGCTTAGATGATTATGCAACGAGGTCGTGTAGTGATAGTCGGGGCGGGTCAAGCCGGAGGTTGGGTGGCCAAAGCTCTGCGCGATAACGGGTATAGAGGACCAATCTCGCTGATTGGGAATGAATCGTACCCTCCCTATGAACGGCCACCACTTTCAAAAGGAATTCTTTCGGGCGAAGTCGATACGCCGTCGACTTATATCTGGACTCGAGACCAACTAGAGGAACTAGGGATCGACTTGCGATTGTCCGTTGAAGTCGAGCGGGTAAGCTGTAGTTCGAAAATGGTGAGCTTGAGCTCTGGTGAGGCCATTCATTATGAGAAGCTCGTCCTAGCAACTGGTGGTGCCCCGCGAGCACTTTCTATCCCCGGAACTGACCTCAAAAATGTGAATATGCTGCGCGACATCAATGATGCAGTTCGTATCAGGGAAAATATTAATAGTGGAAAGTCACTCGTTGTAATCGGCGGCGGCTGGATTGGCCTCGAAGTCGCAGCCTCTGCTAAGAAAATGGGTGTTGATGTCACGGTGATTGAGGCCAGTGATCGACTATGTTCCAGAGCCGCTCCTTCAGCGCTTTCTGATTACTTGATCAAGAAGCATGGGGATAATGGTGTCGAAGTGATGCTTTTATCAAACGCCTCCGCATTGACCGGGGTAGACGAAGTGTCAGGATTGAAACTCTCAAACGGTAAAACGGTTGCCGCGGGTGCAGTAGTGATAGGAATTGGTATTACACCCAACACAGGATTAGCAAAGATGGCTGGTCTTGAAGTCGATGACGGAATTCTCGTCGATGATTTTGGGCGCACCTCGGACAGGGACATTTTGGCGGCTGGAGATGTTGCTAGACATCATAATCCATACTCTGGAGGCAGTGTTCGGCTTGAATCCTGGGAGAACGCACAAAATCAGGCGATTGCTGTTGCTGAAGTCATTTGTGGGGCGCCGAGGCCATACAATTACGTGCCATGGTTTTGGTCGGATCAGTATGAGAACAATATTCAGGTTGTCGGGTTTCCAGACGACAAATATCAGCAAGTTGTCCGCGGAAGTGCAGGGTCTTCGGGATCGGTTCGATTTTATATAGAAAATGGCATTGTTAGAGGTGCATTCGCGATTGACGCAGGTCGCGATATAAAAATTACGAAGCGTCTGATTCAAAACTCCGTTCGAGTGGATTCAAACTTGTTGTCCGATCCAGAATCGAAGCTGCAAAGACTTATCGCCTAAATCTGCTTGCAGTTCCGATTTCTTCGAGAGTCGACTGAAACTCAATCTTCATGAAAATTCTTAACGTTGTACGTGCCGTAAACTTGCTTGGCAGTATTTTCCAAAGCCTCCAAGAAGGATGAAAGTGGCCTCGTTGCTTCAACACCCTCGCGCCTAAAAATTCCTACAGGCGCCTCTGTTGTTCCAAACTCAAGATCTAACAATCCGATAGAACCAAGAGATGCGAGATGCTCTGCGGCAGTCAATGGCATCAGGGCTAGGGCGTCGGTTTGCTGAAGTAGAGATGCATTCAAAAATAGAGATTCTGATTCGAGGATGACTTTCGGCTTCGCTAACCCTGACACCGTAAACCGAGCCTCCAACTGTTGACGAAATGGGTGCGCCCTATGCGGCATGATCCAAGGATGACCTGCGACGTCCTCTATTAGTATGTTCGGATCGTTCAGCATCTGATTTTGCGGACCGCAAACAACCCGTACTGGCTCAAAATAAAGTGTGTGCCAATTCAATGTATCAGGAATTGTTTCGGTCATCCGTCCGATTACGCAATCAATCTCCCCCCTAGAGAGTGCTGGAAGCAGCGAGTCGTTACTTCCTTCTTGGACTATTACGAGAATGTTTTGGAAACGACTGCGTGTTTCTATAAGCGCCAAAGGTAGCAGTACAGGTGTTGCGACGGCGAACGCTCCGACAGATACGATCCCGCCCGGATGACTAGACAGCAGTGAGAGCTCGTCCTTTGCTGCGGTCAAGTCATGGAGGATAATCTTTGATCTAGTGATCAGCGCTTCTCCAGCTTCGGTAGGAGCTACCCCGCGTCTGGATCGTTCAAAAAGTCTCGCTTCGAACGTATCTTCTATTTCCTGGAGCAGCCGCGTGGCGGCAGGTTGGGTCATATTTAGAATCTCGGCGGCTCTGAGAACTCGCCCGGAATCACCCAGTGCGGCAAGGAGCATGAAATGTTTAACTTTGAGCCTCGTCCCTAGGCTGAGAATTGAGTCAAATTCTTCCAATAGTTACGCTCCAAGTTTTATGCCTGTACGGCATAATAGTATCACTATTTATGATTATATATAATATTAAGTGGGAGCTACAATCTTTGAAATATAACAAGACGTACGGATGGCGAAAAACATGAAGTTTTCTTTTCGTGGCAAGGTGAGGGGTTCTACTTGCAGTTCCAAGGATGGGCTCGGATCGGCGACCTTGGGGGGCAATCATTGTGTCTGTTTCTGTAAGGAGCAGACACTGTGACGGAATTGCAAAACAATAAAGACAAGGGCATCTGGATTGAAGATGTCAGTCTAACCTTTCCAGGAGGTGGGAAACGTCCGCCTATTCAAGTTCTTGATGACGTGAACCTGCATATTAAGCCAGGAGAGTTTGTCTCTTTGATCGGCCCAAGCGGTTGCGGCAAGAGCACACTTCTCTCTCTGCTTGCCGGATACAACGAGCCGACAAATGGGCTGTTACGGGTCAACTCGCACACTGTTTCTGGGCCAGGGCCAGATCGAGTTATGGTTTTCCAAAGCCCAACGCTTTTTCCCTGGTACTCAGTGCGAGAAAACATTGCCTACGGTATGAATCTCGAATCCAATCGCGGCCGGTTTCCAGACGTCGAGCTGCGAGTGTCGCAGTTGATCAGCCTCGTCGGGCTGAGTGGCTTTGATAAGCACTATCCGTTCGAACTTTCTGGCGGTATGCGACAGCGCGTCGAAATCGCGAGAGCATTGGCGGTTGATCCCGACATTCTTCTCATGGACGAACCGTTTGGAGCATTGGATGCCCTCACGCGTATCGCACTTCAGCGAGAAACGCTGAAAATTTGGGAAGAAACCAAAAAGACAATTTTGTTCGTCACACATGACATGATCGAGGCGGTTATATTGTCTGACCGTGTCGTGGTTTTCTCGAATAGGCCTGCGAATGTGCAAGAGATCATAAAAATTGATCTTCCAAGGCCGAGGCATCGCGACAGCAAAGAAGTGATCGAGATAGCACGGAAAATCGCAACCCTATTGGATGTGAAGTTGTAAAAATGAACGGCAAGATCAGAAAAATCAGCTCTCCCATTGTAGTCCTACTCTTGTGGGAGTTCGCGAGCCGATCCGCGTTTCTGTTGGATCCGCTTCTAGTTCCGCCACCGACTGAAGTCTTTGCAGAGCTATATCGATTGATTGTGTCAGCACAGTTGTTTGAAGCGCTTTGGTCGAGCATGCGGCGAGTGTTTCTCGGATTTGGCATCGCGATCATAATTTCAGTGACCCTAGGCGTGCTGATGGCGCGAATAAGGATTATTGAAGATTTTGTTGATCCCCTCGTTGAGTTGGTGCGGCCGGTATCACCATTGGCTATCTTCCCATTGGCAATTTTGTGGTTCGGAATTGGTGATGCGTCGAAAGTTTTCTTGATCGCTTTGTCGTGCTCTTTTCCGATTATCCTAAACACCTACGCAGGTGTAAAAGGAGGGGACGCTGCCCTCATAAGGGCCGGGCATTCGCTCGGGTCCAACAAGTGGGAAGTCATCCGATACATCGTCTTGCCAAGCAGTCTTCCGGATATCTTAACCGGTATACGCGTTGCTTGGGGAATCGCTCTGATCGTGATCATTGCAAGTGAGATGGTCGGTGCGACGACAGGCATGGGCTATATGGTCCTGGAAGCCCAACAAACATTCAATGTAGAGCGTGTATTCGCAGGGATCATTGTCATTGGAGTGCTCGGGTTCTTGACGGATCGCGCACTGCGCTGGTTCCGCAGGATGCTTGTGCCATGGCACCAAGAATACCGGGAGCAATAGATCTCCGTATCTAAATGATCGTTTGAAGTAGTTGCTTCAAACAGTATCTCGGAACATTACCGAGAGACACAACTAAAGAGGGTAAAGTAATGTCACGAAACAATGATGAGTACTATAGAAAGCCCCCGGTTCCGGAGACACACTACATCGACAACAGGATCTATTGGGACCAAGGCATCTTTGACGAAGAGCAGGAGAAGATCTTCAGTAAGATTTGGAAGTTTGTTTGTCACGAAAGTGAGCTTCCGGAGCCATACGACTTTCGTACTACCACCCTTGCAGGAACACCCTTGATTGTTACTCGCGGGGCGGATGGAGAAATACGAACATTCATCAATGCTTGTTCGCATCGAGGCGTTGAAATTGTCCGACGTCCGCGTGGCAATGCGAAGTCCCTAGAATGCATCTTCCATCGTTGGACCTATGACCCTACCACCGGCGAATGCACTGGTATTCCTCGCAAGGAGGCGTTTGAGAAGACCGGATTGCAGATGAAGGATTGTGGGCTGCAGGAGTTCAAGACGGGTGTCTACCTTGGTCTCGTATTCGTCACGTTAAACGATAATGCCGAACCATTGGAGGAGTTCATTGGCGATTCTTTGGAAATGCACAAAGAGACGCTGGGAACTAAGCCGATGGAGGTGTTCGATTTTTACGAACAAGTTCTGCCAACTAACTGGAAGAGCTGGCAGGAAACGAACATGGATCTCTATCACGAGTTTATGCATCTCGCGAATAGGAAGACCGGCTTAACGCAGAACGACTATTACGAACGTAAATGGCACGTGTATCCGAACGGACATGCGGGTGTAGATCGCTATAAGGCACGGTACGACAAGTACAAGGGATGGACTGCACGGGACGAGAGCGTGTCGCTTCCCGGTATAAGTCCAAATGAATTTCAGATTGTAAATCTGTATCCGGATCTAGCGATTAACGCACGTGGAACAGTTATCAGGATCGATTCACAGATACCTCTCGGCCCCGACAAGACTCTCGTTCAGTACCGCGGCCTTGCGGTGAAGGGCGACACCCCGGAGGAACGAGCTCAGCGGGTCAATGACTACACGGTCATTTGGGGGCCATTCGGTACAAACCTTGCCGAAGATACTCTGGCTGTGAGCCTACAGGCACGCGCAGTTCATGGAGGACAAGTTCCGTACACGTACTGGAGCCGCGAGGAAGATGGCCTTACCCACGACGATGTCGGGCTTAGGACCTATTACCGTGAATGGGAACGTCTTATGGGACGCCCGGCTAACGCCCCCATGAACCGCGGATAAGAAGGATAAAGCGCATGAGTAAACAAGCGATTGAGGAACTCCTCTACAAATCGACCCGCCTCATCGACGACGAGAATTTCGGAGACTTCCTAGAGCTGTGTGATTCCGATTTCACTTACACGATTTCGACGTTCAGCGATGAGCTCGGAACAGAGATGATCTGGTGGCATAAAGACAAGGAAGGCATGGCACATGCCGTCAGCAATGCCGACAATCATGAAAGATATACTGGGACGCTTCGACGCCATGTAAGCATGGTACGCGTCTTAGGCACTGAAAACGATCTTCACGATGTTGAAAGTGCCGTGGCTGTTTACCACACCGAGGTTAACGGCGTGACGAGCCTTTATGCGGTCGGCTTATACAATGACAAGATTAGTGTGCAAGGAGATACAGCTCGGTTTCTAAAACGAGAAGCCGTCCTGGACACACGCCGTCTAACTCACGGCCCGCATATCCCAGTTTAGTCCAAGAAAGATTGAAGGGTGTTGGTCGTCAACACCCAAGAAGGGAGGCGTACAATGTCAGTTAGAAGTAAAGCAAACGCGAATGGAAGTACCCGGCGGAAGTTTATAAAAAGTGCTGCAGGAGCAGTAGCAGGAGCAGCAGTTTTTTCTGGGGCTGCGCCTGGTATTCTTCGCGGAACTGCTCATGCATCTGATGAGGTGCAGATCGGATATCTGCCAGTCAATGTGATGCTTCCTGTGTATGAAGAAAGTGTCGGTTTTTGGCGCGATGCAGGAGTGAATGCTTCGCTGTTTCGGGCCGCCGGTGGCCCCGCAATTCTTCAGGCGTTGGCAACCGGATCCGTTCCGGTTGGTGACATTGGCGTTGGGCCTGCAATCATTGCCGCTATTCGCGGACTTCCGTTCTACTATGTGACACTTGCAAGCGTGATGACGCCAGACCATCCGCTCGATCGGATTATGGTGTTGGAAGACTCCCCTATTCAGGAGTTTGCCGATCTCAGAGGAAAAACCCTTGCGATCAACCAGCGTGGAACGATGCCCGACGCAGCTCTTGGCGCAGCGGAGCAGAAGTTTGGTCTCGCCAAATCCGATATCGATCTCGTGCCTATTCCCTATCCCAATATGGCGCAGGTGCTAACGCAGGGGCAAGTAGACGCAATCTATCCGTTCCCGCCCGCGGATGCAGTGGCAGAAGTCCGATTTGGCGCTCGTACGGTAGCGAACACCACAGACTTCTCCCCTTACATTGGTTTTACGACCCTTGCGGTCCACAGAGAGTTCGCGGACGAAAATCCGGAAATGGTTCAAAAACTGGTTAAAGGAGCAATCAACGGGCATCGCTGGAACAATGATAACCAGGCAGAAGCACGTTCGGCGTCCAATTCCTTCCTCAGTATTCCAGAGGATGTTGGCCCAAGCGTTCGAACCGCATACTGGACAAGGAACGGATTGCCGGTCATGGCCAACGTTTGGCACCTGTATGAACTCCAGGTTGCTGGAGGAATCATTGAACCGGTCGACGGAATTGAAGACGTCATCAACGACTACTTCGTTGAGCCAACTCAAAGGTTCACACTTCCGGCCCTGGAGGAAGTTGGATTCCAGGCAGACCCGACGATCAAGGAAATGCTTCAGGGCGAATACCCTCTGCTTCCGAAACCAGTAGAAGAATACCACACTGATTGGGATCGCCAGATTCTATCGATGTGATATGCGCACCGATATGCGCGGGAGATTGAACACAATACAATCTCCTGCGCGTTCGGTGACCTCAGAAACGCCATTTGTGTATCGTCCGGACAATGACATTGCCAGACAAGAGAACCGGAAGAATTAGAATCTCACGCGACGTCGATGCTGCGATCAGGAACAACGCGCCTGTGGTGGCGTTCGAATGGCCAAAAGAAGATGCCTCAATTGGGAAGACCCATATCGCCCGCGAACTTGAAGCTGCGATCGTCGAGGGTGGCGCAATTTCTGCACCAATCGTCATCGTGGATAAGCAGGTTCGGATTGGACTGTCCTCCGAGCAGCTCGATGAGCTCACACGCTGCGGTAGTCCTCAGAAATTTCAGGCTACGGATATTCACAAACTTTCAAACTTCGACGGATTTGCTGCACCGACCGCGGGAGCTACGCATATGTTAGCGAGCAAGGTTGGAATCGGTACCGTTGCAGTCGGTGCGATTGGTGGTGTGCATCGATCACACAAGGAACTGCTCGATGTTTCTTCCGATATCTTCCTGTTTAGTAGGTACTCCGGTTGCGTGGTCTGCAGCGGTGTAAAACCATTCCTTGATATTCCAAATACCTTGGAAATGCTGGAGGCGCTGTGCGTCAGTTTGGTTGGTTGGCAAACCAACCATCTTCCAACCTACTGGAGTTCGCCAAGTAGTATTGGACTTCAGAGCCGATCCGACGATCTTGCGGAACTTGCTAGATACGCAAACACTCAAGATTCGTTTGGGTCGGGATCGGCGCTTCTGGTGGCAAATCCGATCCCGAAAGGTTCGGAAATCGCGAACTCGATCCTTGCTCCCCTTATCGAACAAGTAGAGCGAGAAGTAGCAGAGTCGCAAGCACTTGGTCGGGATCTCACCCCAAGGATTGTTGCGCGGCTTGAGGACTCGCTCGGCGATGATCTTAAAAAGGCAAGTCGATCCTTGTTGCTGAGTAACGCGATCTTGGCCTCTCAACTTGCTGTCGCACGATGCTTGCCATCCGAATCAACCGCCTAGCTCAATAATTCCTACTCAGGGAGTACCATTCATAATGAGACTGATCTGCATGTCACACAGTCCTTTGATGAGAAAGCTGGAGCCCAGAGATCACTTGGGTCATGAGTTCTTCCGGATCGCGGACAACTTGAAACAGCAGCTTCAATCAAACCCGCCGGATGTAATCGTGGTCTTCGGTCCGGATCATTTCAATGGGTTTAGATGGAACATGATGCCGCCGTTTTGCGTGGGTACTGCGGCGACTTCTATGTCTGATTGGGACATTCACATCGAAAATTTGGATGTGCCTGAAGACTTAGCCTTAAACCTTATAAAGGATCTTCGACGTAGAGACTTTGACGTCGCCATGTCGCGAGAAATGCAGGTCGACCATGGAATAACAATTCCACTGGAATTGTTGATGGACGGTTTTGCCTCTATCCCTGTGATCCCAGTATTCATGAACTGTGTCGCTCCGCCACTTCCCTCAGCCAGGCGCTGTCGCATGCTTGGGAAAGCAGTTGGCAAGTTTTTTGGAGAAAGGGATCTCGATGTCCTCTTTATTGGATCGGGGGGCATCTCGCACGACCCTCCTCATCCGGCATTTAAAGATCTGCCGGATTCCGTGAAAGACGTAATGCTTGGACGCGCACCCTGGGGGCGGGAGCAAGAACTTGCCCGCCAACAAAGGATCATCTCGGCTGCCAATGCATTGGCCGATGGAGAAGAACCGTGTCTACCTCCCAATGCAGAATGGGATAAAGGCGTCTTAGCAATCCTCCAGAGGCAAATGCTGACCGACGCAGACGACCTCGACGATGATTGGATAACGGCAAATGGAGGACGGGGAGGTCAAGAAATCAAGGCTTGGTTGGCCGCATTCGCAGCGCTTGAAGGCGCAGTTGGAACGTACTCCGCTGATCTATTGTATCACGAAGTTGTTCCGGAGTGGATGACAGGAATGGCGATTATGAAAGCGGACCCGCTGGGTCGATTGGGAGAATAGAAATGTTTGTGCCGGCACATAAGGAGATTTTTGCTGAGAGTGGCGATTTGAAAATACATTGCCGGTACTTCGGTAAACCAGGCGGAACACCAATAGTTATCGTTCACGGCCTTTCTTACTTTTCCTATGACTGGATTGAAGTTGCCGACGCGCTTTCGGCAGACCGGGAGGTCGTAGCTATCGATATGCGTGGTTTTGGGGAGTCCGATTGGAGTAAGGATGGCTGTTATTCAATCTACGATAACTCTCGAGATATCATTGCTGTCCTTGATCAATTCGACTGGAACCAGACGATCCTATTAGGGCATTCGCTAGGTGGTAGGTATACGACTTTTTGCGCAGCAAAGAATCCAAACCGCGTCTGTGCAGCAATCTCAGTGGATTCTGCGCCGGCACAGGCGCCGGAAGGATCCGCGAGGGTCGCGGAGATTGTTGGAATGACGCCCCCATCCTTCGCCTCAGTTGAGGAAGCAATGGAGTACTATTCTATCGACCCCCACACGTCGGAAAGTCTGCGTGAACGTCCGCGGTTTGAAGCGTACCTGAGACCGGTACCAGAAGGTTATGCGGTGAAGCGTGACCCGTTCTTTCACAGTAAGTTCCGAGTGATCCACGAAACCGGGAAACGTCCAAAACCACCAGTAGATATGTGGGAAGTGTATGCAGAGGTTCAGTGTCCCTTGCTTATGCTCCGAGGAACTGAGTCAGATATGGTCTCTTCGACAATTGCCTCAGACGTTCGAGAGAGATTGCCAGGAATAGATTTGGTTGAGATCGAAGCATCCCATCATATCGCCGGCGATAATCCGTCTGCATTGATAAGTGCTGTAACGGATTTTCTAGCCGAGAACGAACTGTAGCATCTCGTTCACCTACTTCTCAGGAAGACTTTTCAGTCAGATAGAACCTGCCACGCGTGGGGACATACTTCCTGCGCGCGTAGGTTCTCCATGATGGTCGTTTGCGAACACCAAGGCTTAAAATATGGCACGCAAGTACTTTCCCGCCGTCTGGGCCTCCGATATCAGCACCGGGTTTTCAGCGCGCAAGGCGGAGATCAAAAACCGGTTTCCCGGTCTCTTGGCCGCCTCGGTGGTTGCCGTGGCGTCTCAATTTCTCGCCCATCACTATGGTGCACCGGTAATGCTGTTTGCCTTGCTACTCGGCATGGCAATGTACTTTCTGTATGAAGAGGGCGTATGCAAACCCGGCATCCAATTTACTTCGTCATGGGTGCTGAAATTTGGAGTCGCCCTTTTGGGGTTCGGAATTTCCTATGAAGAACTCGCTTTGATTGGTTGGCCCATCATCTGCCTCGTACTTGGTGCGGTAATTATGACGATCTTGGCAGGACCGCTATTTTCCAGGCTGTTCGGTTATGATCACCGGTTTGGAGTGTTGACAGCGGGCGCCGTCGCTATTTGCGGAGCTTCAGCGGCCCTAGCGATCTCCTCTGTGTTACCCAAATCGGACATGGCGGAGCGTGATACCGCGTTTACTGTTGTCCTAGTTACAACGCTCAGTACCGTGGCGATGATTGTCTATCCCATCCTAGCATCTCTATTTGACTTCGACGGCTTCTATACGGGGGTATTCTTTGGGGCTACCATTCATGATGTCGCGCAAGTAGTCGGAGCGGGATACAGCGTTTCGGAAGAGGCCGGTGACACTTCAACGATCGTGAAGCTACTGCGTGTTTCCATGCTGATACCCGTCGTTGTTCTATTGCCACTCGTGTTTTTTCCGGAAACAGGCGATGGCGCTAGAAAGCTGCCGTCAGTTCCACTGTTTGTAGTGGGATTTGTGATTTCTGTAGCTTTGGGAAACACGCTCTTCCATGACACTGATATCAACGAAGTTCTTCTAGACACGTCTCGTTGGTGCCTTGTGGTTTCGATCGCCGCCATTGGAATGAAAACATCGCTAAAAGCACTTCGTGGAATTGGTTCAAAGGCGATAGGGCTTGTGATCTTTGAAACCGCATTCTTAGCCGTGCTTGTCTTGTGTGTGCTTTTTTCCGGGCTCGTATAAGCCACGGAGATAGTTGAACGTCCTGATCGAAGCGCCACACGAATTCGGTAGCTGTCGCGCACTTTAGGATATTGGAGAGCTAAGCCTTATGCAGTCGGTGTCCGAAGATGGTCCGCGGACTGGATAAGGTCGACGGCGTGCTCAAACCGCGAATTCCAACAAGGAATTACTCATGAACTGGCGGTGCCGTCGGAAATCTGTTCGGAAAGATGCTTCTCTACCGCATCAGTTGTCCGCTTAAGGTGAACTTCGATCAAGGCTGCGGCTGTATCGGCATCCCGCGAGAGGGCGGCGTTCATAAGCGCTCGGTGTTCTTCGATAGACTTTCTTGATTTGCGAGTTCGGGTACGTGATAGACGACGGTATCTTTCGTGATGATCAAAGACGAGAGATCTCATATCAGTGAGCCACTCCGAGTCGCACGCGCTAACCAACGCGTCGTGGAACAGCCTATTCCTGTGCTCGAGTGCGGTGAAGTAATCGCCTTCGGAGGATTTGGCACCTTCAACGATTTCCAGCCGATGGAAAGTCGTAATAACACGGTCTTCCCACTCTTCTTTACCTTTGGCAATTGAAGCCTTTAAGGCTTCTACTTCCAGAAGTCTGCGGAGCTCTCCAATGTCCTTGGCGTCCTTGAGAGACAGAGGAACAACGCGAAATCCTTTCTGTCCTTCTTGCTTAACCAGCTTATCACTCGCGAGCCGCGCTAATGCCTCCCTTATCGGGGCCGCGCTCAAGCCATACCGTTGCTGAAGGACCTGACCGCGCAAGCGCATCCCTGGTATCAGTGCGCCGGAAACTATTTCCTCGCGAATAAGATTGTAGGCGTGTTCCGATAGAGTCTTGGATTCCAACTTAGGTCCTGTGTGTTTGTAGAAACCCTTTTGAGTGTGGCTGCGATCATAGTCTTCGTAGCTGCCTCGAGTAAATTCGAAAAACGTGAAAACATTTGACAATTTAAAAATTTCGAAATTATTATAAAATATCGAAAATACGAAAATGCATCGCTTCGTTTTGAATTTGACGCAGGAGGACTTGAGCAATGCTTACGGAAGAGCAGAGAGCTAGTGCGGTCAAAATGCTCAGAGACGCGCAGACTAGCAAAGTCCCGTGCGTGCAACTCTCGAAGACGTTTCCGGAGATCGAGATCGGTGACTCCTACGCTATTTCATCAATGCTTGCGGATGAGAGGATAGCAACAGGCACGAAAGTAGTCGGGCACAAGATCGGCCTAACATCGAAAGCGATGCAAGCATCCAGCCAGATCGATGAACCAGACTACGGGTATTTGTTTGATGATATGATCTTGGCGGATGGTGCAGAGGTGAAATGGGAAGACTTCTGTATTCCACGAGTGGAACCTGAACTCACCTTCATTTTGAAGGCGCCGCTAAAAGGACCCGGAGTGGGGCTGGTGGACGTCCTTAGGGCAACGGATTACGTTGTGCCGTCGATCGAGATCATTGACGCCCGCGTACAAAATCCGCGCGCCATCTTTGACACCGTTGCAGATAACGGCGCTGCCGCGAAAATTGTTCTGGGGGGGCGACCGGTGAAACCCGACGAGGTTGACTTGCGATGGGTCGGAGCCGCATTTTACCGTAATTCTGTAATTGAAGAAACAGGTCTGGCGTCTGGTGTCTTGGGGCATCCTGCGATGGCTGTCGCCTGGTTAGCTAATAAGCTTGCGCCTTTCGATGTGACACTGGAACCCGGACACATGATGCTTTCGGGTTCGTTTACGCGACCCGTATGGGCAGCACTGGGCGATACCTTGCATGCCGACTTTGGTGAGCTTGGTAATGTATCGGTACAGTTCGTGTAGGTTGGCATGAAAGATACAACCAATCATTTTAAAGCGTCGCTGCATCGAGGCGATGTGCAAATAGGGCTTTGGTGTTCTTTGTGCAGCGAGATCGCGGCAGAAGCGTTGAGTCTCGTCGGCTTTGATTGGCTATTGTTCGATTCCGAACACAGTCCAGTCGAAGTCTCCGGGCTTGCACCGTTGCTTCGCGCGGCTAGTGGAACAAACACCAGATTAGCAGTTCGACCCGCCTGGAACGATCAAACACTGATTAAACGCACGCTTGATATTGGCGCGCAGAATCTTCTTCTGCCATTTGTTCAGACTGCGGACGAAGCAAAACAAGCAGTATCGAGCTGCCGGTATCCACCTGAAGGGGTCAGGGGGGTCGCGGGTGCTACACGCGCGAGCAAGTACGGTTTTAACCAATCCTACTTCTCGACCGCAAATAACGATGTTTGCATTTTGGTCCAAATTGAAACCACGCAAGCAATTGATGCTCTTCCTGCGATTGCCTCTGTTTCAGGTGTTGATGGCGTGTTTGTCGGTCCCTCGGATCTGGCCGCATCAATGGGGTTTTTGGGCAACCCATCCGCACCACCTGTCCAAGAAGCGATTCAGGGTGCGGTCGGAGCCATTAAGAAAGCTGGGAAAGCACCTGGAATTCTTGCGCCGTCAGTGGATGAGGCGAAGCGGTATCTAGACTGGGGATATCAATTCGTAGCGTGTGGTGTTGACGTTCGGCTACTCACGAGCGCTGCGAGCGATCTCAATAGCTCATTTAAGACCTAGTCAGTAGTTGGCTGTGCAAACTCCTCAGAAAATCGAAGTGGGGCCCATGTATGTGGACGTTTGGCCAAAACACATACGGCTGATCCCTCTAGAGCAAGCCGTGTGTTACGTCGTTTTTGATGACAACGATCAAATTGCAGGTCCATTGATCGAAAAGATTCTCAATGAGGAGTCGCAGATTCGTAAGGTTCGACCACCCGAGTGGCTCGGTGGCGGCGGAATAAAGATACGCAACATTTCCAAATGGGATAGTCCGTCTCTACGCTTGTTGAATGAGAGGGCACTGGAACTGTATCGCAGAGTTCGGGGTATCAACTCGTCGGTGATTGACGACATGTGGGCAAATGTAACCCGGGAAGGGGAATACATTGGACCGCATGCACATCGCAGAACTAAAGCTAGTCTTGTCTACCATCTGTTGCCTCCGCCAAAGAGTGAAACCTCAAAGTTTGACGGTTCGTTGGGACTTTGCGATCCGCGATTGCCGCGGTGCTGTCCTGTCGAGAAAGGGCGCGCGACATCACAGATCTATCCGCCAATGAATCCTGGGTGCATGGTGATATTCCCCAGTTTTGTATCGCACTATGTAACGCCGTTCGTTGGAACCGAGCCGCGCATAAGTATCGCATGGAACATTGACGATTCCAAACTTCCAGGCAGACCGAACGATGTATCGTTACTTTAATTGGCAATGCCGCGGCAGTTGGTCGTCTGTTTCCAGCCAGTGGCGTTCGTGCGGTCGATCTATGTCCGAATACCTCGTGTGGGGCGTTGGCGTTCTGGCCCCGCTAACTTGCTGGGGTGCGGGTGGTGATTCCTATCACGTGCACCCCAAGCTTTTTCCTTGCAGCGAGCCGGTATGCGATGGTTTCGATGCAAGGCAGGCGTGAGGTTTTGGTTCCTAAATTTGCGTACCCCCTGTTACTCCCAAACTTGATGGGGACATCTTCAGCTTTTTATTGCGCTGAAGGTGCCCCAATTCTTTGCATTGAGTAGAGAAGCGGTATTCCGAGATCGTGAAGTCTACGCGCACGACCGGAAGGACTTCGGCGCCGCCGCAGATATGATGCGGCCGCGCCGAAGCAATTCCTGTTTCTTGAAAGGGGCAGTAACCTAGAACATCGTCTGCATTAGCCCAGTGTAGGCATTACAAACTCGGGATCGGTGCGCATGCCTGTTGGCCAGCGAGTTGTCGTTGTTTTGATGCGGGTATAGAAACGAACACCTTCCATTCCGTGCATTGCATGGTCACCAAAGATCGAGGTCTTCCATCCACCGAAACTGTGATACGCCATTGGGACGGGTAGAGGTACATTAATGCCAACCATTCCGACCTCAATATCTTGGGAAAAATTGCGTGCCACATCGCCGTCTCTTGTGAAAACAGAAACACCGTTCGCGAACTCGTGGCCGTGGATCAAATCAACTGCATCTTGATAAGAGTCGCGGCGTACGACAGAGAGAACCGGACCAAAAATCTCTTCTCGCCAGATCGACATGCTCTGTTCCACATGGTCGATTAGTGTGCCGCCGATAAAGTAGCCATCTTCGTATCCCTGCATTGACTGTGAGAAAGTCCGGCCGTCGACAACAAGCCTACATCCTTCGGCTTCACCGGAATCAATGTAACCGCGGACTTTTTTCAAGTGTTCTGCTGTAACGAGCGGACCCATCTCGCTGCCCGGGTCTATTGAAGGACCGATTTTTAGAGCTTCGATTTTTGGTGCCAGGATTTCGACCAGTCTGTTCGCAACTGCTTCGGTTACAGGTACGGCGACGGATATTGCCATGCAACGTTCTCCGGCGGATCCGAACGCGGCGCCCATCAGGGCATTAGCGGCCATTTCGAGATCTGCGTCCGGCATTATCACCATGTGGTTCTTCGCCCCACCGAGTGCCTGCACACGTTTTCCCTGTTCAGAAGCGGACTGATGGATGTACTTGGCGATTGGCGTTGATCCGACAAAGCTTATAGCTTTTACATCTGGGTGGTATAAAAGTGCATTCACAGCCTCCTTTCCGCCTTGGATAACGTTAAAGACACCGTCAGGCAGTCCGGCTTCCGCAAGCCATGATGCCAGTAAAAGCGACGCTGTCGGAACTCGTTCTGATGGCTTCAAAACGAACGTGTTTCCGCAAGCCAGTGCTACCGGGAACATCCACATCGGTACCATTGCGGGAAAGTTGAACGGGGTGATCCCAGCGACAACGCCAAGTGATTGGCGCACGGCATAACAATCGATGCCTGTGCCGGCGTTCTCAGAGAAATCACCCTTCAGCAGGGTTGGCGCGCTAACTGCAAACTCGACAACCTCAATGCCGCGCGTGACTTCGCCCAGGGCATCTTCGTGAGTTTTTCCATGTTCTGCCGAGATGGCACGCGCCAAGGTTTCCGCTCGCTCCCAAAGAATCGCTTTGAAGCGATCGAGAATTCGCGCGCGGCGAAGTGGCGGAGTCTTAGACCAGGCTGGCCAGGCTGCGTTGGCGTTTGCCACAATCGCATCGACATCTTCAGAAACTCCGAGCCGCACAGAGTAGCTGCTTGTTCCTGTCGCTGGATTGAATACGGGTTGCCGAGCCGTTGAGACTCCGTCGTAGCTTTGGTTGTTCGTAAAATGGGAAATGTCGCTCATTGGTCTCCTCCGTGAATTTCGGCGACCTTGCGGCAACAATTTTTGTAACTCAACACAATGAAATTGAAATCAGATATACATATTTGTATAATTAAGATATGAACTGGGATGATTGTCGCGTTTTCCTTTCCGTTGCACGCAGTGGCCGGATGTTGACAGCCGCGCGCTCCCTCGGCTCCACGCAAGCGACAGTTTCTCGGCGTATCAAGGCACTTGAGGAGTCGCTCGACACGATCCTTTTGGTAAGACGCGCGCACGGTTGCGATCTAACAGATGATGGTCGGCTGCTCTTTGAGAAGCTCGAACGGGCAGAAGTCGAGTTTCTTGGCGCCGTTGAACGTATATCGAATGCTAGGCACGGGGTAAGCGGGATCGTTCGGATCGGCGCGCCGGACGGATTTGGAACGGCGGTCCTTGCTCCGAGGCTTCCCGATCTATCCGCGAAACACCCCAATCTATCAATTCAGTTGGTACCCATGCCTAGAACTTTCTCGCTTTCCCAACGGGAGGCGGATATCGCGATTTGCGTTGGGCGCCCAACAGATGGTGCTTTGGTTGTAAGGAAGTTGATGGACTACTCCCTTAGTCTTTATGCCGCGCCGGCGTATTTAGAGCGTTCACCTCAAATCACGTCGAGTGCCGACCTGTCTGATCATACCTTGGTCTCGTACGTTGATGATCTTATCCCCACGCCATCGCTAGATTATATAAGTGAGTTTACATCGACATGGGCAAATCGCATCGAAGTTGCGAGCGCGCTAGGACAGCAGGAAATCGTACGAGCTGCTGGCGGCATCGGTATTTTGCACGATTTTCTCGTGAAACAGGAGATGGGGTTGGAGAAGGTCCTGCCGGACCTTAGCATTGAAAGAAGTTATTGGATCGTTGTTCATGAGAACCAACGACATAGTCGGCGAATAAGGGCCGTATCAGACTATATTATTGAGATTGCACGGTAGCTCGAAATGATTTCAGGTCGGCTACAATACGATCCTGTGATATGTGCCTTTTGTCTAATTATACAATCGATCTATCGAAATTGCTTGCGCCATTTCATTGGAGGTAATCCTGTTCGTGCCTTGAATAGGTTAGTTAGATGGCTCTGCGAACTAAAGCCACAACACTGTGCGATTTCCGCAATCGAGAGTTCACCTAGTAGCAATCTCTGTGCAGTTTCAATTTGTATCTCACGTTGTCGCGCAAGAATTGTCATTTTGGTGTTTAATTTGAATAGCCGGGTTAGGTGGCGTGAGCTAAGCCCTGCGAGCTCGGCAAGCTCTGCCAGAGTTGGAATGCCATCCTCAAGCGCATTCATTCGTTCTTCGAGTTTTCGCATAGTTGAATTTGGTAGCTTCTGTGCACTGGATTTTTCAACGCTACTTATCTGCGCCAACATGGCCAGTACAGCGTGATCCATAGAAAGTCGATCGGATGCGTCGGTCCAACTGATGTGTCGGTTTAGCAGAGACGAAAATTGACTAAGGAATGGGCTCCGCCCGTAGATCATCGGCGCGAAGTCGCGAGTTGGAAACCAATTCAGAGCCTCTAGTTCTTGTGTGGTAAAGTATAAATGCAATGTCTTTACATATCCGCTATGATTCCACCTTGAATCATACCCCTGAGGCAGCACGCATATTGCGTCAGAGAATCCCCAAGATCTTGTTTCGTAGGACCAAGTTCCGGTGCCGCCGCCTTGATAAATTGAGAGAGTGTGGTGGTTCGGCGCCAGATAGTTTATTGGCCCATCATTGTTGCGTTCCCAGAGCACGATACCCGTAATCCCACCGGTTCCGTGCGCATGTCTGAGCGATGAAGAAACCTGAGAAAGCGCACTAGCGATTGTCAGGTCCTCGAACATATCACGTCCATTCCTTGCAAGTTATGTCCTCCCAATGAAATACGCCTGAGATTTTTTGTGCATTTCTCTTGTTAGAGGGGGGTGATGCCTTGGTGATACTTCTTTTTGCCGCTGTTGTGCTCTCATGGGGCTTTTCTTGGTACGCTATAACGCTTCAGGTCGGAGACGTTTCTGCTCTTGTATCGGTAGCTTATCGTTTTGTCTTAGCCGCTTCTCTAATGTGCGGCTGGTTGGCATTCTCTGGGCGGTGGTCGCTAATTCCTTTAAAGGATCAAGTGCTAGTCTTGGCCCTAGGCGTTTGCATGTTCTCTCTTAACTTTGTCTGTTTTTATGTAGCTGCAATCTACCTTCCGTCGGGCTTACTCTCTGTAGTTTTTGCTGCAGCCTCGATATTCGGAGGAATTAACGCATCAATTTTTCTAGGAAAACCGTTCGAGCGGAAAATTGCCTTAGCAGCAACGTTAGGGACTTGTGGCCTTGCTCTTTTGCTCGGGAAAGAAATTGAAATTGATTCGAGCAACCATGTACCCTTCTGGGCAATCATGCTTCCCTTTATAGGAACGTATCTATTTTCAATTGGGAACATAGTTTCAGCAAAACTGACACGCACGTATTCTGTTTTTAATGTCGCAGGGCAGGGGATGGCTTGGGGGGCTGCCAGTCTAATTGTGCTCTGTTTCTTAAGTGGCACGGAGTTTCGAATCCCTTCATCGAGCTTGTACTGGGTAGGATTAGCATACCTTGCTATTATAGCCTCACTGTTAGCGTTTCTAACCTATTTGGCCTTGGTCAGACGTATCGGAGTCGCGCGTACCAGTTATGCGACCGTGTTGTTCCCAATAGTTGCGATGTTTGTGTCCACCTGGGCCGAAGGCTATGAATGGAGCCTAACTACTAACCTAGGACTGTCCATGACACTCCTCGGTGCATACTTGATATTTCGCAAATCACCAAATTCGTGAATCGACCTCCAGTCTCTTGTTTCTACTACATCATTGGATGATCAAATTGGTCTGATCCGGGGGCGATAATACCTATGGCAGGCAACTACGTCATCGGTGGAACACTAGTCTTGCTCGATTTGAGGTATTATTGGCGGAATCCATCCGATCTTCGGAATTCCAACATCGCACAAATTGGCAAAAATTTGTGAGTGTATCTCATGTTTTGAGGGTCGTGAATTGCCCAAGTGCCAAACAGAATATCCCGCTGCAAGAATTGTAGGGTTTTCCTTTCTAGCGCTCGCTGTTGCGTTCTCTGCGCGGGCTGTGCTTGGACTAGTGGCTTCAGACATTGAAAACGAACTTGGGTGGTCTCGTAGTTTTACGTCCCTATCTGCAGCTAGTGCACTAATGGTTATGGCGGTTCTTGCGCCAATCGCCGGATGGTTTACGGACCGAAAGGGAGCTCGCGTTGTAATTCTATTAGGTCTTGTCTGCCTGGGAACTGGTTGTCTTTTATTAGCTATGGTAACGACACCCTGGTCCTTCTTCGTCGTGTTCAGCGGGCTGTCTTCTTTAGGTTTTGGGTTAGTAGCCACGCACGTAGTTTCAACTGCAGTTGATCAAGAAGTTAACTCACACAAGGGATTAGCCGTTGGCACTGCGACCTCGGGTGCAACCGGTGGGCAGTTTTTGATACTACCGCTCCTAGGAGTTGTGGTCGCTTACTTTGATTGGCGATTGGCGTTTGCCTGTTTGGGAGTAACGACGTTCATCCTCATATTGGCTTGGGTCATCCGATACCCCCAGACAAGTCCCGTCGGGAATGTAAAGGAGCGGCAACGCGTCAGTCTCGATGAACTAAAATCTGACTGCATCAGTATTATAAAGAGTGGCGCGTTTCATGTGCTCTTCTGGTCGTACCTTATTTGCGGATACACAACGACAGGTGTGATTGAGACCCACTTCCTACCGTATACCGCAATCTGCGGAATCGGTCCGGTCCCGTCGACTTTTGCGTACGGGTTGCTTTCGTTTGTGAATCTCTTAGGCATGATCCTGGCGGGCTGGCTTGCGGATCGGGTAAACCGAGTAGTTCTGTTGGGGGTAATATACATTGTTCGGGGCCTTACATTCATCATCCTAGTCAATGTCGGAACTAGTTTCGAGATGCTGGTGCTGTTTTCCTTGATTTTTGGATTGGTGAACTATTCGACTATTCCGGTTACCGCAAGCTTGGTTTCCAGTCATATAGGCAGGAATGTCGCAGGCCTTGCATTTGGACTAATTTCGGCTGGGCATCAGATCGGCGCAGCTCTCGGCGCTATGCTTGGTGGAGTGCTTTTCGACCTATACCTTCAGTACGAAGAGGTATGGTATTCTTCGCTCGGTTTAGCTCTTTTGGCAGGACTGCTCGTGTTCTTACTTAAGGAGGATAACCATGCAAGTATCTGATCCTGCTTTCTGTTTGTTGACTAGTGTCACCAAGCTCCCCCGTCGCAGAAAACTTACATGTGACGGACCCGCAAGCTTGTTGATTTTTAGAGCAAATTGGCTAATCAAAGACGATCACTTTTTTGCGGCGACCACCTCATCGTTCCTATGCATACAGGTTGTTCATGAACGGCTACTGTCTGAGAAAAGGTGCCTTGGTCTGCATCGCTATTTGCCCAAGTTGTGCAGAGCGTGGCGCGGAAATTCGATGCCATAAGAAATACCGACTTAACTTTTAGATCCAATATTCTCCATTCGTGAGTTCCAATGAACATATTCTCAACAGAACTCTTTTCTTTAAGCAGCCTAGCAGATGCGATGAACTCGGCGTTTTCTGATTACTGCATTCCAATGCGGTTAACAGCGGAATCTTTGGCCACAATTTTTCGTCAGCGCTCCATTGATCGCTTCGCTTCTTCGGTTGCCTGCCACGAGAATACGATTGTTGCGTTTTGGTTCATCGGCAGAAGAGGATTGTCATCTTACCTGATAGCAAGTGGGACCCTACCGGAGTGGCGACGCCAAGGTCTCAGTAGGAGAGTGGCAACTGATTGTTTCAGGAAACTAGCTATGTCAGGAGTGGCGTCCTGTGATTTAGAGGTAATTAAAACGAACACATCAGCGATCAAACTGTATCACAATCTCGGTTTCCAAAACGTCCGTGAGCTTATGTGTTACAATTTTGCCGCAGGTGAATCGACGAGTCGAACGGTTGTGGAAGAAGCTACGTGGGACGAAGTCGGCGGCATACTAGACAAATATCAAGACTGGAACCCCAGCTGGCAAAACCGCGGTGTTGGGCTGGCTCAGATTCAAGATGAGCTTCGTTGCCAAACAGTAATTCTAGATGATCAGATTGTTGGTGCGTCGGTTGTGATAGTTCCGCTTCGAACATTGAGCCAGATAGTTGTTGACCCAGTGTATCGCCGCAAAGGAATAGGGTCTTCGCTTTTGAAAAGTGCTATTTCTCAAGTTCCAACGGTACCATTGAAACTGCTAAATGTTGACGCGTCAGACGTCGGGTTCCTAGGCTTTATCTCAAGAATGACAGGAGAAACAACCCTTGGGCAACTCGAAATGAGACGAACCTTTTGACTTTGATGTAAGACATTCTTGGTAACGTAAAGAGAAGAAGCTATTGACAATCATTGATCAATAGTTGGTGGAACTGGTTAAGATTTCGTATTTTGCCTATCAGCTCCGCTTGCCTCGCTAAGTCTTTTGGATTTCTGTGTCGCACTTGCACCTTCGAGCCTCTCTCCCTGGCATCGTGGCGCTTTGCATGGGGGCTTGGGGGTGAACGAGGTGCACTGTAATTCCAACGCTGAAGTTCATCACACGTTCTCGAGCAGCCTAAATCGACTAATAGGTCAATAGGAAGAATCGAAAGTGCAAGAATTGGTTACTCTTGAGCCCAGTGATATGTGTTCGTCTCAGTAGTTACACGATGGCCATTACTCTAGCGCGCCTACACTTGCATCGATTTTCGTTTGAAAGGGCTATACGCCGCACGGAGTAAAATGGTTAAGCTGTTTCGTGCTCTTGCCTGCCAAATCTAACGTGAAGTCTGACACTCGTGATGTGTGGCTATGGGTACAATCCAAATTGTAGTTTCGTTAGAGTAGGAAACACGTGTGAGAAAAATAGCCAACGTTGGCTTCTTATTGCTACCTCCATTCAAGCTAATCGATCTTGTTGGTCCGCTACAAGTATTTGAGGATGCCAATCAGCATATCAACGATGGGGCCAAGTATAGGTGTCATATATTTTCCGAATGTGGCGGTTTCTGCCGTACTGACACTCTAATTGATGTCCCTAGTGTTCCCTGGAAACAACCTTCTGAGTTGTTTGATACATTAATTGTAGTCGGCAACAGCTCTTCCGGAAACGACGAACAGGAGAAAAACTTAATCAGAGGCGCAGTAGGCAGCGCGAGGCGCGTTGCTGCTGTCTGTGTTGCGTCAATTGCACTTGCTCGAGCTAGTTTGTTGACGGGTAGGAAGGTGGTAACTCATTGGCAAAACTCCATCGAGATGCAGCGTGAGTTTCCGACAGTTAAGGTCGAACACGATGCGATTTTTGTTAACGATTGCGGGTTATGGACTTGTGGGGGAGTGACGTCCGGGATTGATATGGCACTAGCTTTGGTTGCTGAAGACCATGGTCGGAAAGTAGCTTTGGATTTAGCCAGGACCATGGTCGTGTACATGGTGAGGCCCGGAGGTCAGAGCCAGTTTAGTATTCCGTTACAATTCCAAAGCCGGCAGGCATCACATGAACTGGAAGCTATAGCTGAATGGATTCGAGACAATATTGCTGAAGATTTATCCGTTGGAGAAATTGCGCAGCAGGCAAAAATGAGTGCTAGGACTCTCGCCAGAAAGTTCAGGGAGTCATTTGATTGCACACCAGCGAGGTATGTCGAGTTATGCCGGTTGGAGAAAGCACGTGGTCTGCTTGAAGAAACGGACTTATCCGTAAAGGAAATAGCAGTGTTGTCGGGGTTTTTGGAGGCTGATCGGCTGCGACGCAGTTTTGCTAAGGTCCTTAAAGTGTCGCCCTTGGACTATAGAAGTCGGTTTGGAGAAAGCGATCGGATGTAATGGTGCAGGTTGAAGTTTAGCAAGCACGCATGTCCAACGTTACGGGTGGAATACGGTCTTTGTCTCTTCAAAACGCACGTTCGAAATTTTTCACTGAGTGATTTTATGACGTTCAAACTTCAGCCCGTGCATTTCTTGTTTGTGCTCTTCGTTCCTCGCATTTTTTGACAAAGACCCGCCATATTCGGCCATTTCGGGTTTATGTGGTTGAAACACTCAATAGGGTGATGTTCCAAATACTCGAGTAGTGATCGCCGGAGAGTTGCTTCTGGCCGACTCGTTGGCCTAACCAGTGCCTCTGAGAAAACTTCGCTAAAACGAAGAGTAAATAGTTAGTAATACAGAAAAGCAGGAAAAAATGGCTGAATTGCATGACTTTTTAACACTAGTACGTTGGACCGGTAATACAGGCGAAGGAAATGCGACTTATCGTGGTTATCAACGTACTTGGGACATTGCCATCCCCGGTAAACCAATTGTTGGCTGCTCTAACGATCCACGACTGGGTGGGGATCCAAGCATGCTAAATCCAGAAGATATTTTTCTTTCGGCCCTGTCGTCGTGTCATATGCTTTGGTACCTACACCTCTCCTGTCTAGAAGGCATTGTGGTTACTAGCTATGAGGACAATGCCGTAGGACACGGCGAAAGCGAAAGAAGCGGAGCCGGCCGATTTATCGGAGCTACACTGAAACCACTTGTTCATGTTCCAAAGGGAACTGATCTCCGTATAGCGGATGACATCCATGAACGTATTCACAACGTGTGCTTTATCGCCCGTTCGGTGTCCTTTCCGATAAACATTGAACCTACATACGTAGAGGTATGACCCTATCAACTGATTGTGCTTTTTAGGGTCAGCGCGAATCCAAATTTAGAGACGTCTAATTCCTTGCGGAACGGTTCTGTAATGTCGGTTTGTCTCAATAAACTGCCCAGGACACTAGTAAGTAAGGGTATTGGCAAAGGGATGGGTTGCGCTCAGACGATGCCGCAGCTGGGGAAAAGAGTTTAGAATCATGAGCTTCCAATCCCACGTTTTTCAATTCTGCATAGGTTAGGTTTGTTTTGTACTTCTTGCGCACGACGAAGAACACCAGTGGTTTAGTTTGACCGGCGCTACCAACACAAGCTCCGAGATAGATATACGTTTTCTCGTCCTTAGTCGCATCATGACGAGTACGGTATTCATGTGCGTGCCGGCGTTGATTCCCTTTTTTCAGTCTCAGTGGAGTTTGACCAGTACACAAGCCGGGGGCATTCAGGGATCGTTTACAACTGGATTTGCCGTTTCATTGCTTTGTGCCTCCACTCTCAGCGACAAATTTGATGTGGCAATTATCTTTCGTGCTTCCAACTATTCTGTAGCGGTTGCCACTCTGGCAGCCTCTTTACTTGTTGATTCATACGTTTCTGCGCTGATTGGTTTCTTGTTTGTCGGGTTGGCCTATGGTGGGACATACATTCCCAGTGTTTTGATAGTCAGTAAAGCTACGACGGAGCTAAATCGTGGGGCGGCGGTTGGTTGGCTTATGGCAGGTATGTCAGCTGGATACATTCTTTCTATCATCTTGACGTTGGTTTGCCTGTCAGTATTCGATAGTATTCGGAGTGTGTTGGTTGTAACTGGGGGGTGCGCCTGCATTGGTTGTGTTGCAGCTTACTACGGCTGCAAGGGATTCTCGACAGACGTCAATTCGAAGCTTTTAAGTCGACCCAGCCTGTCACGGATATTCGGAGATCGTGAGTCACGCTTGCTCACAGTCGGTTATGTGGGACATTGCTGGGAGTTGTATGGGTTTTGGACCTGGGCGCCAGCGTATCTTCTCTACGTCACGAGTGAAAAACTGGGAAACGGTTATTCAATCTCAATAACGGGAATAGCTATCGGTCTAGTGCTTCACGCATCAGGCGCATTTTCGTCGGTAGTGTCCGGTGTTGCTTCAGATCGATATGGACGTGTTCGGCTGCTCCGATTGGCTGGAGCTATGGGTGTTTTATGCTCTATGGGATTCGGGTGGGCCGAAATTTTTCCACTTTGGGCGCTCTACTTGTTCGCGGCAGTTTACGCAGTTTCTGTAGTATCCGATTCTTCCGTTCTTTCAGCAAAGTTGGCGGAGAAAGCACCAGTGAACCAAGTAGGAGTGGTGTTCGGTATACGGTCAATTCTTGGGATTGGCGCTGCCGCTATTTCGCCCATTATTTTTGGGGTGGTTTTTGATCTATTACCCGGAGAAATCGCTTGGGGAATTGCTTTTTGTACGACGGGTCTTGGTGGAGTAGTTGCTACTGTTGCCGCCTACTCACTTTCAGGGGACAGCCGGTAAAGTCGCGTTGTCAGAGTAGCATTGTCGGCTCGACATTGTCACGTTAGCGGACATGGCCGGGGATAGGCATTGTCAGAGAAACACCAAGTAATTAGCGTAATCTCGGACGCCGAGTTTCAAGCAGCCAACAAACTCCAATATGCCAGCGCCGCTGTACGGCGTGTTTTGAATGTAATGCGGTTGAGCGGCGTTGTCAGACTAAATCGGATTGAGCGTATTGAGGAGTTGTCAGAGAAAAATCTAGGACCGGTCGTAACTGCTGACTGCCAAATCCTAGACAGCCAATGATCTCCATTCGGTCAGCGCTGCTGAACGATGTGCTTTAAAGGTTTGGCGATCTGTCAAATGTCGTTCGAGGTTGAAGTGGTTATAGATGCTTGCGTGGATGGATGAGAACGGCGTTGTCAGAGTAAATCGGTTTGAGCGTATCGATAAGCAGGCCTAGCTTTGCTCAATGCGAAATCCATTCTGCTACTTCAATAGTTCGCCAGAAATCATCCGCCAGGCGGTTCTAATGTACGTCCGGTATCCATTATCGTTGCGGCAGATTGAGGATCTGGACTTGTAACGGTTTGGTTCCGATCACTTGTCTCTCATTATGC
>TARA_R100001143_G_scaffold63514_1_pt1 | contig 34174 bp, 32 predicted proteins | sample TARA_R100001143 | Tara Oceans TARA_R100001143 (sample SAMEA2621300) | marine metagenome | biome: marine biome (ENVO:00000447); feature: mesopelagic zone (ENVO:00000213); material: "saline water (ENVO:00002010), including plankton (ENVO:xxxxxxxx)" | depth 800 m | reverse complement strand
TCTGGTTACAGAATCTCGACAACTCACATCATCGGCGACGAGGCTGGCTACCTCGGAGCCCAACATCTGTTCTTCGTGATGGGCTAGTCTCGATTTTTCTCTCCCGTTTAACTGAAGACGACATGACACTGCTGCCACAGAGGATCAGAGATGTTCTTAAAGACCGCAAGTTCGACCTCCTCAAGCTTTTGCCGCGCGATTATGAAGCCGCAATCTCAATTGCAGTTGGGCGTGCTGCGATGTTCGGCGGCAAAATAATTGTATCAGGTTTTCATGGATCAATCATTCTAGATCAGTTCGATGCAGTTCATGAATTCGACATCAACGTGGAACTTCTCGCACCTGCAGGCAACCGGTATTGGAGCCAATGGCGCTCAGAAGTAATCTGCACAGGCCTATTAGCTGAATTGTAAGGTGCGATTTCATTAATACTTAAACGGCGTCATCGTTGCGTACGATCTCACAGTGATCATGGGGCAAAGGGCCCAAATAGACTAAAAAATAGAAGTGAGCCACATGCAGGAAGGCAACTGGACTGGGTATGGCCAATCGTGACCGCTGGTCCTCCTTTATTTGAATGAGGAAAGCGTAGTCAGCGCGCGTTGGGCATGTGGCTTGTAGCTGTCCTGTCACGAAAGCTCATAATAAAGGTACCCTTTTTGAACTCGGTATGTGGAATTGACTAGGCAACTTGATTCTCTTCCATTTCTGGCAACGAATCATACCACGTCTCGATCGCGTCATTCATCGCCTCGCCCAATGTCAGACCATTCTCGAATGCGACTTCGCGCAGAAGGTCCCAAAGGTCGGGATCGATGTTTCGGATCGTGATACGTCTGTCGGACATGTTTGTCAGCCTCTTTGATCTTTCTATTTAGTTAGTGTGGCCTTTCCTCCGGGCAGGTAGCGGTAAAGCGTCGCCGCCGAGACACCACACTTCGACGCAATGGCAGCCACTGAGATTGTTGGATCGGCCATCATGGCTCTGGCCATCGCGATAGACCCGTCATCCATCGCCTTCGGTCTGCCGGAGACCGCGCCCCGTTTACGAGCGGATTCGAGACCGGCTTTAGTGCGTTCGCGGATCATATCTCTTTCGAACTCAGCCAAGGCCGCGAAGACATGGAAGATCAGTCGCCCGCCAGGAGAGGTCGTATCAATGTTTTCTTTCAGGGATTGAAACCCGATACCTCGGTGTTCCAAATCCTCGACCGTTTCAATCAATTGCCGAGTACTGCGCGCCAAACGATCCAATTTCCAAACGACTAGCGTGTCGCCTTCGCGCATGAAATTGAGCGCCGAAACAAGGGCAGGACGGTCTTTCTGGGCACCAGATGCGGTTTCTTCGAACAGTTTCTCACATCCCGCCGCTTCCAAGGCGTCTGTTTGAAGTGCGGTATCTTGCTGATTTGTACTCACCCGTGCGTATCCGACTTTCATGAGGGTCTCCTATAGAATTTTAACTCCTACCCTATGGGTAGAGGAGTGAACGCAATGGGTAAGGCTCTAGATCGGCGCTTACGAAGGAACCGATATTCCGCTTAAGATGCTGAAGTGAAACGTTACGCCCAACAAAATCCTTTCAAGTAGCGAATAGGCGAAAGGAGATAGGCAGTGACAAATGCAAAACTGGTGAGTCAGCGTGAACATGGTGGCGACGGCACTATATCAGGTTCGTTACCGCTTCGTGTGGCATTGAGGCGTGAAGCTTTGGTAATCGAATTTGAAGACCAGGTAAGAGTTCTCGGTCGTTGGGGCACAATGTTTGGATGCTGGTATTGCCCGGGCAATGGGAGATTCATTTCATCAACGCTGCACATGGAAATTTTCGACCTTCAGGGGAATCCGGCTAGAGAGTTTGATGCATCTTTCGAACTGGAATACTTAAGAGGCAGCCTGCCAAGCAAACGATGGGAAATGGTCGAGGCAACAAAAGTTAGCCGAATTCTCGGTGACCGCATCCAAAGATGCAATGCTGCCGAAGCTTGGGAAAGCTATCTTTCCGAAATCCCGTACCGAGTCCGTGACTGTGTAAGCAGCTGTCATGGCATGCAATGGGTCGCCCTCGAAGCCTTGTGGCACCAACCGGCGTTACTGACTTTGCTCTCAGATATGGGCGGCAGACGATATGCAATGAATGTGTTTGCCGTATCACAGATCCGCATACAATCTTGTAATGAACGGCGCGCCCTTTATCAAAAGCTGGCGTTCTCTCGTAAGACCGACATGCTTTCAGAACTCATGGGTGAACCCGTTGAACGTATAGCTGTTAGTCTACTGTCTCGAACTGAGCTTCCGAACATTGAGCCATCAATCGAAGGCGATGTTGAGAACTCTCAATGTCTCTATGATGTAGTTCGAGTCTGTCAGGACAAGACTATCGCGCGTGCCCTTTCGCACTGCACCTGGATTGAGCCACGAGCATTGGTGTATGCAATCGACGAAAGAATTCCGACGGCTTGGAAATCACCTGCGATGCTCCAAATCGTGTCAGCATCCGAAGAGACTTATCAAGCTTTGGTGGTGCTTGCTGACTTGCTCGTGTTCGCAATGCATAATGAACTCAGATCTAGATTGGATCAGAGCTTCCAGCGTCTGACTGATACCCAATTGGTTCTTCAGCGAACCCGATACTGGCTTGGACGTATCGCTTCGGGAGTTTGCTTTCCCAACCCTCCGTTCTCATACAAACGGCCTCTCCGTTGGCTTGCGACAGCGGAAGAATTAGTGGAGGAAGGGCATGTCGCCGAGAACTGCCTGGCTACATCTGTATCACACTATGCGTCAGGCGCGTTGCTCGGAACACACTGCATCTTCGCCTGGGAAGGCGAGAAACGCGCTACTGTATCGGTCAGCAATCGTAACGGAGGCTGGTATTTGGATGAGGTACAAGGAGCACATAGGGCCGATCCACCTAAAGCCTTCGACGTCCTTGCCGCGTTTGATCGTGAGGTCAAAACCTGCCCCGAAACTGACATGAATGATATTGAAAAGGGAGTTTAGAAAATGAATACAATTTCGAACGATGCCATTAAGGCGAATACTATTGACCTGTTAAAACAGAACCTAGGCGCGCTTGTACACGAATCCGGCGCATCGCTTTATACCGGCTGGGATTCCCTAAGTGCTGGGAACCTCTACGCCATGGGGCTTAATCCAGGCGGTGATCCCGGTAGCATTGGAAAGAGTATACTTCAAGAAACTGAAAGTACCCCTTATTCGCACAATCCCTATTCTGACGAAGATTGGGGCGGTGGCATGGGCACGGCTCCCCATCAGACCAGTGTGCTGAAGACCATCGAGTTGATTGTTGGTCGAAAGAATGTCGATTTTTTCGCCACGAATGCTGTTTTTGCGCGGTCAGTGGATGCAAACCAATTGTCGAATCCCTGGCAATTGTGGGACCTATGTTGGCCTGTTCACCAGTTCTTTCTGTCACTTATTCGACCAAAGGTGATCATCTGCCTTGGAAACGGCGATAACGTTAGCGCCTTCAGGTTCATGCGCAGCAAACTCGAACCGGTGGAAGCTCAGTCGTACTCATATCTGGACCACACAACTTCTGAGAAATTTCGTGCCGGTAAATGGACCCGAGGTTCATTGTCGTTGTCAGATGGAAGCGAAATCGAAACAACAGTGCTTGGTGTTGCCCACCCAAGCCGATTTCAGGTACCGACGGTGTTTGAGACGGCTATCAAGAACTCGGATAATCGGCGAAAACTTGGTTTGGACCCTTGATTGGGGAACTCTTACAAACCTGGATGATGGTGCTGAAAGAAACCATGTTGGTTTGAGGATTTTTATGGTCGAGTTCTATGTTCTACCTGACGATGCCAGACTGGCTCTTCAGGGGTATTGTCGGGAGGAACTTGAGGGCGTGCCCGCCAGCGATAGGAGCCTGCCTACCGTTCAGCGCCGCAGGTTACTTGAACAGCACGGCGAGTTAGCGGTCGAACATCTGGTTCGGCAATTGCGCCCTGATGTCACCTTCCAAAACGCTAACGAAGTTCGAAGAAACCAACCGGGCTATGACTACGTAATGGACAACAGGGTTCGCGTACAAGTCAAAGGCCGGTGTTGGGTTCAGATGGTAGACTTTCAAGCGAAGCCGCTTTCAGCGCTCCGTTATTGGGAGAGCGACCTTTTTATCCTCGCCAACTTTGCGCCGCTCATCGACGGTCGTTGGGGAAAGCATCGTCGGGAAGATGAACTAGCGCCTAAGGCCAACATGGATTTCTACATAGCCCCTACCAACGAAATCATGGACCTCGTTCAACGGCGCTATGGCAGCGATTCCGATACGAGAATCCGTCTTTTTCTCGGGACATGTTCAGAGAAACGGAGGTCTAGACACCACTGCCCTGAACTCGCGGTGTATCGAAACGCTTGGCACCATCTTATTGAAGCCTGACGTCTTAGAAACGTTGGTTTCCAAGATGGTGACGAAGTCACAAAACCAAACTGTGTGGGCCGCCAAAGAACATCTTAGAAGTTACTCTCGAAAGGATCTCGGAGTGGAGACGATAGCTCTGATTCCCGCTTGTCACTGCAATCCCGCGCACTGATCATGACATTCCTTCAGCGCACGATAGACACTGGCACGACCAATTTCCAATTGCTTCGCGATCTCGGTTGGCCCCACCCCTGAAAGATGAAGAGACTGAACTTCGTTCCTATTGATCGTTGGCTTCCGCCCCTTGTACACACCCTGCGCTTTTGCCTTTGCTATGCCCTCCATCTGCCGTTCTTTCCGGAGCGCGGTCTCGAACTCTGCAAAGACCGCCAGCATGTCCAAAAACGCCTTGCCAGCAGGCGTTGTTGTATCGATTAGCTGATCTGTGGCCTTGAGAGCAACACCACGGTTTCGGAGCTCGTAGACGATGTCTTGAAGGTCTTTAACAGATCTGGCCAATCGGTCGATCCGAGTGACCATCAACGTATCGCCTTCTCGGAGAAAATCTAGAAGCGCCTGAAGTTCTGTCCGGCCATTTCTCGATGTCGCGGATACTTTCTCATAACGGACAACGCTGCATCCCGCCGCTTCAAGGGCGTCGATCTGGATTTGAAGATCCTGTCCTTCGCTCGAAACCCTTGCATAGCCGTATGTCTTCAAACGCTTCTCCCTTGTCTCGTTGAACTCTAGACCTCGTATCACAAATGTCTCAAAAAGTCAATATACACCCTATTAATACACTCATGGCGTCTCAGCGAATGGTCTCTCTCAGGTATAGGCTAAAGATACTGTGTTTGTGATCGTTCCAGTCTTTCCTTAACCAAGTTGCCGAAAAAAATACAAAGCTGTAGGGTATCGGGCTGCCAAACAAGGAGGAGACGCTGCGTGAAAATTGAAAGCCATGACAAACGTGTTGATGAGTTACTGAAAGGAAGCACATTCGTAATCCCAAGATTTCAGCGTGCCTACTCTTGGGAAGCAGACCACGTATCCGATTTTTGGTCAGACATTTTGAGCAACCTTAATCAGTCTTATTTCATAGGCTCTATGGTAGTTTATGAAGTTGGTAGGTCGTCCGTGGCGGTCGTAGATGGTCAGCAACGTCTCACAACACTAACAATTCTGCTGTGCGCCATCCGAGAAGGTTTCAAGAAGATATATAGGATGGACTTAGCCGACGGGCTTCAAGCATTTATTGAGCAAAAAGACCGTGAAAATAAAACCATATATGTTCTGCAGACTGAAACTTCCTTCCCGTTCCTACAAGAAGAGGTTCTAAAAAACGGAGCTCCGGACGTTCAAACAGAAGTCGGACGAGAAGAAGAAGCAATTAAACGCGCCTACGAAATATTCACAGACAACATTCAAACGCACGTTGATGCCTATCTTGCTAATAAAGAGCAGTCCAAAGAAAACAACTTGGAAGATGCAGCAAAATGGCTGTCACAAGTCCGCGATACAGTTTTCGACCTTAATGTAATTCTCGTCTCTTTGGACAATGAGGACGATGCCTATCTTATTTTTGAGACTTTGAATACACGAGGAAAAGACCTGGCGCTGTCTGATTTGCTGCGAAATCATTTTGCGAAGTTTATTAAGCCAACAAGTGATGTAGATCAGTCAAAAATCAAATGGGGTAAAGTCTTAGATACAATCGCAAGCTCAACAGTTTCCCTCGACCCTGATACATTCATAGTGCATTCTTGGCAGTCACGTTATGATTTCGTAACAAAGGCAAAAACGTTTCAGAAAGTTAAATCAACTATCACCGCAAAAAGTGCTAAGGGGCATTTGGATAGGTTTGTGACAGACGCTGAACAATGGCGCTCCATATTCGATACAGACTATCAGTGGACAAAGGTTGAAAAAGAAGTCGTGAGGTCCCTTGCGGCACTTCGTATTTTCAAAGTCATTCAACCGACGCCGGGTTTATTATCACTCGTGAGGGCATACCGAGATGGTGTGATAAAGTATAGACCACTCCGACAAGCCATGGATGCTATTGAAAAGTTTCATTTTTCGTTCAATGCAATTACGTCGTCGCGCTCATCTGGTGGGATTTCAGGAATGTATGCCTCTTTTGGGCGACAAATCTTTAACTCAAGTGACAGTAACGAAGTGGGAATAGCTATAAAGGACCTCATTCAAAAGCTTCGGGACCGAGAGGTTCCTCTGTCCGAGTTCGATGCTGGTTTCGAACAAGTTATTTTTACGAAAGAACACACTTCACAGAAAACACTGGTGCAATACATACTCAAGAGGATAGCGCTTCATGAGAAACAGCCACTCATCGGCAATACAGATGATTTGACTATTGAGCACTTAATTCCGCAATCCCAAATCATGACTGCTGAACAGCATCAAATTGTAGGTCAAATCGGAAATCTCATTCTGGTTGACGCAGAAACGAATAATGAACTATCTACAAAAGACTTCAAAACAAAGAAGAAAATACTGGAAAATAAAGGTTACATACTGCCTGATATTTTGCGTGATGCAGACGATATTACGGAAGAAGTCATTCGACATAACACAGCCCGCTTGGCTGAGTTGGCGAGGTCGATTGTCTGGAAGGTTTAGTTGATAACTGAATGAACCCAAGAAGCCAACTTAAAGCTAAAGTCTCCTCAACAGCGACTTCTCAATCGTGCCATTTCCTGTGACTTTTTATTGCCCCGCTTGTCGGGCCTAAGCGGGTTTTATCAGGTCTAAGGGCAGGATTTCTCGCGACAACACTCCTATTACTTACTGTTTTTACTACATTTCCCTACCGATGAAACGCCTTCGGGAGACAGAGGGTCGATTAGGCGATATGCTCAGTGCCCGTTAAACGAAATAAGGCGCCCTTTTGGTACCCTTCTTGTTCGATCTTAATTGGTTTTATTGGGTCTATTAGCAAAGGTGCTTACGACAGCGCGTTTTTAAGTCATTGAAAAAACTAGTACTATATTTCGAGATCAACCCTTTCACGGTGGCAACAAAGTGGTTTGTTTCAGAGCGACCCCATTTCAAAACCTCCCCATAATCCAAGCATGGCTCTTTCCCCGTTCCCCCATTAGTATCGCGCCGTATCATCCGTGCCTTTTGGGGAGCCATCGCACATGCCCATCATCGCGTTTCCACATGATCTGTCTGACCTGCCGGTATTGCCGGAGATTCCGGCCTCTGTCATTGCCTCCGGCGCGCCCGTCCATCGGGGGGTGGATTTGTTGGAGGTGCCAGCACTGGGGCTGACCGCAGGGATTTGGGCGTGTACGGCTTGGACGGCGCAGATGGGGCCCTATTCGGTGGATGAGTTTATGATCGTGCTGGACGGGGCGGTGACGATCATTCTGGAGTCGGGGGCGGAGATTACGGTGTCGGCGGGGCAGAGTTTTTTCCTGCCCAAGGGGCTGGTCTGTGCCTGGCATCAGACGGGGAACATCAAGAAGGTCTATGTGATTTTTGAACAGGGCGCAGCCGGGACCCTTGAGGGGGTAGGCCATGACGGATCGGGACTGGTGATTGATCCCGCCCTGCCGCTGGCGCCCTCTGTTGGGCCGGGGGCGGAGATCCTGATTGGGGCGACGCCTGAACAACAGGCTGTTGAACTCTATGAGGATGCGACCGGGCAATTCAGCGTCGGCCTGTGGCAGTCCACGCCCTATTCCCGCAAGCCGGTGCGGTTTGACCGGTATGAGCTGATGCATCTGTTGTCGGGATCGGTCACCCTGACGGAGACCGGACAGAAAGCCCGGACCTTCACGGCGGGCGAGACCTTCCTGGTGCCGCTGGGGGCGGAGGTTGACTGGGTCAGCACAGAAGATGTGCGCAAGATTTACTGTTCGGTCACGCCGGCGGCTGGGTAAATGCGCATCACCCGTCGCAAAGTGCTGATCGGCGTTCCCGCGGTCCTGATCGGGCTGCCGGTTCTGCTGATCCTGATTTATGGCGTGGTGCCGGTGCCGGTCACGCCGCTGATGCTGATGCGTGACGCGCCGATGGATAAGGACTGGGTCTCTATTGAGGAGATCGCGCCCGCCCTGCAACGGGCGGTGATCGTGTCGGAGGACCAGCGGTTCTGCACCCATCGGGGCATAGACTGGACGGAAATGTCCAAGGTGCTGGACGAATTACAGGAAACCGGCGCGGCCAGCCGGGGGGCCAGCACGATCACCATGCAGGTGGTGAAAAACCTGTATCTGTGGCCCGCCCGCAGCCGCATTCGCAAAGTGATCGAAATCCCCATGGCCGTGATGATGGATTTCCTGCTGAGCAAGCGGCGCATTCTGGAACTGTATCTGAATATCGCGGAATGGGGTGATGGGATTTATGGGGCCGAGGCGGCGGCCAGACGGCATTTCAATGTCAGCGCCAAGGACCTGACCCGGAACCAGGCGGCGAGGCTGGTGGCTGTCCTGCCCAACCCGCTGGAGCGGAACCCGGCCAATCCCGATGCCTCGACACGAGGGCGGGCAGACAAGATTGCAGGCGACCTGTACCGCGCACCGGCGGATTTGTGGGGGTGCCTGTAAGCATCATCCGGCAGGATGAGCTTAACGAATAGAATCTCGGAACATTCTGTATGAGCTCATGCGAGCGCATGATGCTCTAGCGCGTCTGGATCGTACCGATCTGAACCACATCCCCTGACTCTTCAACGCGCAGAAATATCAACTCGCCCGATTGCGGATAATGGCCGGTCAGGGCGGTAATGTTTACCTGATGCGTCACCAGAACGGTCGGCTGGGTCAGTGGTGCCTCGCGCAGCCATTCCCGCAAAGCCTGGGTCTGGGGCCCCTGCATCCCCCTGTTCTGAAAGAAGGAATTCAGCGCCGGCATTTCCTGCACCGCCCCCAAGGACAGGCCCCGCGCGGTTTCCAGACAGCGGCACCATTGGCTGGAGTAAACCTGTGCAGCCTGGATACCATTGTCCCGAAACAGAGTGCCGATGCGGTCTGATTGCTGATGGCCTTCCTGGGACAGTACCCGTTGTGTGCTGCAATCATTCACATCGAAAGTGTCCGGATCGCCAGTGCCAGGCGCAATCGCATGGCGGATCAGCACGACATGCCCGCCGGACCGCAAGGACTGCCACAGATCCTGATCGCCGGATGCATATGCCGGTGATGCCAGCATCAGGACGCCCAGCAGCACAACGACCACAGCGCGGACGATGGTCCAGCGGCAAAATAGGAAGATGGAAGAATTCGACATGCAAGACCCTTTCACCCTGAAACGGAATATCTATCCCTGCTTCATGGTACGTCAGGGACGATCATTCAGATTGCATCCGATGGCTGGCGAATGCGCCTTCCGTCCGGTCGGATCAGGCCACAATACGAGACGGGGGAATGGTTAAGGTGACGCGAGTCCATTGGCCAACAACACTGTCGATGTTCAGGCGACCGCCATGCACTTCCATCAGTTTCTTGGCAATCGGAAGGCCCAGACCCGCCCCTTCAAATGTCACCTCTGCGGTGGGGCGTATCTGAATAAAGGGTTCCAGAATACGCTCCAGATCCTCTGAGGGTATTCCAGGGCCGTGATCCAGAACGCAAAACGCAACCCCGCCCTGTTCCGGGGCATGGGCCGTGATTGAAATCGTCGTGTTCGGATGGGTGTATTTAATCGCATTCTGGATCGTGTTTACCAGCACCTGGCGCATCAAACGGGCATCTACCGTGATATTCGGTAAGGCGTCTGGCACAGCCACCTCCAGCTTTACCGCCTTTTTCTCCAAGGGATCAGAGATCAGGCGCAGGGCTGTTTCAACCAGGTAATTTGGCGCGATCACCGTCTCATTTAACTCCAGATCGCCCGATTCAATGCGGGTGATGTCCAGAATATCGCTCAACACCTCCATCAGATGGTTGGAGGAATTATAGATATCCATGGCATAGGCCTTGTAGCGCTCATTCCCAATCTTACCCATCAGCTCATGAGACATGATCTCTGAAAACCCGATGATCGCGTTCAAGGGGGTGCGCAATTCGTGGCTCATATTTGCCAGAAACAAGCTCTTTGCCCGATTGGCCTGTTCCGCCTGCATCCGTGCCCGTTCTGCATCATTGCGCGACAGTTCCAGTTCCCGTGCCGATTTCACCATCGCAACTTCAAACCGAACCGACCCCAGAATGACGGCACATCCAACGCCAAACACAAAGATGGAAGTTGCCACGATATACCAGACTTTCGAAGAAACGCCGGGCCACCCGCCTTTTGGGGCCGCACGGATCACCCATTTGCCGCCGGGCACATAGACGTCGACATCAATCGGCGCTTTTGGCATATCCGCCATAGTTCCCCAAAAGGGCGGGCCCGACATCCCGGACGCATCCCTGCCAAACAATGCGATATTATAGGTTTGCGAGTATTGGGATATCTGGATCTCATCCAGAAAACGGGGATAATCGATAACCAGCGACGCAATCCCCCACAGATCTTGCGGCTGCCCTTCCACATTGTCGCGATAGATTGGATAGCGCGCGATCAGTCCAAGCCCCCCCTGCTCAAGCTCCAAAGGGCCTGCCAGGATGATTTTATTTTGTTCAATGCTTTGCTGAACAACCGGCCACTGGACTCTATCTTGCCGATAATCCAGGCCCAGCGAGGATTCATTGCCTTCAACGGGATGAATGTGGGTAACAATCAGGTCCTTAGACAATGCTATATTGCGTATCAGCGTGTTATCTTTGCCAATCAGGAAACTGGCGACGTTGGAATAACTCTCCTGAGAGACGTCCGGGCTGTCGATGACATAGCCCACCAGCCCCTGCACACGTTGAACATTATTGTTCAGCACCCGTTCAATCGCAACCCTGAGGCTGCCCATTTGTTTCTGCGCCTCGACCCGCATTTGCAGCACGGTATCCTGCAGGATAATACGCTCAACAAGGAGGCCCAGCGCCGCACAAATGATGAATAACAATGCAAATCGAACGACGGCTTTGCGCAAGATCAGGAAATGCTGTGATTCACGTATTTCTGGCACCAGAATTCTCCAATTCACATTCACACAGTCACCCTGAACACCGTTCAAAATATGGTTCTATTTTGTCCGGCGCACAGCCCTAAAAATCGGCAAAGTCAGTCAAAATTCAGATCCAAGCCCCCCTGTGATTTCCCACTATAGCCAGTTTGGCGGTTTATTGTATTTTGAATTCCGGTTCCATGGTTTTTCGTCTTATGGCTGCAATACAATAGATGAATGATGTAAGGGTACGGGTCGGTAGAAGTCCATTTTCACAATCGCGTTGGGTGGGGGCATGGCCCTACCTGCTGAACTTTGCTAAGACAAGTCCTGAAATCACATCTATCGACCCTAAACCGGAGGACTCTTTTATGAGCAGTTGGACCGAAACATTCCGCGGTGCCGTTCTGGCGTCAGAATATGATCCGGAATCATCGATGAATTCGCGCCTGTATATCGAACGATTTGATCAGGCGACATGGTTCCTGTTGCACGGGATTGGCGTCTCGCCGCGTTCCATCAAAAATGCCGGGCGACGCATCGCCGTTGTCCGTCAGAATTTCCAATATATCCGAGAACTGCGCGGGGGTGAACTGGTGCGCGTCGAAAGCGGGTTCATCGCCGTGGGGCGCAAACATTTGCGGCTGTTGCATCGCATGTTCGATGTGGAAACAGGCGCCCTGATCGCAACCTCTGATGTCACAGCGGTCCAGGCCAGCCTGGAGACCGGCACCACCGTTACCCTGCCAGAAGATCAGGCCAAGCGCGCCGAAGCACTGACCATCACGGATGCAAAAATAGACTGATACGAATGATCCTGGTCAGGCTGAGACAGCGACACAATCCGGGGGAAGGTACACCGTCACAACGGTCCCTTGCCCCGGTGTCGACTGGATCGACAATGTTCCACCATGCTGTTCAACCAGCATTTTAGACAACGGCAAGCCCAGGCCTGCCCCCTCATAATTCCGCGCCAGATGGGATGAAATCTGACCAAACGGGCTCAATGCCAGGGGGATCTGTTCCTCCGACAGGCCAATGCCCGTATCTGTGATCACAATATTGATGCCGCCAGCTGAAGCTGTATGCGCGGTAACGACAACGGCCCCACCCGATGGCGTGAACTTCACCGCATTGGTCACCAGATGCGAAACGATCTGGCGAATTTTTACTTCATCCACCCAAAGATCGGGCAGGTTTTCCGCCAGGGATAGGGAAACGTCCACCTGACCCTCCCGTGCCATCGCTTGGATTTTTTCGACCGCCATTGTCAGGACGACAGCGATATCCACAACGGAACGGGCAACATCATCTCCCCGCCTGTCGACACGCGAAAACGCAATGATATCATTCACCATTTCCAACAAGCGCTGTCCGCCATCGTGGATATAGCGACCATATTCGACATAATCGGGCGGATGGATCGGCCCCTGAGTCTGATCCCGGATCATCCCGGAAAATCCGATCACTGTATTTAAAGGGGTGCGCAATTCATGGGTGACCCGGGTCAGAAAATCAGATTTGGCCTCCACGGCCTCCTCTGCCGCATGTAAGGCCCTGGCCTCCGCCTCGCGCGCCTTGTTCAGGGCGATACTCATTTCATTGAACTGCCGGGTCAGGGCCTGCACCTCCACCGGGACGAATCCACTCGGAACGGATACAGCAACATCAGCATCGCCATCCGCGACGCGATCCGCTGCCTTTGAAACCGCTTTGATTGGGGAGGCGATAAAGCCACCAATGGCAAATCCCAACAGGGTTGATAAGGCAACGCCGAAAGCGACGATAAAATAGGCTGATTTTTGCACTTCATCGGCCTTGGCCTGTAATTCACGATAAGGTTGCGGAATCATCACCCCCCATCCTGTCGCCTGAACGGTTGTGAAGCCCGCGATCATATCTTCCTTGGCGGCTGGTGAGAAAAATGTGGAAACACCCGTTTCGCCTTTTATCATCCGCGCAACGGGATCAATGGCAGACAGGTCTTTCACGTCACGTTCCCAATCCACGCGGGGGTGGCCTATGACCTGACCGATTGCATCAACAATCGCAGCATGCCCCCCCTCTCCGAATGCCACGGCACGCTGGGTGGTGCGCAAGAATTCAGTGCTCAACTCTCCCAAGGCCAGAAAATTGGGCTCTATCTTCTTCAACAGATAAATCGCCGGCTTGCCCGATGGATTGAGCATCACATTGGTGAAAACCAGCTTACCAAGCCCGAATTCTGCGACCTCAATAAACTGGTCCAAAGGCGGCAGAATGATACTTTCCATGCTGTAGCTTGCCGAGGGCGTGACAGAGACCACACGTTTCGTATCGGTTTCAATCAAACAGATATGGCGAAAGCTGAGCGACGCCAACAAAGTTCCCAAATGTTGCGACCCGCGTAGTTCCGGATCCGTTTCAACAACATGAGAAAACACTGCCGATACATCCTTGGCGTATCGTTCCAGGGCAAGACCAAGATTGCGGGCAAGCAGAAGATGCCTGTCCTGAACTTCCTCAATCTCTCGCTCCAATGCCGCAGAGCGCACCCAGACGGCCCAGACCGATAAGGGAACAATCGACGCCACCATGAAGGCCAATGCCAGGATCACTCTAAGACCCAGTTTCACATTCGCTCCCTTACCCCATCTGGCGTCTGTGGACCAATTTTAAGACGTCTTGTTGGTGCTATCGGATTTGTCTGTTTTATCAGCCGGGGCACTGGATTTAGGGCTTGCTTTCGACGCTGTACCCTTTGCCGTTGTCGTGGGCTTGCCAGCCGCAGTCTCGCTGGCAACAGGCTTTGTTTCGGTCTCAGCACCGCTGGAATTGGACGGACGCCCGCGCATCGCGAAATAGGCAACACCGACCAAAGACAAGGCCACCAGAATAGACAGCCAGAACCGTTGCCGGGCCAGGGCATCCCGCTCCGCCTGAAGCTGTGCCAATCTATCTGTGCCAGATTGCTGTTCCGCCTGCGCCGCCGCCAGCGCCGCCGTGGCCTCCGCCGCTTTCGCCTCCAGTTCCTGATTTGATTGGGTCAAGGCATCAACATCTGCCTTCAACGCCTCTACAGCCTGGGCATTGGATTTTCCTGCGTCAACCTGGGCGGTCAGATCTTCAATGACCGTGCGCGATTCTGCCAGATCCTTTTGAACCGTATCTAACGTGTCCGATGCTGCGCTTAAATTGCCCTGCAGCTCTTCAATCAGGGCCGCATTCTGTTTTCCTTCCGCTTGCGCTGCGGTTAAGTCTTTCTGGGCTTTATCCAACTGCGCCTGCAATGTTTGAATTTGCTCAGTTTTCTCTTGTAGCTGCTTGGCCATCGCGCCGATGGTCTCATTCAGGCCACTCATCTGCTCGCCAAGTCTATTGAGAATGGAGAGCCCGCCCGGTGGTGCCGTTTCTACAGAAGGCAGTGTTGAACCGGTTTCGCCGATTTCAGCCGTCCCGCTGGATTGCGACCAAGCCATCGTTAAAGGTGCCGCGACCAGACCCAGCGCCACCAGGGCCCCAGCGACTGCATTCTTAACTGTGCCCCAATAGCGCAGACGATCCATGATATTGCTGTCAAATGACATCACCAGTGTCCCCCTAAAGTCCAAGTTAGCCCTAGTCTAACGTGTTAAGGCGGTGGGGTCACCTGTCGCGTGGTGACAATGATTGGTAAATGCACATCACGTCAATTTGGTTCTCTTTCGCGGGCACATCGACTAGGCTGACGTTACAACAATCGCTGTCCAAGATTTTGAAAGGATTCGTTGATAATGCGCTTTGCTTCTTGGGTTTCTTCGCCCCTGCTGGGTTGTTCCCTATTGGTCGTGACGCTGTTGATGCCGGTAGCACCCTCACCAGTTCAGGCGAGTGGGCTTTTGGACAGTGCGAAATCATTGCTGAATCAAAAACTGAACCCTGGCGAATCTTCCGCGCCTGACGCCTCTGGACTCAGCAGTTCCGAAATCATCGATGGGCTGAAGGAAGCATTGCGTGTGGGCAGCGAGCGTGTCGTCGATACGTTAGGGGCGAAAGACGGGTTCAATACCGACCCTGTGGCGCATATCCCTTTGCCAGACGAGTTAAAGACGGTGCAGGAATTACTATCCAAGGTCGGAATGGGGGGCCTGGGAGATGAGGTGGAATTGAAGATGAACCGCGCGGCGGAAAGCGCGATGGAAGACAGTGGAGAGATTGTGATCAACGCGATCCAGTCGATGAGCATCGATGATGCCAAAGGCATTCTGCAAGGTCCAGATGATGCGGCGACGCAATATCTGGCGCGCATATCAGGCGACGACATCAAGGCGAAAATTCGCCCCATCGTTGATCAGGCGCTGACAGAAGTTGGTGCCGTAGCGGCGCTGGATACGATGATGGCACGCTATAAGACGATACCCTTTGTGCCGGATGTCAAAGGCGACCTGACAACACATGCCACGGAAAAAGCCTATGAGGGGTTGTTTCATTATGTTGCGCAGGAAGAAGCCGCCATTCGCGAAAATCCAGCCAAGCGCACCACTGAGATCTTGCAAAAGGTGTTTTCGAAATAGGACATCAGGCTTTCGCTGGATTCTATAGCGGCCAGTTTGGTCGATCCATGGAAAACACGTCCGTAATCCGCGCATAGTCGCGGTAACCTAACCGTGCGATGGGATCGACTTTTCTGATATCAACCATGCCATCGACCAGAACAGCGTCGTCAATATGGATGCCGATCACCTCCCCAAAGATAACGGTGTTTGACCCGTTTTCCTGGGTCGCGGGGAGGTCGACCACTTTTACCAGTTTGCATTCCAATTGAATGGGGCTTTCCTTGACGCGCGGCGGCGCGACCATGACGGATGGTGCCGGGGTCAGGCCCGCCAGTTCAAATTCATCAACACCGTGTGGTGCAGAAATCGCCGACATGTTAAGCGCCTCCCGCAAGGGCCAGGTGGCGATATTGTGAACAAATTCACCGGTCTCCAGAATATTCCGGATAGAATCCTTTGGCCCGTCATGCTGGGCATGGGGGCCTGTGGACGAAAACATGACCTGGGGCGGGAAATAGGAAACACCATTAAAAAACGAATAGGGTGCCAGATTGACGTTACTGTCCTTATCCATACTGGATATCCAACCAATCGGACGCGGGATAATCAGGCCATTGAAAGGGTTATGCGGCAGGCCGTGCGGTTCGCTGGCTTTGTAAAACATACTAATCCTTAACTGACAGGAAAGGCGCGGTGATCACTGGCCTTAAAGATCGGGATTGTTCCGCATTGCCAAAATCTGATCGCACATATTCAAATTCAGCTTGATCATCTTATCCAACAAGTCGGGTTCCCGCGCGCCGCCATCGGCCATCGCGATCGTGACCTTGGTCATAAAATCGCTGATCTTTGACAATAGCCCCGCCGTTTCAGGGGTCACATCCTCTGAAAAATGGCGCGGTAAAAAGTTCGAGATAAACCGCCACAAGAACAGGTTTGTTTCCAGAATGCTTTGCCAGGCCTCCCCGGAAACATTGTTCAGTTTGGCCGCCTCAATCTGTTCCGCCATGTCCAGGAACGGTAGCGCCATGTCATCGATCAGCTCTTCACGAGAGCGCCCCTCCAACATCGCTGAATCAATTCGAATTCCCGCATTGCTGTTTGACTCGCCCATATTCAGCCCCCTGTTCGTCGCAAATTTCTTTTCAATAAAAATCCAGGCGCGCCGGATACAGACCGCGCCTGGATAATGTCGCATAAGGCGGCCTGTTGCGTCTATTTAAATAGTAACCTGCACAGCCTGCCTGTATCTGATTCCGCGTAATAAATTCGATATCGCAACGTGTTAAAGCGTTACGTGAATTCTAAATGCGACCAATGATGCAATTTTTTGGACATTCAACACTAGTTGTGTGAGTATGGCGTTAAGGATGGGTAAGAAATTCAACAATAAACAGCTCTGATGATTAAAAAAATGTGCGCCGCAAGATTTCGGTTTGCAAAACTTCATCAGATTTGGAATATTTTCTTACCTAACCAGAATAGAGCTGCGATAGCAGCCGTTTGGGAGCATGAATAAGGGCCTGAGCAAGCTGCTTGACCAGTTATGAAACTGGCAACAACCGAAAGAATAGGGGACAATACCACATGAAACTCAAATCAATCCTGGTCGCAGGCGCGGCTTTGGCAATGACGGCTACCGTCGCCAATGCAGCCACGCTTGAAGACGTTAAAGCAAGTGGCGAACTGAATTGCATCGTCACCACCGGCCTCGTCGGGTTTGCATACACGGATGCCAACGGACGCTGGAACGGCTTTGATGTCGATTTCTGTCGTGCCACTGCGGCAGCCGTGCTGGGCGATGGCGAGAAAGTGAAATTCGTCCCGACCACGGGTAAAACCCGCTTTACCGCCCTGAGTTCTGGCGAAGGCGATATCCTGTATCGGAACACGACAGTCACGATGAGCCGTGACGCCGACCTGAAACTCACCTTCCTGGGCGTCAACTATTATGACGGTCAAGGCTTCATGGTCAGCAAGGCTTTGGGCGTGACCTCTGCGAAACAGCTCAATGGCGCTTCGGTCTGCATCCAGACCGGGACAACCACAGAATTGAACCTGGCGGATTATTTCCGTGCCCAGGGCATGTCCTATGAGCCGGTTCCGATTGAAACCAATGAAGAAGCACGGACCAACTACCTGAGCGGTCGTTGCGATGTGTACACCACGGATGCTTCTGGTCTGGCGGCAAGCCGCGCGACCTTTGAATCGCCGAAAGATCACATCCTGCTGCCAGAAATCATTTCCAAAGAGCCTTTGGGCCCGGCAGTTCGCCAGGGTGATGATGCCTGGGCAGACGCAACCCGCTGGGTTCTGAATGCGCTTATCGAAGCCGAAGAATTTGGCATCACTTCAGCAAACGCTGATGAAATGGCTGCCAACCCGCCAAACCCAACCGTTGCCCGTATCCTGGGTGTCGAAGGGAACTATGGCGAAATGGTCGGTCTGGACAATCAGTGGGCCCTGCGCGCGATCAAGGCTGTGGGTAACTATGGCGAGATTTTTGACCGCAATATCGGTCCAAACACCGAAATCGGTCTGGAGCGTGGGTTGAACGCTCTGTGGACGAATGGTGGCATCCTGTATGCTCCGCCAATCCGCTAAAGACTGAATGAGTATCCGAGGCGGCGCTAACCAAGTGCCGCCTCGGTTCTTTCAGCCCTATGTTCATTTACAAGTTTGGTGTGCCCGTTTGTGCTGACCTGGCAATAGGTTGATGTACTTGGACGGCGTTTGCCATTCACACCCTTTGACGAGGCCCCAGTCACGGCAAACCTCGAGGGAGATTCTTGATGTCTGTAGCATCTGACACTGATTCTACGCCGCAGCGTGGCGGAATCATGCGATTGTGGTACGATAGCGAAGCGCGACAAGTCATCATACAGATCTTCACGATCGCCGTTCTTTTCGCGCTGGTTTTTTACCTTGTTCGCAACGCCGTGATCAATCTGGACGCGATTGGTAAATCCCTGGGCTTTGATTTCCTGTTCCAGCCCGCCAATTACGATATCAATCAATCCTTTCTGGAATATGACTCGCGCAGTTCAAACCTGAAAGCTGCCATTGTTGGCCTGCTGAACACCTTCCTGGTGGCTGGGCTGGGCATTTTCATTGCAACGATTGTTGGCTTCGTCATGGGTGTTCTGCGATTAAGCAAGAATTTCCTGATGAACCGCCTGGTCTATTGTTATGTAGAAGCCATGCGCAACGTCCCGGTGCTGCTGTGGATCCTGCTGGTGCACGGCTTTATCGTGGTCAATATGCCGGGTCCAAGACAGGCCCTTGGCCTCGGCGAATCCTTCTTCTTTTCAAATCGTGGCATCAATATGCCAAGCCCACTGCCAGAACCACTGTTCTGGGCAACGGCCATCACCTTCATTCTGGGCGTTATCGGCGCGATTGTGTTCAAGCGCTATGCCAAAAAGATTCAGGACGAGACGGGCAAGATTTTGCCGGTCCTATACGTTTCCTTTGGGCTGATCGTGGTGCTGCCGGTAATCGTGTATTTTATCACGGGCGCGCCGCTGAACTGGGAAACACCCGCGATGCAGGGCTTCAACTTCCAGGGGGGCTATGTTGTTAAGCCCGAACTTATCGCCCTGACATTGGCCCTGGCACTTTATACCTCTGCCTTCATCGCCGAAACCGTGCGGTCCGGTATTCTGGCGGTGAACTATGGTCAGACGGAAGCCGCCGGTGCCTTGGGACTTCGCAATAACCGGACGCTGCAATTGGTCGTTATACCCCAGGCAATGCGCGTCATTGTTCCGCCCCTGACCAGCCAGTATCTGAACCTGACCAAGAACTCCTCTCTGGCGATTGCCATTGGGTATATGGACATCACGGCCACATTGGGCGGGATCACCCTGAACCAGACTGGTCGTGAAATGGAATGCATGATCCTGGTCATGGCAATTTACCTGTGCATCTCGCTGGCCGTATCAAGCTTCATGAACTGGTATAACAACCGAATTAAACTGATTGAGCGATAGGAGGCTGAGATGAGCGACGCAAAAAGCTATGAGCCCGGTCAACATCCCAGCCTTCCCCCTCCCAAAAATCTTGTGGGATGGCAGCGCTGGGTTTGGGACAATCTGTTTGGAACCGTTTCCAATACCGTTCTGACCCTTCTGTCGGTATACCTGCTGTATCTGATCATACCGGGAATGTTGGATTATTTTGTTCTGGATGCAGTGATCAGCGCCAATTCACGGGCGGAATGTGCAGAGCTTGGGAAAGGCGCGTGTTGGGCCTTTATTGGCGACAGGTTCCAGGTGTTTATCTATGGCTTCTATCCAGCAGAATTGCGCTGGCGCCCTAACCTGGCCTTCGTCCTGTTGTTTGTTGCCCTGGCCCCGGTGTTGTATGACAATATCCCATTCCGTAAATATGGTCTGATGTTCTCACTCGCCTTCCCGATCATCGCAGGGGTCCTGATGGTTGGCGGTGTGTTCGGTCTGGAACCCGTAGACACGCGCTTGTTTGGTGGGGTGTTGCTGACAATCGTGATCGGCGTTACCGGCATCACCTTCTCGCTTCCCTTGGGCATCCTTCTGGCTCTGGGGCGATATTCAAATCTGCCTGCTATCAAGATCGTCTGTACCGTCTTCATCGAATTCATTCGGGGTGTGCCCTTGATCACCCTGTTGTTTGTCGCATCGACGATGTTGAGCTATTTCCTGCCGCCGGGAACCTCGTTTGACCTGTTATTGCGGGTCTTGATCATGGTGACCCTGTTTGCCTCCGCCTATATGGCAGAGGTCATTCGGGGCGGGTTGCAGTCCCTGCCAAAAGGCCAGTTCGAAGCCGCGGATGCGATGGGCCTGAAATATTGGCAGACAATGCGTCTGATCGTGCTGCCACAAGCGTTGAAGATTTCAATTCCGGGTATCGTGAACACCTTTATCGGATTGTACAAAGATACGACCCTGGTGATCGTTATCGGGATGCTGGACGTTCTGGGCGTTGCGAAATCGGCGGTATCCGACCCGGTCTGGAACGGGCTTTCAGTTGAAATCTATGTATTCGTGGCAGGATTCTTCTTCATCTGCTGCTTTGGTATGTCCAGATATTCCATGTATCTGGAGAAAAAACTGCACACAGGTCACAAACGCTAATCGCGCGACGAGAGGATACTGACATGGCAAAGGTTGCCACAAGTAAGGTTGAAAGCGAAAACGCCATCGAAGTGCGGCAAATGCACAAATGGTATGGTGAGTTTCATGTTCTCAAAAACATCAATCTGACCGTCAAACGGGGGGAGCGGATCGTGATCTGTGGCCCGTCCGGATCCGGTAAATCGACGATGATCCGCTGTATGAACCGGTTGGAAGAACACCAGCAAGGCCATATCCTGGTGGATGGGATCGAACTGACCAATGATTTGAAAAACATCGATGCGATCCGTCGTGAAGTCGGCATGGTGTTTCAGCACTTCAATCTGTTCCCGCATCTGACCGTGCTGGAAAACTGCACGCTGGCACCGATCTGGGTGCGCAAGACCCCCAAGCGTGAAGCGGAAGAGATTGCCATGAAATACCTGGAACGGGTCAAGATCCCGGAACAGGCATTGAAATATCCGGGGCAATTGTCCGGTGGTCAGCAACAGCGTGTCGCCATTGCCCGGTCCCTGTGCATGAACCCGCGGATCATGCTGTTTGACGAGCCGACATCCGCCCTGGACCCGGAAATGATTTCCGAAGTGCTGGATACGATGATCGACCTCGCCTCAACCGGCATGACGATGCTGTGTGTGACCCACGAAATGGGCTTTGCACGCAAAGTCGCCGACCGTGTGATCTTTATGGATGGTGGGGAAATCATCGAGGAAAACAAGCCCGAGGAATTCTTCACCAACCCACAAAACGAGCGCACAAAACTGTTCCTGAGCCAGATTCTGGGACATTAAGTCTGACAATAAAATTGCCTGAGTTTAGGGAGAAATTGGACTAAAGAGGGGATGGTTGCCACCCATCGCAGGGGCACCGTATCAGCAAAGCGGGCGTCAGTGGAAATCCTCTGGCGCCCGTTTCCTATCACGGCACAGTGTTGCGACGAAGAACCGATAAAGGGTATGAAATGAAGATTGCGATTGTTGGGGCCGGTGCGATCGGGGGCATGATCACGGCGCTGTTGGCCAGAATTGGCGCGGATCCCCTGTTAATCGCGCGTGGTCCGACCCTAGCGGCAATCCGCCAACATGGCCTGACCTTTGAAGATGCCACCTTCCAGAACATGGCAGACGGTTTCACCTGTCACCCCAGGGTCACGGATGCGCCCGCGATGGAGGGGCCCCAGGACCTGATTATCATTGCGGTCAAGGCGCACCAAATTAAAAGTGCCCTGCCCATGATCACCCCCTTGATAGGCCCAGACACACAAATCCTGACAGCCATCAATGGCTTACCCTGGTGGTTCTTTCAGGGCGCAGACGGCCCCCACAAAAATCACATTGTGAAACATGTGGACCCGGACGGCATCCTGTCGCAACAGTTCGACCCGTCCAAGATCATTGGCTGTGCGGTCTATCTGGCGTCAGAAGTTATCGCCCCCTATACGATTAAAAGCTCCGGCGCGAACAGGCTGGTCATCGGTGCCATCACGCAGCCCCCTTCCCCCATTCTACTGGAAATTGCCGCAATTATTGAAGCCGCCGGACTGACATGCAGCGTGTCAGAGACGATCCGCGCTGACGTTCTGAACAAGCTGATGGGCAATCTGTGGGCGAACCCTCTTTCCGTCGTGACCGGCGGCACCCTTGATGTCATGACCCATGATCCCCAGATTTCCGGGATCGGGCGGCGCATGATGGAAGAATTCTCAGACCTGTGTGTCGCGTTGAACGTGTCCCTGTCCGTTTCCATCGACCAGCGGTTCCAGGGAGGCCTGAAACTGGGGGCCTTCAGAACGTCCATGCTGCAAGATTACGACCGTGGACGTGCCATAGAGCTGGATGCGATCCTGGGCGCGACCATAGAAGTCGCCGATCTGCTGAAGACCCCGTGTGAAACGATGCGCATGGTCTATGCCCTGACCCGAATGCGGGCAGAAACGGCGGGCTGCTATCAAAAGCCGGAGTAACATATTTAGGAAGGGCGCTTTCTTCGCCCCGCCTTTACGTTGATCGCAATTTGCTAGAGTATAGTTTTAAAGTTCATGCGAACGCATGATGCTTATGTAACAAATTCCAAGCTCATGCGAACGCATGATGCTTGTGTATCTTGTGTAAGCTCATGCGAACGCATGATGCTTGTGTCCTGATCTCCCACGGTGGAATGACAAATGACCCGTGAAAAGCCGCCATCCCCTGTGATCTTTGGACAGAGTCAGGGGTCCCAACATAAGGCCACGCGGCGTCGCATCCTGACCACGGGCCTGGGGGGCGCGATGGCGGGATTGTTGTTGCCCGCGCCTTTCACCGCGCTATCGGCACAGGAAGAGCGCCCCAGCCTTTCCTTTTTCCGGATCGGAACAGGCCCATCCGCAGAGTCACTTTACAGCCTGGGGACCGCGATTTCAGCAGGGATCAGCCGCCCCCCCGGCAGCAGCCCCTGCGATGTAGGGGGCATCTGTGGCGTACCGGGGCTGATCGCCGTCGCCCAGACGCGCGCCGGGTCCATCCCGAACATTCGTGACATTCGCGATGGCGTCCTGGAATCGGCGTTGGTCCATGCAGATATGGCTTACTGGGCCTTTACCGGCGGCGGGCCCTTCGCGGACGAAGCCAGCGTTCCCGACCTGCGCGTGATCGCGGACTTGATCCCGGTATCCCTGCATATTGTGGTGCGCGCAGATTCCGGTATCAACAGCATCCGGGACCTGAAAGGACGCACCATCTCCCTTGGGGCCAGGGGGGCCGGGACGGTTACAATCGTCAACACACTGTTGCGCCTGAATGGCCTGGATTTGCAAGACATAGAACCTGTTTACCTGAGGCCCGGCCCTGCAGCGGATCATTTAATCACCGGCGTCATTGACGCATTCTTTGAAATGGGCGCTGCACCAATAGAAGCCATTTCAGAACTTCAGCAGGAAGAAACCATAAAGCTGCTGCCCATTGATGGTGCAGCCCAGCAAACCTTGAAAGGTTTCTTCCCGTTCCTGTCAGTGGGAACGATCCCCTCCCAAGTCTATCGGAAGATTGAAGAAGTCACGACCGTGAAGCTGGGGGTCAAATGGGTCGTGAAGGAAAAAATGGACGCAGTATTGATACAGAATATCACGCGCGCGCTGTGGCAAAGCAGCACCGCCGATTTATTCAATCACAACAATCCGGGCCTGACCTTCCCAACGATAGAAGAAGGGCGCCCGAAAGGACGGGTTCCCGTCCATCCCGGCGCCCAGGCCTATTACGATACGGTTCACAGCAGCTAGAGCCTAATGCGGGCGCATGATGCTCTAACCACTTGTTTTTTTTAGCAAACACGCCGTCACAAACGAGTCCGTTTGTTTGGGATTTGCTCTAATGCGACATCAGGACCGGCACGGTCATTTCTTTCAGGATTGTGCGGGTCACGCCGCCCAGGATTGTTTCCCGCAAACGGGAATGGCCATAGGCGCCCATTACGATCAAATCCGCGCCCAGGTCAGACGCTTCGTTCAGGACGACAGAGCCAACATCCACCCCTCTTCCTGTTGCATGGTGCAGTTCCGCAGAAATGTTATGGGCCGCCAACAGCCGGGCCGCGTCATCTGCTGATATGGACGGATCTTTCTGGCTCTCCCCAACACTCAACACTGTCACCTTTGATGCTTCATTCAACAAAGGCAAAGCATCAGACAGCGCCCGCGCGGCTTCGCGTGTATCGGTCCAGCACAACAGAACATGCCCGCCAATCGGCTTTCTCTTGCCGATATAGGGAATGATCAGGACAGGGCGACCGCTTTCCAGCACGACATTATCGGGAAGGTCTTCAATCTCCACAAAATCCGTATCCGGTTCTGACTGGCCCAGAATGACCAGATCACAGCCCCGTGCTATCCGTGACAAGGCGCGGGTCGCATCCCCTTTCGCCATCACGAATTCGGATCGATCGGTCCAGGCAGATGCGGCGACCAGTTTATCGAAAGATACTTTTGCCGCTTCGACATAGCGACGCTGTTCCTCTGCCATCGCAGCAATAACATCTGCCGGAATCTGCGCAGCGGCATAGGTGGGTATCCGGGGTTCCGCTTCCACAGCGCATCCAATCAGATGTGCATCCTGCGCTTCCGCCAGTTCCAGCGCGGCGGATAACGCACGCTCAGAACGCTTGGATCCATCAAAATGGACCAAAATTCGCTTCACAGTCATACCATATCTCCTCGCAAACACTGATTATTGCCAAAGTTTATGGCTGCATCCTATGCCTCCCACATCGGGACCGCGTTGATGCAAATCAAGCCCGCGAAGAAATTGTGGTCAAATCATCCCCAGCACGCGCCACCACAGGAATGTCAGGGGCAGAATGATCAGGACGCTTAGAATACCAACCAGAACAACCAGTTTGGTGGCGTCGATCAACCTGGCACCGGTCATGCCGATGGCCAGAACCAGCGGCGGGGCCTGATAGGGCAATATGGTTGTGGAATAGGATAACACGACACTGGCCAGCACTGTCTGCAACGGCAGGCCGGATGCAACATGCAATGGTTCGGCTAAAGGAACCATAACCGCCGGCAGGCCCGGCATGGTGGATACAAGCGATGTTACCCCACCCCCCAGCGCCAATGAAAAGAAATTCTGCACCGCCGCACCGGGTGCCAAGGGCAGGATATCGGCCATCGCCGTCCCCAACAGCGCGCCCAGGCCGCTATCAGCAATCAGGGCCCCCATGCCCAGGATACTGGCGACATAAATCGCCGGGGCGATATTGATCTGCTTGAACGCATCCTTGGGCAATACACCGACGCCCGGCAACAGGCAAAATACTGCCGCGATCAATCCGATCCAGGCAGGCGAAATCCCATGCCAGATATCCGTTGACCAGCCCAACAGGGCAAACAGCAGAATAAAGGCCAATCGCTTTTCTTCAGCCGTCAGGGACAACGACTGTTCCGTTTCTGCCTGTATTGTAATTGATTGGCGAAACAGGAAACAGCCGACCAACCAGATCAAAATCGCTTTCCCGAAGCCCAATAAGGGGAAGTGCAGCAGCATCCATTCCCCATACAGGGGGGCGACACCATAGATTTTCTCAACCGCACCAACATAGACCATGTTGGGAACGGTGGCGGGCAAAATCCCATTGGGTGGGTTGAAACAGGCAAACCCGACGACCAGCGCCACGCCGCTGCGCCCCAATGACTTTTCGGCCAATCCATAACGATCCGCCAGGGCCAGCGCGATGGGCATCAACAGCACGATACGACCCATGCTGGAGGGCATGAAAAAAGAAATCGCCATGGCAACAAAGATCAGGCCTGCGATCAGGCCCGTGTAACTGGCTGGAAACAACAGCGCCAAAGCCCTGGCAATACGGGCCCCCAGCCCGGTTTTATGGATCGCCAGGCCAATTACCATGCCCGACACGACCAGCCAGAATGCCTTGCTGGCAAAACCGGTAAAAACCAGGTCTGCCGGGGCGATACTGAAAACCATGGCGAATGCAAAGAACAACAGCGCGGTCAGATGTTCCGCCACCGCGCCCGTTGCAAACAGGGTGATTGTCCCAGCCACCAGCCCCGCGACGGGTGCCACGTTTGGCCCCAACCCCAAAGGATCCAGCACACCAATTGCAACAGCCCCTGCCAGGCCAAACCAGGCTAAAATCGAAGTAGACGACACAGACCCTGACATAATCCCTAATTAATCCCCAAAAATTTAATTCCCTAAGCGGGCATTGCTCGTTTCCGTAAACCAGCGATACGTATCTTCCAGCCCCTGACGCAGGGAAAAGGCAGGCCGCCACCCTAGACCGCGCAGCCTTGAAGAATCTGCCAATTTCCGGGGGGTTCCATCCGGCTTTTCAGAATCAAAAATCAGATCCCCCTGAAAACCCACAACCTTACAGATCAGTCTGGTCAAATCAGCGATGGTGACTTCTTCCCCTGATCCGACATTGACCATGGAATAGGGTGTGTCATTTTCCAGACAATAGCGCGCGGCTGCCGCCATATCATCGACATGCAGAAATTCCCGCAGCGGCGTGCCCGTGCCCCAGACCGTCATGGTCTTAGCCCCCGCCAGCTTTGCTTCATGCGCCTTGCGCATCAGGGCCGGAATGACGTGGCTTTTTTCAAGATCGAAATTATCCCCAGGCCCATACAGGTTTGTCGCCATCAAGGTGATGGAGGACAAACCATATTGCCTGGCATAGGCCTCACACATTTTAAGCCCGGCGATTTTCGCAATTGCATAGGCTTCATTGGTTTCTTCCAGGGGACCGGTCAGCAGGTGATCTTCCTGGATCGGCTGGGGGGCAAATTTTGGATAGATACAGGTCGACCCCAGATAAATCAGCTTGGCAACCGACTGTTGGCGACACGCCTCAATAACATTGGTCTGAATCGCCAGATTGTCGTGAATGAAGGTTCCCGGATAATCCCGGTTGGCGACAATCCCACCCACCATGGCCGCAGCGCAAACCACATAGCGGGGGCGTTCCGCCGCAAAGAAGTCCCGCACCGCCGTTTGTTCGCGCAGATCCAGTTCGGATGACCGTCGGGTAATCAGATTGGTATAGCCCGCGGCCTGCAAAGCGCGAACGATCGCCGATCCGACCAGACCGCGATGCCCGGCAACAAAAATGGGATCTGATAGACTGGGTTTCGTCACAGGTTTTATGCCCCAACCGGGCTGGGCACCGTATGACCAGCATCCAGCAGAACCTTTTCGCGACGCGCCAGGTCCATGTCGTTATCAACCATCATGGCAACGAGCTCCTGAAAACCAACCTTTGGCTCCCACCCCAGGTCTTTCTTGATCTTGCTGGGATCCCCCAACAGGTAATCCACCTCTGTCGGGCGCAGATAGCGCGCGTCGAATTCAACATGTTTTTTGTAATCCAACCCGGCATAGCCAAAGGCTGCTTCCAGGAATTCCCGCACGGAATAGGCCTTGCCCGTCGCAACAACATAATCATCTGGCTTTTCCTGTTGCAGCATCAGCCACATCGCCTGGACATAGTCACCGGCGAAACCCCAATCCCGTCTGGCGTCCAGATTGCCCAGGAATAACTTATCTTGCAGGCCCAGTTTGATGCGCCCAACCGCCCGGGTAATTTTCCGGGTCACGAAGGTTTCCCCCCGGCGGGGGCTTTCGTGATTGAATAATATGCCATTGGCAACATATAGGCCGTACGCTTCCCGGTAATTTTTACAGAACCAGAATCCAGCCACCTTACCTACGGCATAGGGGCTGCGCGGATAGAATTCGGTTGCTTCATTCTGTGGCGGATTTGCCGCGCCAAACATTTCAGAACTGCCCGCCTGATACAGTTTTGCAGATTTCTTGGTCGTGTGAATATAATCCCGCAAGGCTTCCAACAGTCTTAAGGTTCCGGTCCCCACCACATCGGCCGTATATTCCGGCTGATCAAAACTGACACGGACATGGCTTTGCGCGCCCAGGTTATAAACCTCATCCGGTTGAACATGTTCCAGGATACGGCGCAGACCCGATCCGTCCGCCAAATCCCCGTAATGCAATTTCAAGCGCAGATGGCTGTCATGGGGGTCCTGATAGATATGGTCGATCCGCTCCGTCGTGAAAGTGGACGCCCGGCGCACAATGCCATGGACCTCATATCCCTTCTGCAGCAGAAATTCCGCCAGATAAGAACCATCCTGACCGGTAATCCCTGTAATCAACGCCTTCTTCATTCGAAACACCTTGCTGGATAGAGCAAATCTGGACAAAAGCCCCTGTCTGGGACGGGCCTTTACTTTGATGGCACTTAGTTGAAACATCCTGTGTGACCGCAGTATGTTCCAACACTCTGATCTAGCTACGCGCCCCGCCCCGGACGGTCAAGGATTCGCGCATGGTATGGCGCATAGGCGCCTTTTGATGATACCCTACGGGACCATCGTATCTTTATCGGAAAGTTCCCCATGCCAGAATTGAATGATATTCAAAACTATCATGCCCATGTCTATTATGACGCTGAAACCATTGATCAGGCCCGCGCCCTGTTGATGCAGGCACGCGATAGATTCGGGCTGGAAATGGGCCGCATGCACGAACGTCTGGTCGGCCCCCATCCCCGGTGGAGTTGCCAGTTGACGGTTCCGGTGGAAACCTTCGCAACCGCCATTCCCTGGCTGAATTTAAAGCGCGACGGGCTTACAATCTTCGTCCATCCCCAAACGGGGGATGATCTGTATGATCACCGGGACGCCGCAATCTGGCTGGGCGACAGCGTCCCATTGAACATAGATATGTTCTTACGCTAGAGCATCATGCGCTCGCATGAGCTCACACACGATTCCGTTTGTCTGGGATTTACCCTAAAGCCTGTTCCAGCAGTTCCAGGCGGTCCTGGCCCCAGAACCCTTCCCCCTTATAGGAATACCATGGCACGCCGAAACAGCCCGACTGCAGGGCCAATTCGGATTCCGCCACGCCCCTGGCTTTAAGGGCATCAGTCTGCGCGTCTGCCACCAGGGCGTCGCCATTCAGGCCCGCCTCTGTGCCAATCGCCGCCAGGGTTGACCAGTCGGAAACATCACGTTCCTGCTGCCACACGGCCTTCATCACGGCATAGGACAAGCTGCCCAGATCAGCGCCCGCCTGTGCTGCAGCAAGGGCGAATTGCAGCGAGGGGCGGTCATCCACGGGGAAGAACTTCGGTTCAAAGTTGATTGGCATATCCAGATATTTCGACCAGCGCTTCAGTTCGACCATGCGATAGGCCCGGCGTTCGGGCGGACGCTTTGCCAAAGGAAGCCCCCCGGTTTTGGGAAAGACCTCCGCAACGGTGATGGGATGGAAATTGATCGCCACGCCCCGACGCTGTGCCAAGGACAGAAGGCGCGGATGCCCGAAAAATGCCCAGGGGGATACGTGGCTGTAAAAATAATCAATCGCTTGGGTCATATCGGTTCCTCCTGGTGGTTATTCGCCGCAAGATAGGCAGCGGCAAGGCGCTGACATTCGATATCGGGCTGACCATCAATCCTGTCTGGTCGAAAGCGCCGCAGAAACGCTGATATCCGATTCTGCGCCATCGGGTCATAGCCGATGCGGGTCAGCAAGGACTCCAAATCTTCCTCAGTATCGATACCGGCTTCGGGAAAGACCCCGATGCCCGCCGCTGCCAATACCGGCCAGGGAAACAATTCCCCCGGATCCAGCTTGCGGTCCGGCGCGATATCAGAATGCCCCACAATGCCCGATGCCGGAATTGCGTGCCGGTCCAGTATGCCCAGTGCCAGGTCGATCAAACTGTCGATCTGCGCCGCTGGAAAGGGTTGATAGCCGAATTCATGCCCCAGATTTTGCAATTCGATCCCGATGGAGCGTGAATTCACATCCCGGTCCCCCTGCCACTGGCCAAGGCCCGCGTGCCAGGCGCGCTTTTCTTCCGCAACAAGGCGATGAACATCCCCGTCTTCTGTAATCAGATAATGGGCACTGACCTCTGCTGCGGGATCACACAACCTTGCCAGCGACTCCGCAGCGCTGCGCATCCCGGTATAATGTATGACCAGCATCGTTACCGCGTCGCCGCCCCGGCGATCACCAAAATTTGGGGAGGGCGTTTCGATCATCCGCATGCTGGTCTCACAGTCTTTAATGGGGTCGAACGGGTGAGGTCTCGCCACGCGCAGCCTGGCGCAATGCAACAATGCCCACACCGACAATGATCAACCCGCCGCCAATTATCATCTCTATCGTCATCGCCTCCCCCAGCGCCAGAACGCCCCCCGCAACGCCAACCACAGGCATTAACAGGGTAAAGGGTATGACCCGGCTCAACGGATAGCGTTTGATCAGACCGTACCAAAGACCATACCCGACAATAACAACCAGAACCGATTGATACAGAACAGAAATCACCGCATTCATGCTGATGCCGCGCAACGCATCCAATTGCCCGGTTTCGGTCATCAGGGAAATCAGCAACAAAGGCGGTGTGGCAAACAGCGCCATCCAGCCATTCAGGGCGAAGGGACCGATAGACCCCAACTGTTTGGCCTGAACCGCCGCAACGGCCCAGGCAAACGTGCCCCCAACCACCATGAGTATGGGCAGCAAAGCCCCGTCGAAGCGGGGTTCACCGGCAATGACGAAACATCCGCCAAAGGCAATGGCAATGCCCAGGACGCGCTTCCATCCCGGATAATCGCGAAACAGCACCGCCGACAAGATCACTGCAAAGGGGGTGTTCAACTGGCTTAACAAGGCCACTGTGGACGCATCAATCAAATGGATCGCATTGAACATCAGGCCGAAATGAAGAACACCCAGGATCAGTGAATAGGCCAACAGGGCCTTGCCCCGTCCATGAGGCCATTTGATGAATGGCAACAGAATCGCCGCTACCACGCCAAAGCGCAGCGCCATAAACAAAAAGGGTGGAATTTCCGCCACCCCAATTTTAACGAAAACAAAGTTAAGCCCCCAGATCGTGACCACGAACAGGACGATGGCAAGATCAAAAGGTTTCATGCCTCCGTGGAACCCTTCCGCTTACGGATACGGTCATAGGCGGCGTTGATTTTGGCCAGACGTTCATTGGCAACAGCAACGAACTCTTCTGGCATGCCTTTAGCGATCAGCTTATCTGGATGATTTTCAACCACCAGCGCCCGATGCGCCTTTTTGATTTCTGCCTCGCTGGCGTCCCGGGACACGCCCAGTATCTGATACGGATCAGCCTGTTCACCATCCAGTTGCAGGGCGGTCACACGCTCAAATGTCTGATCATTGAATCCAAAAATTTGTGCGACACGTTTCAGAAAATCCAATTCGCCTGGATGGATTACCCCATCGGCCTTGGCAATATGGGCCAGACACCATAACAGTTCCTCCAACACTTCTGGCGTGGATTGGAACATGCCCGCAACCTGTTCCGCATAGGGTTCAAACCCCCTGGCATCCTGACGCGCCTGGTTAAAGATGCGCGCGACATTCTTCATCTCTTCTTCAGGAACCTTGAAGACTTCCTTGAAGGCCGAAACTTCGTCTTCCGTCACCACGCCATCGGCCTTGGCCATTTTGGCGCCCAGCACGATGACCGCGATGGTGAACCCGACAGAGCGTTTCGCACGATCCGGGTCGACCTCACCCTCGTTGCGCATGCGATCGACGAAATGGCCGCCAACCGCACCCACTAACAGCCCAATGGGACCGCCCAGCGCCAAACCAGCAGCACCGCCAACAATTTTTCCCCAGATGCTCATCGATCCAAACCCAATCCTACGTCGAAATGCGGTTATGCAGTTATCCCCGCCCTGCCCCGAACCGGCAAGACAGAAGTGACATGTCCCACCATACAGGACGCATTTCCCCCGTCATTCCCGTCGCGGGTCCGGCATAGGGCCAACCCGTCCAATACCGGGCAATTTCAAATTCATATCCTGTGGATCCAACCCGATTGTCAGTCCCAGCAGATTAAGTTCCGCCCCTTCATCCAGGGCCAGCGTCATCCCTAGCACCCCCATCAGACTGACCTGCGCGCCCGTGCCGCTGGGCGTCCAATCCACAAGCCTGAACCCACCCAGATAATCCTTGCCTACGGCATGGGGCGGCATTTCCAACTGTAACTGGGGCACTTCACGCCCGATCCAGGCGATGAAGGTATTGCTGTTAGGCCCCGGCCACGCCGTATAGCTATTTGGATAGGGATAGCTGGCAACAGCCGCTTCCACCGCATCGATCAATTCCGCCGCACGATCCCCGCGCAGGTCCAGAATCAGGTCCGGCATGGATCCGTACCAGTATCGATCCGGGTCCTCCCAACGGCTGATCACCTTGTTACCGGATCGCCATCCAATGACATGGTGGGTCTGATATTGATCCGCATTGGGACGTTTCGTGGCGATCCAGGTATGCACAGCAAACGCGCCGCGCCAGCCAAAGGTTCGCGCCGCATAAACCTGAATGACGGCCTCAGGTTCTTGCGCGGGCAAGGGCGCGATACCGGCGGAATCAGACCGTGCCGACCGCCAGCTTTGGGCCAGCCGTGCATCATCAGCAACCAGCACTGTAGCAGGCCCGACCAGCAATACGCCCAGCACCACAACAACCGCCATAACCGCGCGAAGCGGCTTTTGAATGTACCATTTTTTCATAAATCAAAGACCTATAGGGCCAGCATGGCAAAAACAGGGCAAAATAGTAATTAATTGCTCCAAATTAGGAATTTATCCATCGGGTGATAGCGCTGGGTCCCCTTCCTGGACACGAATCGCGCGCACGACAGTCTCCGCCTGTCCATCACTGAACGCCTCCCCCGCCGGGGCACAATAATATCCCAGAAGATGGCGGGTCGGGATATCGCCATCTGGACTGTATCCCTGGGCGAAGGAAACACAGATATTGGGACCCATGGTAAAGCGTCGCCACAGGATGGGGCCGACGGCGTTCCGACTGGAATACAGATCCTGAAACACCAGATTTCGTTGCGCCAGAATGTCCCAGTTACGGGTTGCTTCTTCCGGGCTTGGCGCCTCCCCCATCGGGGTGCCATCCTTGTAGCGTAATTCCAGCAAGGATGCGGATACATCATTGCCGGGCGGGCCCCGCCAGGTGCGTCGTCGCTTCAGAATGTCAGTTTCCCGGTCCCATTGTTCATCATAAAACGACGCGCCATCGGTCAACGTCGGCACATCAATTTGCAGCAGAATCGGAACCGTTCCTTCCCGCATCTGGGCAATACGGGTCGCCTCGCTGGTATCCAATGGATTCCAGCCCAATTCATCGCATGCGGCCAAAAGTCCGCAAATCCCGAAAAACAATAGTATTTTAGTCAAATATCTCATGGTAGCATGAATCTTGTCGGATAGATTCCCTTGTGTCAAAGCGAAGCCGCGCTAAAACAGGGGGAAGAGAGTGGATTGATTGCACCGTTTTCGGGGTTTAAGACGCTACGGTGGCACATTCTGACGGGGAATTTGAGTGTGAAATCGGGCATGGGGGCATGGATTTATGGCATGGACGGGAAGAGAATGGGGATTCGGTCGGGCCTTTTTGCGCCAGCCCCCGTCTGATCCTGGCGGGCATGTTACGTCCCTTCCAAATCAAACCAGATCTAAAGCCACCCACCAGACTGTGACTGACAAGGACACCATGCCAGAAAACGCCCCTGCAAACGCATCAGAACAGCCACA
>TARA_R100001143_G_scaffold63592_2_pt1 | contig 34834 bp, 29 predicted proteins | sample TARA_R100001143 | Tara Oceans TARA_R100001143 (sample SAMEA2621300) | marine metagenome | biome: marine biome (ENVO:00000447); feature: mesopelagic zone (ENVO:00000213); material: "saline water (ENVO:00002010), including plankton (ENVO:xxxxxxxx)" | depth 800 m | reverse complement strand
TCTCACGTCTCACGTCTCACGTCTCACGTCTCACGTCTCACGTCTAAGAATATAGTATTCAAATCTCTTCCCAAAAAATCTGTATTTTGGTTTTTACCTATTTTATCAGAATATCAACTACTACGTGGAATCACTATAGATTTACAATCTTAACGATGAATTGTTCCTGAAATAAATGGTGAACTTTTTTGCTGATTTAAGGTTAGTATTATAATTAGATTCAATCTGAAACGTAACTTAATACGACCGGCCTTTTTAATTTTTCACTTTGCACTCGTAAATGGTTAGATCTTTTTTACTGCTATTATTCGCCCTGTTTATCTGGAATCCCTCAGCACATGCCCAGGACACAGAAAGGCTGGAATCAAGTGTGACCAAAGCACTTGAATATTTTATCGATGGGATCAATGACTTTGAAAATCAGGATTATGAAGAAGCCCTGGATAAGCTGATTGCAGCCCAGCTACTTTTTTCTGAAGATGCAGGCATCAATTACGCTCTGTCTGATGTTTACGCTGCAGTCGGTGATTTTGTGAATGCCGCTTACTACGGACAAATAGCTACTGATCTTGAACCCGAAAATAAGTGGTATTTGCTCCATCTGGCTGATGTTTATCGCGCATCCGGCAGAAATGAATTAGCCGTTGAAACACTTCAGAGAGTACTGGAAATATACCCCAATGATCAGGATGTACTTTATACACTCTCTGAAAGTTATCTTGAGTTTGGAGAACTTGAAAAGTCCAATGATGTTCTCGATAAACTAATCAACATCACCGGGGGTATGTTTGAGTTACATATTCGAAAATTTCAAAATTATAATGCACTTGGCCAGAACGAAAACGCGCTTTCTGAATTGGAAAAAATTCGGGAACTGAACCCCGGTAACTTGACAACCTTACACACCATCAGCCAATACTACCTGGAAGCGGATGATCTGGAGGGCGCAGAATCGATTTTGATGGAAGCCAGGGAACGAAAACCCGGTGAACCGACAACCCTTTTATTACTGGCTGAAATTTATACTCAAAACCGAGAATGGGAGAAGTTAGGCCGTGCCTTCATGGAGATGATCGAAGATCCCATGATCGGCCCGGACCAAAAAATAGAACTGGCCCGATTTGTATTCGCTCAAAGCCTGAATTACCCTGAAGAAGAGGTCTTACAACAACAATCGGAACAGATCATCCTGGCCTTAAGTGAAAATGAACCGGATTACGGCCCCGCACAACTTATTGCCGCAGACTATTTTCTTCAAAGAAATGAGTTTGAAACCGCACTTGAGGTATTAGAACGGGTAAACAGAACCATGCCGGATCAATCAGAAGCCTGGGGGCAGAGAATTCAACTTCTATTTACTCTCAGCCGGTATGAAGAAGTGATCTCACTGTCCGAGTCCGCCAGTAATTATGCTCCCGACAATTCTTTCATCCAATTTTTTACCGGTGCCGCTTACATGTTGACCCATCAATATGAGGAGGCTGAGGAGTGGCTTCAGAATGCCACCCTCTCTCCATCACAAAGAACCTTCCGATCCGTAATCTACGGCACATTGGGAGATGTGAAAAATGAACTCGGTAAGTGGGACGAGAGCGTTGATTCTTTTCAAAATGCGTTGCGGCTGGATCGAAACAATCACAATGCCCTGAATAATTACGCATATTACCTCTCTCTGCGAAATGAAAATATGGATGAGGCCCTTGAAATGTCAAAACGAGCTGTCGAGATGGAACCTCAAAATGCATCTTATCTGGATACACTTGGATGGATTTATTATAAAAAAGGTGATTTTGAACAGGCACTTGAATACATTCAGCAAGCCGTGGCTACAGGAAATGCAAGTGCTGAAGTATATGAGCATTTAGGGGATGTTTATGAAGCATTGGGAGAGTTGAATAATGCCAGAATTTCATGGGAAAAAGCTTTTGAATTAGACCCGGAAAAAACTCATTTGATGGATCAACTGTGATGAATTCAAAAATCAGATCTAAAATTATAACGGCAATATTGACTCTTTTTTTGCTTTCAGCATGTAGTACTACAGAACCGCTTACCGGTATTGAAGGGCTCGAATTTGCTGATATAACCGCTGAGGAATTAACAAATTTAATCCCCGACTACAGCAATGATCTGTTCACCCTCAGCGGAAGGGGGCGGGCCATCGTAAGTGAACCCGGTAACAGCGACCGCGTAACCATCCGGTTTCAGGCAAATCGCGATGAGGGCTTGATCAATGTTAGAAACAGTGCAGGAATTGAGGGCGGACAAATCTACGTCGATAGCGATTCACTTACAATCTATAATCGAATTGACAAAATCGCAGAAAAAGTATCTCTGCAACACGGCAACTTGTCAAGCGTTGGTTCATTAGCATCTGTAAATTTTATTGAACTTTTTAATTTTACGTTTGATGCCTCAGAAATTGACCGGATCTATGACGATGATGACCAATTTGTAGTGCTTTTAACCAATCAATCGCTGATCAGGGTGATTAAAAGAAGTGGTTTTATACAAAACGTTGTACATGCAAATAACGAACGATCTGCCCCTTACAGCAGAATTGATTATGATGGTTATGCTGAGATAAATTCATTTCAACTGCCCAGAAGAATCACTATTTACAGTACAGATGGGAACTCCAGGGCGGCACTGTTAGTACAGCAACTGGAACTCAATATTGAGCTGCCGGAACTTGGGATTGACCTCCCCGATGATATTATACTGAAAAGGCCATGATCAAACATTTTTATATACTCTTAAACTGTCTGCTCTTTGGGATTGTGCCTTCCGTTATGGCGCAATCATCTTATGATTATCTTCGGTCTCAAATGATTGAAAGACAGCAGAATACACGCTCACAGATAGAAAATATCGATCGACAAATCGCCAATTATACAGCTCAGCTCACTGAAACTACAGAGGAGTATGAGCAGCTCTACAGGCGGTATCAAGAACTTGACAGGTTAATTTCATTGCAGCAGGAGAGATTACGGCAGACGAATCGGGAACAGCGGGCGATTCAAGAAGAGATTCAACTGATTGAAAGAAATTTACGTGATCTTGAAGAGCATCTGCGAATGCTTCTTAATGAGTATAAATCAACGCTGACCTATCTCTATAAACACGGCCGAACAACAGAGCTGGCACTGATGATTACATCCAGTTCTCTCAACCAGCTCATGATTCGCTCTTACTATTTGAGCATGTTTAATAACCATGTTCAGGAACAAGTGGATGAAATTGAAGAGACTCAGCAACAGCTTCTCCTGTCCCGGGCAGACCTGGAGACGTCCCGTGAACGAAACCAGGCGGTATTGGCTGAAATACGATCGGAAACCAATACCCTTGAAGAACAACAGAGACAGCAGGGGATTCTTGTGGAAAGACTTCAAAGTGATATTGAAAGTATGGAAGAGCAGAGGACTCGACAACAACAGCAGAGAGAGAGCCTGGAATCCACTCTTGAAAATCTGATCCGTGAAGAAGAAAGGCTACGTCGGGCCGAATCCGCGCCAGCAGGAGAGGTAGCCGTTCGAAGAGAGCTGAATCTTTCTGAGACTGAGATCTCTGCATTTGGAACCCGGTTCAGGGAACAACGGGGGCAGCTTCCATGGCCTGTTGAAAATGGGACGATCACTCAGCGATTTGGTTTCAGAGTACACCCCGTACACAATACCCGAGTACCCAATCTTGGAGTAGATATATCAGCGGTTCCACGATCTACAGTCCGTGTGGTTAGTGAAGGATACGTATCCGGGGTACAGCCATTGCAAGGATATGGCGAAATTGTGTTTGTAAACCATGGCAGTTTCATCACCGGCTATGGAAATTTGAGCGAGATATATGTTCGAAGAAATCAGGTTCTTCAACAAGGAGATGTAATCGGACTGTCCGGCGATCAAGACTCCGTGATGGGATCGATCCTTTTCTTTTTAGTGAGGGATGGAAGTCAGAATGCTGATCCAGAACGTTGGCTTCAACGAGCAAATCCCTGATCGTGAACTTTAATCGTGTACTCTAACGTTCAATTAAAGTCGCACTGATCACTTCATCCTGTCTGGTGCGTATGCTCGTCATAATATCATCACTCGGTTTTGTATCGATCTGAATAGTACAACAAGCTGTTTTTTTCCCTTCAAAGATCACATTTGTCAGCTCTTGCGCATTGATCTTCGCCTGTTTCAATTCACTCATTACATTGGCAATAACCCCCGGTTTGTCGAAGTGGCGGACCACCAGTTGCCAGGGGGCCTCCGTCTGTTCGCATCGGTTCAGCCAATTCCGAACATGTCCTTGCTGTACATACCCTCTTACAATATCAACGGCATCTTCAGCCACGGCAAGCTGAGCCTGTTCTGTGCTTGCACCGATATGATGAGAAATGTAAACATTATCCAGTTCCTGAAACCGGCTTGTGAATGTTCCCTGTTTGCCTTCCGGCTCATCACTGAAAACATCCAGCCCGGCCCGTATTCTACCGCTTTTAAGTTCTTCATAAAGTGCCTCTTCATCCACAATCCCATCTCTGGATGTATTGATAAAAAGCGCCCCATCTTTCATTGCAGCTAATATCTCCCTGGATATAATCCCTTTTGTATCCGCATTCAGCGCCAGGTGAACAGTGAGGATATCACACTGTTTTGCGACATCCAATACACTTTCTGCATACTCTATGTCCATCTCCTCCGCTATGTCCGGAGTCAGGGATCGGGACCACGCAACGATCTCAAGTCCAAATGCTTTTCCTCTTTTAATCACTTCCTGTCCAATCTGACCCGCTCCTACAACTCCTAATGTTTTTCCGTAGAGTCCGTCCGCTTTGCTATAAACCGCTTTGTTCCAGGATCCTTTTCTGAAATCAGATACGTTATCGGCCAGAAAACGATCAAGCGACAATATCAGCCCGATGGTCAGTTCAGCCACTGCAATGGCATTCTTGCCCGGACAATTTGCAACATAGATCCCCAGGCTGCTGGCAGATTTAATATCAATATTATTAACCCCCGCACCGGCCCGGATGATCAAACTCAAATTAGGGCTGTTTTTGATACACGATTCGCTCACAACCGTGGATCGTACAATCAATATCTGCGAATCCGGCAACCCTTTGTCTAATTCGGATTGGGTTAATTGCGCCTCTGAATGTACTTTTAAACCCAGATTTTTAAGTTGTTGAATGGCTTGTTCAGGTAGTTTATCTGCAATTGTAACGATCATGATAGTCTCCGTTTTTATCTCTTTTTTTCTCTTTTTTTCTCTTTTTGAAAGGTAAAGAAAGTGGGAATAATCCCGAAATAGAATCGTATGAAATGATCAAATCGAAATATCGTGATCGAATTTGACAGTTCAGCGATAAATTGAAATTTGACAGAGAGTATTGTGGCTAAGATTTGTTTATCTGAGAGTATCTATACGTTGAAATTTGTGTCAGGGCGCCGCTCTGCTGTGTATTATCCGTCAGAGTTCATTTCTTCTACGATTTCTTTGCCAGCCGGATTTTTTCTTTTGAGATCAGGCCCATTGCAATCCAGATCGTGGTCGCCACAATGAGTGCGGTTGCTGCGAATGGCAGGCCAAAATAAACCGAAAAAAGGGCTCCGCCCCAGGTGGGGCCAATCATGCGGCCCAATCCGGATAATCCTTGTGAAGCTCCCATTACCGCCCCCATATTCTCCTCATCTGCTTCCTTCGAAATCAAACTGGTGATCGTCGGTGTATTTAAACTTTTGCCGAGCGCCATCAACCCGAGAAAAAGAGCCAGTGTTAATGTACTTTGAGCCAGCGGGATGAGCCCGAGTCCGATAACCATCAAAATATTTCCCACCATAAAGAGCTTCTCTTCTGCGAAGATATTCGTTAACGGTTTGATCAGGAATCCCTGGACTATGACGGCGATGATTCCGATGTAGAAAAATTGAATTCCAACCTCTTCGGCTGTCATCCCCAATTCCGCCTCTGCAAAAAGTGGGAAAGCACTGTATAAACTGGACTCGCCAAATGAAAGAAGGAAAAAACCAATAATCAGTGGTATCAGATAGCCCCTTACCGATTTACCCTTCTGTTCGGATAACAATCTCCAGAATTTAAGAGTGAAAACGCTCGGTCGACGGTACACCGCCTCTCGTTTTTTTGTTGTATCGACCGTCTCAGGCAGCTTCAAAAGGACCATCAGAAAACTGCAGAAGGATAAAAATGCGGCAAAAAAACCGGGCAATGCAAATCGGTTATCGCTCATCCATCCGGCAAATTGAACCAAACCTCTGTTTGCAACAAATTCATGAAATGCCGGATGGATTAATGCAGTAGCCAGCGCCGGACCAATCACAAAACCGATTCCAAATGCAGCGCCAATCAGCCCCATCCCTCTTACCCTGTTTTCAGAATCTGTTACATCCGCAATGTAAGCCTGAGCCGTCGATATATTCCCGCCCATCGTGCCGGCGACGATTCGGGAGAAGAAGAGCAGGCTTAACGACTCTGCCAATCCAAAAAGGATGTAGGCAATCACCGCGCCGAACGTACTCAGCAGCATAATGGGACGTCTGCCTATACGGTCTGACCAGCTTCCCCATATCGGAGAAAAAATGAGCTGCATAAAGGAGTAGACACTGTACAACAGGCCGATCATGACCGCAGAAGCCGCAAATTCCTGAGCATAAAAAGGCAGCAGCGGTAATACGATCCCAAAACCCAAAAGATCGATCATCACTACCAAAAAGACAGTCGCAAGTGCAGATTTATTCATCCTAACTATTCACAAATTTTATGCTTTCCACTTATAACAGAGGAGATCGCTAAGATAACTCCTTGATATAAACATTCCATGAAGTAAATGAATCCTGAAAAAATAGTTGATGGATCAACTTTTAATCATTAATCTCAAATCATTGTCATCCTGAATTTATTTCAGGATCTCAGGGCGACGGATTGGTGGTGTTTTTTCTAAAAACACCTCGACACGTCACATTGAGCAACGTAGGAGCCGCTCCTCTTTTATCCCACGAAGCGAAGCGGAGTGAATGCGACGGAGTGTATCGCTCATTTTTTGAACGCGTAGCGAAATGTCTTTGCATTGGCAATGAGTTCTCGACTGCGTCCCGACGAAAAGATGTCGGGATTGCGCTCGAACTGACGAGTGAGGTATAAACATGTGACATAATTGGAAATTCCTATGAATAAAATATGTAACGGCTCTGTACTTTTGGTACTCATCTCATGGATGGTACTTTCACTGATAATCGTAAGTTGTTCCCGAACTTCAACGATTGAGACGGCATCCGGTGACAGAATTGCAATCATAGGCAGTGGCCTTGCCGACAGAATGCAGCATGATGGCTGGCTCGAAAGTTACCTGCATGCTGCTAATCCGGACCATGAATTGGTCATCAGAAATCTGGCCTTTACCGGCGATCAGATCCATCACCGGCCTCGCGCGCATCCCGAATTTGGTGATTCCGATCATCATCTCAACAATGTGAATGCCAATATCATCTTTGCTTTTTTCGGTTATAATGAATCGTTTGATGATCGTCCCGAAGAGTTTAAAGCTCATCTTCGCGTTTGGATTGAGCATACGCAAAATCAACAGTACGACGGCGTGTCCACGCCAAAAATAGTTCTCTTTTCACCCATTTCTCATGAAGATCTGAACGATCCGAATCTGCCGGCCGGAGAAGAAAATAATCGTCGTCTGAAAGCATACACGGATGCCATGGAGGAAGTGGCCGTCGATATGAACGTTCCCTTTGTGGATCTTTTCAGTGAATCCGCCCGCCTCTATTCTCGCTCAAAAGAACCGCTTACAATCAACGGAGTCCACCTGAATGAATATGGAAACAAACTTATCGCGGAATACATTATTTATGAACTGTATGGCAAGGATCCAAGGCATCTGGCCGATCAGGCAGCGGGTGTCAGAGAGGCGGTACTGGATAAAAACTGGCACTGGTTTAATCGATATCGTGCAACAAGCGGTAACGATGTCTGGGGAAGCCGGGCCGAACTTCACGGCAATCGGGAAACTCTGCAGCATGAACTGCTGATGCTTGATGTAATGACCTCAAACAGGGACCGGGTCATTTGGAGGCAGCTCCAGGGAGAGGATGCTCAACCCGATGACAGTAACGTTCCCCCCGCACAAGAAGTGATCACTAACTTTACCGGCAATCCGGTCTACCTGGGCGGTGAAGAAGCTATGGAAAAAATGACGCTCGAAGAAGGGCTCGAGGTGAATCTTTTTGCTTCAGAAGAGATGTTTCCGGAGCTGATCAATCCGGTTCAGATGCAGGTCGATTCAAAAGGGCGTATCTGGGTGGCTGCCTGGTCAACATATCCCAAATGGGAGCCGATGGGAGAGATGAGCGACCGGCTCATGATCCTGGAAGATACTGACAACGATGGCGTTGCTGATAAATCAACTACCTTTGCACAAATTCATAACCCAACCGGGTTTGAGTTTTGGAATGGCGGGGTGATCGTTGTCTCCGCGCCGGATATTCTCTTTTTAAAAGATACGACCGGCGATGACAAGGCCGACGTGCAGATCCGCCTGATGGGTGCGATCGACTCCGCAGATACGCATCATACCGCCAATAATGTAATTTATGGCCCTGACGGATGGATCTACTATCAACGGGGTGTTTTCCACCTCAACAATGTCGAAACCCCCTGGCGGAAAAATATTGAGTCCAATATCTCAGGCCTTTATCGGTTTAATCCGAGGACCTTTGAATTCGAATTTGTTGTTGAAAACATCTACAATCCACACGGAATCAGTTTTGACAAGTGGGGCAATCTATTTATCACCGACGGTACGATGGGCACGGCTCATCAGGTCTATCTGGACGGAAATCGGTTTGAGAAACGCCCGCTCCTGGATCATACCGTGCGTCCGGTGCCCGGCAATCAGGTACTTTCCAGCAGTCATTTTCCTGAAAAGTACCGGGATAACTTTTTGATCTTTAACGTGATTGGTTTTTTGGGCATCAAAAGATACGATCTGGAAATTGATGATGGCAGCGTCTGGGGAACCGAAGCGGGTGATCTGATCTACTCGGATGATCCGAATTTTCGTCCGACCGATGGTGAAATTGGCAATGATGGAGCACTCTATGTCAGTGACTGGCACAACGCTATTATCGGTCACATGCAGCACAATCTTCGTGATCCGATGCGCGACAACAAACATGGCAGGATATACAGGATCACCGCAAAAGATCGGCCCCTTATGGATCCGGTTTCCATTCACGGTGAATCCATCGATCACCTACTCGAACTCTTGAAACATCCCGATAATGGTATTCGTCACAGGGCCCGGGTTGAACTGAGTGGCAGAGATACCGATGATGTGATGGATCGGCTTGAGGTTTGGCTGGAACAATTTGATCCTAACCTGCCGGAGCACGCTCATCCTCTGCTGGAGGGGTTATGGCTGCACCAACAGCACAATGTAGTGAATGACGGATTGCTTGAGCAGCTATTGCAATCACCCGAACCCAATGCACGCATTGCTGCAGAGAAAGTACGATGGTTTTGGAAGGAGAGAGATCCGCAATTGGTTGCAGATCACCTCAAGCATGTCACAGAAACACCCGCTGAGGACTCTTTTGAACGCGCCGGACTGGAGCTCGATCTTTCAGACGATACGGTTGCTATCCTTTCCATCAGGGCTGTCATTGAGCAGATGCGTTTTGATGTGGTTAAGTTTACAGTGCGTACTGATCAGCAAGTCAGATTAAATGTCGAAAATCCTGATTTTATGCCACACAATCTGATCATCACGGAACCGGATAAAGCGGATGAGGTCTATCAAATGGCCATCGATCTGGGCGGGGATGGATTTGAATTACATTTTGTGCCCGAAAGCCCGGATGTGCTTCATGCGACCCAATTGTTACGACACAATGAAGAGCAGCTGTTATTGTTTGATGCACCGACGGAACCCGGTACCTATCCGTTTCTCTGTTCATTTCCAGGCCATGGAGAGTTAATGCGAGGCGTAATGGAGGTTGTTGAATGATTTTCTTTATGTGGTTACTATAGAATTCTAAACAGGCAATCAGGCTTCAGCTATCAGCTTGCTCTACGTAGCCTCGGCGAAGTAGACGGCGTAGTTGAGCTATCAGAGATTACAAATAATTCAGACTCGTTAACGATGATCATAAAACTAATTCTGCTATTATCACTCAGTACAACCATTGGATGCCAATGTGAAACGGAACCGTCCGGCGACGCGTCAAACAGCTCCAAACATATCGTATTTGTAACCGGTGATGAAGAGTATCGATCCGAAGAAAGCATGCCGATGCTTGCGCGTATTTTAAAAAATAGATATGGATTTGATGTAACAGTTGTATATGCAATTAGTGATGAGTTTATTGATCCAAACCGTCTGGATAATATCCCCGGGCTTGAGGTTTTAGCTGAAGCAGATATGATGGTCATGTTTACGCGGTTTCGTAAGTTGCCGGATCATCAGCTACAACACATTCTTGATTTTGCAGAATCTGGAAAACCGATGGCCGGTTTTCGCACAGCAACCCATACTTTTCAGTATGGTGAAGATCACCTCAACCACCACCTCGATTTTGACTGGCCGCAGGAAGTTTTTGGCTTACCCTGGATTAGCCATCATGGAGGAGAAAACTCTACGGATGTAACGATCTACGAAGAAAATTCCAGCCATCCAATTCTACGAGGTATCAATCCATTTCATGCCCGAAGTTGGCTCTATCACGCCACCACTCTTCACGAACGATCTGAACCACTTCTGACGGGTCGTGCCGTTGAAGGTGCTGAACCAGGAGGAGAACATTTTGGCGATCCTCAAACAGTAGCCTGGTTGCATAACTACCAAGGCAACAATGGAACTTCCAGGGTCTTTTTTACGACATTGGGACACCCCGAAGATTTCTATAACCAAAATATGCGTCGACTATCCATTCAGGGAATCTTCTGGGCGATGGGACTAGAAGATCAAATACCGGAATCCGGATTGGATGCTGATATCATCGGAGAGTATGATCCTAATCCGGCCGGGTTTGGAGAGCAATTTAAGCCTGATTTACGTCCGGAATCTATACAGATTGATATAGAAGAGTAGATAAAAGCTGTAGTGGTAACCTCTCCGATGCATAGTTCCGGTTGATTGTGAACCAAATAGATAAGCAACAGCAAGATCTTTCTGCTTCTCAAGGTAATCGGCCAGTTTTTCTTTAATTGAACTCATGTAACCAATGTCATAAATAATTGGGGAAAACTCGTGCCCATCGACATCTATAAGGTTGTAAGGTTTTAAAGTTTAATGGTTCATACATCAAGAGTAATACAGAAATCATTTACATCAATAAAATTTGATATATTCAGTGAGATAATGCCAACAATATTGAGAATTGATGGTTATCGCTTATTTTTCTTTAGCAATGAGGGTAATGAACCGATTCATATACACGTTGAAAGTGGAGATGGTTACTGCAAATATTGGGTTAATCCGACAATTCTTGCGATCTCAAGCGGATACAACTCTTCAGAACTAAATAGAATCAAAAAGTTAGTTGAAGAACATTCAACAAAAATCGAAAATTCCTGGAATGAATACTTCAATCAAACATAAACCAGCCAAAGCAACGAATCTGTGGTTTTCGGATCATAAACTATTTGTTCTTCTCAATGATGGCAGGGAAATTGGTGTGCCTTTGGATTGGTTTCCAAATTTACAAAATGCATCTGCTGAGGATCTGCATCAATGGCGGTTTATCGGAGATGGTATTGGAATTCACTGGGAAACTCTGAATGAAGATATTTCTATTGAAGGGTTGTTGAATTAATGAGTTAACATTTATGGTGATAGAAATTGGACCCACTGCCAAATAAATTTATGGGAAAGTTGGGGGCAATGCAGGTGCAGCATAGCCCTCCCTGAACCCTGCGTTACCGATGTTTCGGGACTGACGCTACGCTCCAGGCAGAACCCTGAAATAAATTCAGGATGACGCATTGGTGAGCACGTCTCACTTTTCACTTCAGGGAATAAAAGAGTATCGATCAGAGCACAGCACCAATCCCTCACGGATTGGCAGCATCTCACTTCTCTACTTTTCACTTCTGCCTTCTGCCTTCTCACTTTATAACATCTAACGATTCCTTCACTGCATGAATCGTTTTATCCAACATATTATACGTCAATGAAGTCGCCAAAAACCAACTTTCAAATGGAGAGGGAGGCAGGTAAATTCCACGTTTCAGCATTTCATGGAAGAATTGTTTAAAAAATTCCTGATCTGTTTTTGAGGCGGTTTTAAATCCTGAAACCTTCTCTTTTGTGAAAAAGACACTGATCATGGATCCCACCCGATTGATCTGAAACGGAACACCTTTTTCACCCAACACCTCACGTAAACCTTTCTCCAGGTAATCCGTTTTCTCTTCCAGTTCCACATATAGCTCCAGATGTTTTTCAAGTGTGCTCAATTGGGCAAACCCCGCACTCATCGCAAGCGGGTTCCCGGATAGGGTTCCGGCCTGATAAACAGGGCCTACCGGTGAGATCACATCCATGATCTCTTTTTTACCCCCAAAAGCCCCGACCGGAAGGCCGCCGCCAATGATCTTCCCAAATGTCACCAGATCAGCCCACACATCATACCTCTCCTGTGCGCCGCCCCGGGCCAACCGAAAACCGGTCATCACTTCATCAAAAATCAGTACCGCTTGATGTTCGTCACACAGTTTTCTCAACCCTTCCAGAAACCCCGGTTCCGGAGGAATACACCCCATATTCCCTGCCACCGGTTCTACAATGATTGCGGCAACCTTATCTTTATTTTTTTTCAGCAGTTTTTCAACACTCTCAAGATCGTTGTAGTCAGCATTCAGTGTATCCTTGGCGGTTCCCTTTGTTACACCGGGGCTGCTCGGTTTGCCCAGCGTTAATGCACCGCTGCCGGCCCGGATCAGGAATGAGTCGGCATGACCATGATAGTTCCCTTCAAACTTGATAATTTTATCTCTTCCGGTGTACCCTCTGGCAACCCGAATGGCGCTCATACACGCCTCGGTTCCGGAGTTCACCATGCGCACTCTGTCCACATTCGGCACCATCTTTTGAACCAGCTCGGCCATATCGATTTCGATCTCTGTAGGAGCCCCAAAAGATGTGGAGTTAAACGATGCATCCTGAACCGCTTTGATCACAGCCGGATAAGCATGACCCAATATCATAGGCCCCCAGGAGCCTACATAGTCGATATAGACATTGCCATCCTCGTCTGTAATTAATGATCCTTTTGCACTCTTAAAAAATACGGGGACACCGCCTACAGATTTAAATGCCCTCGCCGGCGAGTTTACGCCACCCGGTATAAATTTCTGTGCCCGATCAAATAAAAATTCACTTTTTAATAGCATGTAATCATTGCCTAAACTCCTAAATCACAGATCATGAGATCGATTCTCAATTTCCATGATTTATATCAAAAATTAATCGCTCATATTTTGAAGAGCAGCAATACGATCTTCAAGAGGCGGGTGTGTCATGAACAGAGCTTTAAAGCCACTTCGTTTGCCACCCGTAATTCCAAAAGCCCGCATCGATTCCGGAAGCTGATTGGGTACCTGTGACTCCGCTTTAAGCCGCTGAAGGGCATTGATCATCCCCAAACGGCTCCCCAATCTGGCTCCGTCCCTGTCGGCAACAAACTCTCTTCTTCTAGAGAACCAAAAAACGATCGTGGATGCTAAAATTGCCAAGACGATTTCAGCTGCAATGGTCGTGATAAAATATCCAATCCCAAGACCCTGCTCATTCTTGAGAACAACACGGTCCACAACAAACCCAACCACTCTGGCCAGGAACATCACAAACGTGTTCACAACACCCTGGATCAGTGCCAGTGTAATCATATCCCCATTGGCTACGTGACCCACTTCATGACCCAAAACCGCCTCTATCTCATCTTTATTGAACCGCTGCATCATGCCGCTGCTCACCGCAACCAACGCCTTGTTCCGATTGGCGCCTGTTGCAAATGCATTGGCTTGCTGCGCTTCAAAAATACCAATTTCCGGCATGCCGATACCGGCTTCCTTGGATTGGCGCTCAATCGTTCTGAACAGCCACTCTTCTGATGAATTTCGTGGTTTGTCGATGATTTGCACCTTCATCGACCACTTGGCGATCTTCTTGGATAGAAGGAGTGAAATTACAGACCCCGCCATTCCAAATACAAAACAGAAGATCAGGAGAGCCTGCAGATTCAGGTTCGTCCCGGATTCATCCAGAAAGGATCCGACGCCCAGAAGGTTTAATGTAATACTTGCCACCACAATGATGGCCAAGTTTGTACCTAAAAATAGAAGTACTCTTTTCATTTTTCTCTATGTTACTTAGTTATTTTGAGTTCAGAATAAAAATTGAATAAAATCGTCAGGTTGAGCGCAGTTCCGACTGCTTTTAGTCGGGACGCTCCTCTTTTATCCCATGTATCGAAGCGGAATGAAGTCGAAACCATCTCACATGAATTATTAACACTAAATTTATTCATACCATTTAGATCTAAATGGCTGAAGATTAATTTATCAAAGTCTATTTAACAGATTACTACAATTGTGCCACATCTTTAGCGAAACAAATTACTACAATCATGCCACATCTTTAACGAAATATATTACAACAATCGTGCCGCATCTTTCGCAAAATAGGTGGCAATCAAGTCTGTCCCTGCTCTTTTGAACGATATTAATGTTTCCATCATTGCCTCTTCCTCATTGAGCCAGCCCATTTTTGCAGCTGCTTTGATCATTGCATACTCTCCTGAAACATTATAGACGGAGACCGGCAAGTTCACCGACTCTTTAACAGCTCGTACCACATCCAGATAGGGCAGGCCCGGTTTTACCATGATGATATCCGCGCCCTCTTTTTCATCTAAAATAGCCTCTCTCACAGCTTCATTCACGTTTGCGGGGTCCATTTGATAGGTTTTTTTATCCCCAAATCCGGGTGCCGAATCCAATGCATCTCTGAAAGGGCCGTAGAAAGAAGAGGCATATTTAGCACTATAAGCCATAATCCCTGTATCATAGAAACCGTTTTCTTCAAGAGCCTCACGCATCAACAAAATTCTGCCATCCATCATATCTGAGGGAGCTACAAAATCGGCGCCGGCTTCTGCATGACTCACCGCCATTTTGGCAAGTAGTTCCGCACTTTCGTCATTTACAATCTTGTCATTTTGAACAATGCCATCATGGCCATAAATGCTGTAAGGATCCAGAGCAACGTCCGTCATCACAACCATCTCAGGGAACTCTTTTTTAATCGCTTTGACCGTTTTTTGCATCAACCCCTCAGGGTTCAGTGCTTCCGTACCCTCATTATCTTTTTTATCATCCGGTACTTTTGCAAACAGTAAAACCGACGGGATACCCAGGGATTGAATCTCTTCTACCTCTCTCATCAGTAGATCGATGGAAAATCGATGATAGCCCGGCATCGACGCAATCTCACTTTTTACATTTTTACCTTCTACGACAAACAGCGGAGCTATAAAATCAGCGGCTCCAACGTTGTGCTCCGACACCATTCTTCTGATATTTTCACTCTTGCGAAGTCGGCGTCCCCGGGCATATGGAAAATCTGATCTGCTCATAATTTTAACTTAATAAGTTCGTGTCATCGATCGGGGAATAACGATCGTAAAATCTGCTGCAGCTAATTCCTCCAAATCCACATCATTGGGATCATCAGCCAAAATAGTATTGATACTTATGATTTCATACCCGCTTACTTGATCTTCAATGAACCAGATAATTCCCTCCCAATTGTTCGAATGGTAAGAGCCGTTCAAATGGAACAGTTGGTCATCAAGTCCCATATTCAGTAGAATAAAATGCGCCATTGTAGCGTCTTTTACTGCTTGTGCATAGATGAGATTATCGCCCCCGTGTCCACCCGCCGCCTCTGCTATGCTAACATAACTTGGAATCGTGATATCGATATCGATTGGCAGTGGAGCCATCCACTGTTTAGCTTCGTTGCTTAAAGAGTCCAGAGCTTCCAGTCCATCTCTAAAAACAGACGATGCATAACGTCTTGGGATATTTGTAGCAATCAGCTGAGCATTATTCTCTTTCGCCAGCTCCAAAATGGGTTTATAATCCGTGTCGTAGTTATTCCATAACCGTGCTTCACTCTCAAAGCTGCTCTGACTTATTTGATTACTGAAATATTCATCAATAAGTATCTGCTGATCCGCTTCAAACATCTCCATTCCAATATGAGTTTGCCGTGATGGATCCTCAATCAGTTCTTTAGCTATTTCAAATTGAAGCCAATGTGCTATCGGGTCGTTATGAAGCTCACCAAAAAATATGAGATCGTGACTCTTTATTTCTTTCAGTAATTCTGAATATAAAACAGTGTCACCTTGCCCTGTATAAATTATATAAGCAGGTTTCTCAGCATTTAAGTTTAGCACTGTTATAAAAAATGCAGTAATTGAAATTGCAAGAAGTTTAATCATTGTGTTTTAATCCAATTCCTGTAAATACATATTTCGAATCGCTTCAAATTCATCACCCGGAGTCCAGCTCATCATTTCATCACTGTTGATTATATCAAACGAAGCACGAAATATGAGCCTTACGTCACTCTCCATTCCAGCCATATCCCAGTACTCATTGATTTCATCTGATACAGAGTGATAATTTGCCGATCGAACACTATCGACCACAGCTGCATAATCGTCAGGTTTGTCTATATAATCGTTTCCGCCATTGAGGTAAATGGCCGGAATACCAATCCTTGCAAAAGAGAAGTGATCTGACCGATAAAAAATCCCCTGTTCCGGCCGCAGATCTCGAACAGCAACCCGATCGGCTTGTTCAATATGCTGTTTGAATATATCCGTGAGACTGTTCCGTCCATATCCGATGAGGACCATGTCGTTTGTCTCCCCAAAAATCTGCATACTGTCCAGGTTTATATTGGCTGACACCTTCCCGGGATCAACGGTTGGATTTCTTGACCAATAAAGTGATCCCAGCAATCCCATCTCTTCTGCCCCGACGAACATAAATTTCACACTGCGTCGCAATTCACCTTCAACCATTTTTAACGCCTTTGCTGTCTCCAATACAGCACTTACACCACTTGCATTATCTTGTGCACCATTATTTATGGAATCCCCATTTACGGGTGAGGTAACCCCCAGATGGTCATGATGAGCTGAAAAAATCACATATTCATCTCGTAAAGAACGATCGGATCCCTCAATTTTGCCAATCACATTCTTTGATGACAGATTACCGTATTCAGCATTTAAATTAACGTCAACGGTAACGCCATCTAATAGGATAGGCGTAAAATCTCTCGAATCAGCGGCTTCCAGCGTTTCACTTAATTCTAATCCGGCTTGTTCCAAAAGAGTGGAACTGCTCTGTTCGGTTAACCAGCTGTTAAATTCAGGTTTATTTCCATCGGTAGATTCTCCGCTTTTAAGAGAAAATCTCTCCCTGCCCCAGCTGTTGGCAACGACTGACCATTCATACCCTGCAGTTGGAGTTGTATGAATAATAATTGCACCCAATGCACCCATCTCTTCTGCTTTTTCAAACTTATAGCTCCATCGGCCATAGTAGAGTCGTGCATTCCCCTCAAATATTTCAGGGTCATGAGAGGGATCACTATTTTTGAATACGACTATTTTACCGGTAACATCAACTCCTTTGTAATCATCCCAATCATATTCAGGGGCTTGAATTCCAAAACCGACATATACGACCTCTGCATCCCGAATACGTACTTCCTCAGCTTCATTACTTGGCCAAGCCATAAATTCAGTGAAATAATCCAATTCTTCGACCACTGTCCCATTCTTCTTAATGCTGATTAAAGCTGTGGACCTGTCAACACGCTGACTCAAAAGCGGAACTTCCTGGATATACGATCCGTCCGGCATTCCGGGCTCTACACCGATCTCTTCCAATTGACCAATCAGGTAATCGACTGTTAAATCTTCTCCGTGAGTGGCTGGGGCTCTTCCTTCAAATTCATCGGATGAGAGTGTTTCAATATGATTTAATAGTGAGGTCTCTGTTATTGATTGCTCTGCTTCTTCCATATCTACAGCTGGCTGACAAGCAGCAAACCATATAAACGCACAAAAAATTGATAATTTTTTCATTGAATCATTATTAGTTAAAATCGGAATCTAAAATTACCGTTTCAGTCTATCAGGTACAAATTGAATAGTATTAAACCCGAACCGGCAAGACTCATTTCAACATTAATATATTTCACTAACCCACTCTTTTTTCGTATGATTTATATATGTCAAAGATCAATGATTTCTACCAAAACAAGACTCTCTTAATTACCGGTGCTGCCAGTGGAATAGGGAAACGATTCGCGGAGCGTATTTCACGTTATTCGGGTGTTACACTCTTGTTATGGGATCGAAATCCGGATCAATTGAAAATCATAAAACAACAGCTTGAGTCGAACTGTGAAGTTTTTGTTTGTGATATTGATATTTCAGATCCAAATCGAATATCATTAGAAGCTGATCGATTAATTAAACAGAATTTTCTGCCGGATGTAATCATAAATTGTGCCGGTATTGTGGTGGGAAAACTTTTCCACGAGCACTCTTCATTAGAGATTGAAAAAACCATGCAGATCAATACGACCGGTAGTATGTGGGTAACGCATGCTTTTTTAAGTGATATGATCAAAAGAGGCAGTGGCAGCATTGTGAACTTAGGGTCCGCATCCGGTTATATCGGAAATCCGCGTATGAGTGTGTATGCAGCCAGTAAATGGGCAATTTTAGGATGGAGTGAATCACTTCGTATTGAGATGAAGCAGTTAAAAACAGGAATACAGGTCACCACTGTTATTCCAAGTTATATAAATACCGGTATGTTTGAAGGGGTAAAACCGCCACTGTTGACACCCATTTTGGAAACGGATACTATAGTAGAACGGATGGCCACCGGGATTGCAAAAGGATCAGAGCAAATTAAAGCTCCTTTGATTGTGCATTTCATCCCCTTATTAAAAGCAATTTTACCCTCTTCTTTATTTGATTGGCTGGCCGGAAATGTGTTTGGTGTATACAATTCAATGACATCTTTTAAAGGAAGGAGCAAAGAGTAAATATGACCCTCTCTCAACAAATTGCAAATCAAAAGTCTTCCTTTTTTAAAGGAATAAATCGTCCTTTATCCACTCGGATGAAACATCTTTCAACTTTGAGAGAGTTAGTTCAGGATAATGAGTCCCTTTTTTATGAAGCGCTTCAAAAAGATCTTGGGAAACCTGAATTTGAAGTCTACACCACTGAAATTATCACCGTCTTAAATGAAATTGATGTTCATCTAAAAAATGTCAAACAGTGGGCCAAAGTACGGGCGACCGGTAATTCTTATTTTACTTTTCCATCTAAAAGTAAAATATATAGTCAGCCTCTTGGTGTGGTTTTGATCATTGGTGCCTGGAATTACCCCATTCACCTAACATTAATGCCATTGATCGGGGCAATTTCAGCCGGCAATACAATCGCGCTTAAACCCTCCGAATTAGCTCCGAATACATCTTCTCTTTTGGCAAAACTATTTCGGTATTATTTTGAGCCTGATTTCATCTCTGTGCATGAGGGGGGTGCGGATACCTCTACCAAATTGCTCAAAGAGCCCTTTGATAAAATATTTTTTACCGGCAGCACTCATGTTGGTAAAATTGTGATGAAAGCAGCCGCAGAGCATTTAACGCCTGTCACGCTTGAACTGGGCGGGAAGAGTCCTGCAATCATACATAAAGATGCAGATATTACGGTATCTTCCAATCGAATATGGTGGGGGAAAACATTAAATGCCGGGCAAACCTGTGTAGCGCCGGATTTTGTTGCCATTCATGAATCAAAAAAGGCAGAGTTTATTGAAGAGTCTAAAAAAACACTTCTTAATTTTTTTAATAACGATTATATCATAGGAAGTAATTACACTCAAATAGTAAATACATCTCATTATGAACGACTCACTCATCTTTTACAGACAGGAAAGATAATAGCAGGAGGGAATACCGACCCCGACACCCGATTTATTGAACCCACTTTGATGGAAGCTGAATGGGATGATTTTATCATGCAAGAGGAAATTTTCGGCCCACTTTTACCATTGATCACATTTAGTAAACCGGAAGAAGTGATGCAAAAACTACAAGATATGCCATCCCCATTAGCTCTCTATCTGTTTACGGAGGATGAGCAATTTCAGAAGGATATTATCACTCATGTCCCTTTTGGCGGGGGATGCGTCAACGAAACAGTCAGTTATCTTGCAAATCATCATCTGCCATTTGGCGGGGTAGGAAAGAGCGGGATGGGTTCATATCACGGAAAATATAGTTTTGATACGTTTAGCAGAGAACAATCTATACTCTATAAAAGTTATTGGCCCGACCCTGATCTGCGCTATCCGCCTTATGACGATAAAATTATCACCTGGTTTAAACGACTTTTTTCTTAACAAATAGAAATTTCGTTATGACTCCATTCACGTTTAAGGCATTAGTTGCAGAAGAGATTAAGGGTGAGTTTACACAATCCATTCAAACAGTATCATCCTCCCAACTGCCGGATCATGATGTGTTGATTCAAGTTCATTATTCCTCTTTAAATTACAAGGATATGTTATCTGCAACCGGACAACCCGGAATCACAGATCAATATCCATTGACACCCGGCATCGATGCATCAGGCATTGTTTTTAAAAGCAGTGATAAGCGCTTTAAAGAGGGAGATAAGGTCATTGTGACCAGCTATGATTTAGGAATGAATACTCCAGGAGGTTTTGGAAACTTCATTTCTGTCCCGGGAGATTGGATTGTACCTCTTCCTGAACATTTAAGCTTAAGAGAAAGCATGATGATTGGAACGTCCGGACTCACAGCGGCTATGGGGGTTCACAAGATCTTGAATCAGGGCATTCAACCGTCAGATGGAGAAGTGGTCGTAACCGGTTCTACCGGAGCTGTCGGTAGTTTTGCCATTGCCCTGTTGTCTAAACTCGGTTTCAAAGTAACGGCCATTACCGGAAAAACAGATGAAAGCACATTTCTTCATTCCATTGGTGCTGATAAAATTGTTAGTCGTTTTGATCTCGACTTACAAAAAGCCCGGCCACTCCTTTCTTCAAAATGGATTGCCGGCGTGGATTGTGTCGGAGGAGATTTATTGGACTATATTCTGCGTCAAACTGCCCATAATGGCATGATCACTTGCTGCGGCAATGTAGCAGGAGACAGATTAAATACCAGTATCTATCCTTTCATATTGAGGGGGGTAAGCTTGCATGGAATAGATAGCGGAATTGCCAGAATGGCGGACCGATTGTCAGTTTGGAATAAACTGTCCGGAGAGTGGCAATTCAACAAAGAACAGATTTGTAAATTTATAACTCTTTTGGAATTGCCTGATGAAATCAGAAAAATGCAGAATGCTCAACAAATTGGAAAAGTTGTTATTCAACTACCAGTTTCATAGCACTTTTACCCATTTTTCTACGCAGATACATTTCTGTTTTCTGCAGAGCATTGGCCAAATCTACTTTCCGAACCGGTTTTAATAAGTATTCAATATAACCCACTTTTTCCGCTTTCAATCTTTCGCTGTCATCAGCACTTCCTGAGATAAAAATGGTTTGAAAATCAGAATGCATTCTTGCGGTTTTGACGGTTTCGATTCCATTCATAACCCCGTCGAGGCGCACGTCTGTGAGTACAATTTCAGGTTTTAATATTTTAATCTTCTCAATCGCATCTTCACCTGATTTTGCATCCCCAAGAACTTCATAACCTAAACTGGTCACAAGCCGATTGATGATCATTGACAATACAAGATTGTCTTCGATAATAAATACTGTCCGTTGTTTAATTTTCAGATCGTTCATAACACCCTCATGCTTAGGTTCTTCAACAAGATATTAATAAATTTTAATTAAACAAACGAATTATTAAAAAATTTTAATATTTAGAATAATTGCTCTCTTACTCTGCTTATCTCATCTTACAATAGATAGTACGTAATGTTTCTTCTTTCGGATGGGCGTCACGATTATATTATTTCATAATTGGAGGCAACCATTCCCAGTGTTCTCTTGTACAGACAGTTAGAGGTATTCAATTGAACAACATAGCCGTTTCACCATGGAACAATGATTTAAAACCCGTAAGCCTTGTTCAAAGATATTATTAAAGGGTGCCGCAAGCGATGGCGTAAGGACCAAAAAGAGCTTTATGAAATGTTCTATGCCTATGGTATGAGCATTACTCTTCGATATGCAAACTCCAGGGAAGAAGCGGTCGACATTTTAAACGATGCATTTATGAAAGTATTTACAAACATTCGAACCTACAATGAGCACCAACCATTCAAACCCTGGCTCCGGAAAATAATCGTAAACACCGCTATTAACCACTATCACAAAATCAGCCGGTTGGACAAATGGGAGTACCTGGAAGAATCAAACGATAAACTTTCGACTGAATCAATGGCACTAAGCGGAATACAGTATGATGAAATCATTGAAATGGTACAACAGCTCTCCCCTTCATACAGAACCGTATTCAATCTGTATGTGATTGAGGGATTTAAACATGAAGAGATCGCTGAAATACTTGGGATTTCAATTGGTACTTCTAAATCCAATCTGTCTAAAGCAAAACGTAATCTGAGATCACTCCTTGAAAAAAATCTAATTTAGAGCCTATTTTATGCAAGACGAAGATAAAAATCCCGACTCAATTGAACGGTTATTTCAAAAGAAGTCCGAAGAATATCAAATTCCCTTTCGGGAAGAGGATTGGAACCGCCTGGAAAAACGCCTGGAACTCCATGATATGCAGATTGCTTATCGGGTTAAGTTCCGGCTCGCTGTTGCCGCACTGATATTGATTATTTCCACCGTAGGATATGTCACGTTCGATCATAATAACAGGCTAAACAAGCTCGCTGAACAGATTCAGGATGTTACACCCCAAGAACCCAATCCGAATGAATCTTCGAATATTTCTCCCCAAGACAGCCCGCAATCACTATCTCAATTTTCAGAAAACAGCACTCAAGACACAGATCAGGTTTTGGAATCACCTCCCAACAGGCTTGAAAAATTAACTCTGGAGGATCGGCCGGAATTTGCAATGCTTCAACAAGACGGCGATTTCCGGGCCCGGGATCCACATCTGTCTCAATTATTAACAAATTTACATCATATCCCGGTTTCACCCGCCAGTTTGCCTCTTGATCTTCCATCTGAATTCATAGAATTGAGATTGATGATCCCAACTTCAATGTTTGAACAATCTGACTTTTTTACCTCTCTGGACGAAGAACAATCCTCCGGCCCATTTGAAGGGGCCCATTACACTGTTTATTCAGAAAATCAAACCCCCAATCTATCACTGGGTTTCGCCTATTCACCAGATTTTAGCCGATCAAATTTTTCTTCTCCGGGGAACAGAACCGGATATCGTTTAGGATTTAAGGGAGAATATCAAATATCTAAGCATTTATTCCTGCAGGCCGGCCTGCTCGTATCCAAAGTTCACTACACGGCTTCAAGTCAACAGTACAATCCACCGGAGTATTGGAATTCCGGCAGCGTACCGGACGAAACCAATGCTATCTGTATGATTTTGGACATTCCGATTGGTTTAAAATACAATCTGCTCAATTTCAATAATTCAAGATTTTTTTCAACAGCAGCACTCTCCTCATACTTCATGCTCAATGAGGAATACAGTTTTAAATATTCAACAGAATATGTGGATCGTCCCGAAAATATAAAAATCAACAATGGCTCCAAACATCTGCTGAATCATCTCAACCTCTCATTCGGATATGAATATGACCTGACCCCAAACATGACGATCCGAACCGAACCATTCATTCACCTACCCATAAGTGGAGTTGGCTGGGGGGATGTTCGGTTTTATTCAATGGGCGGGTTTGTATCCCTCAACTTCCAAATGTAACCCGGCCAAATTAATTCAAATCCCAAACGATTAATCAAAAATATTATGAATAGCTCCCGTTTCACATCCCATCAAACCAAAAAATCATTCGTATCTATTCTCTTTTATTTATGGTTAACACTTTCTGCGTCCATGATCCTCTATTCATGTTCAGATAGCGGTACCGGCACAGACGACAATTCGAACGGATCCGGAAATGGAGGAGGGGGTGGAAGCAATACGATCGGCACGGCTCCAACTTTTGAAAATGTAGGGCAGATATTGGCAGGCAGTTGCGGCGATTGTCACACGTCCCGGCAGGAGAGCGGTGTGCGTGTAAACACCTATGAGAATCTCATGAACAGTGTTGGGGTTCAGTACGGTAGAGAGATTGTTGATCCCGGCAGTGCTGACACAAGTCCGCTGATTGATAAAATAGAACCTGATCCGCAATTTGGAGTCCGGATGCCGGAAGGAGGCTCGCCTCTCACAAATGCCAGAATTGATCAGATTCGTGAATGGATCAACAATGGCGCAGAAAATAATTAAAGTAAAAACGATTGGACAGAGATCCCTTTTAAGAACAACTCTTGACGGTGCGTTGCCGGCAAGCCGGGAAGAAAAGAGTCGAATTGATGTGGGCAATTCGAAATAAATAATTGAAGTGGCAAACTTATTGCTTGCCACTTCAACCCATCATTTAAACTCCATTTCCGAGATCGTCCAGAACATCGGCCAATTTCATCATTTTTGATTGATTCGAGGAATATTCGGCCAGGATTCTAACTTGAGAAGCAAGATCCGTCAGTGCATCTGAATTTGCACCATTCTGAGCCACCTCTAATCCACTTCTGATCATCGAAATATTCTCAAGATCCAGCTCTCTGTTCCGCTCAAGCTGATCCAGATATGCAACGGCCAATGAATATGTGGAAGGCCAGACAAACATCGGCTGTCCCTGTGCATTCAAATAGTCCAATTCTACAGTATTTGATGCATCAATTTCGTTTTGTGTTATGTATTCACTCGGTATCAGCTCAAAAATATCCAGCCCGCGTGTTATTTCAGAGTTAACCAATGCACCGTTGTACCAATACACAGACCAGCTTCCACCCGTTTCACGGCGATCAACACTGATGGGTCCACGGTCATGAAATGCAATCTCCACCGGGTTGGCCGGATCTGTAAAATCAAACACATTAATTCCTCCCTGATACCAGCCCTGTACCATAATATCGCGTCCGGGTACCGGTACAATCGATCCGTTATGTGCGACACAATTTTCACTGTTTGTCTGCGGAGCCGGCATTTTGAAATAGCTCTCAAAATTCATTTTACCATCTTTGATGGAATAGATTGCATTTGCTCCCCACTCATACGGATCGGTATCACGGCATTTTGCCTGTGTTCCGCCACCCCATTCATCGGTAAAAATTACCGTGGTTCCATCATTGTTGAATGTTGCCGAATGCCAGTATGCAAAATTGGAATCTGCGACAGCATCAATACGAACCGGGTTAATGGGATCTGTAATGTCCAGAAGCAGCCCGTACCCTTCACATGCACCGCCCGCCAGTCCTGCTTCAGGGTAGAGTGTGATATCATGACACTGATTGGGCCCTAAATCTGCACCCCGCCCTCGTTGTGCCAATCTTTCATCCATCCATGATGAATATCGGTCACTTATCTGATTTCGCAGAGCAAGGCTGTCTGCAGCGGTTGCATCGCCCGAACCTCCTCTCTCCTCAACGATCTGTCCTAAAAATAGCCTTACAAGTCCGTCACTCACGATCCTTGGCTGATCCATATAATCTGCAACATAACGCCCTGCCTCTCTGGCTTGCTCAACCACAGCAAGTTCTTCCGGTGCCAAACCATGTCGGGGCGGAGCTTGTAACCCTTCAAAGATCCTGGGTGATGTAACAATTGCGGCCTGTTCCGGATTCGCAAGTGGCACTTGAATCACTTCTATTCTAAAGAGTGCACTATTTGGATCCTCATCCGGAAGTGCAGAAACACAACCCGGCAACTCCTCCTCCGGCCTGACCGGTGCGGAGCCGGATACATATACAAACACATTTTCATCGTCATTTGGGTCTACCAATACAGAGTGCGTGTGAGATCCTCTGCAGGTTTGAACATTCGATACATATTCCGGATTTTTGATATCGCTGATGTCAAAAATACGAATCCCTCTTAATCTCTCATCACTCACTGAAGTTGCAACCCCTTCTGTTCCGCAGTCCAATCTACCGCCTGTCCCTTCACCCGATACAAAAAGTAAATTTTGATAAATAGACACATCACTTTGAGACGCGGGGCATAAATAATCAATTACAAGCTTCGGATTTGCGAAGTCTGAGATATCCCAAACGATAAATCCGTTATAGTTTCCCTGAATCGCATAATTATCTTTAAAGGCTAAATCTGTACTCCAAGAGCCAATAAAATTATCCGGAGGGATTACGTTTGTAATTAAGTTCAAATTCCAGATAGCCTCTTCTGCATCAAACAGGCCGGGTGAAAGCCCGACCCTCGGATCCCGATCCGGATGCTGCAACTCCGTGACAGGAAGCAGGGTCGATGTGAGTTCTTCAGCTAATGGCTCTTCATGTGTGACCTCTGACGAGACACAACTAACCCCTACCATCAGGACACTCATCAGCAACAAGTTTCTGACAATGTTAACAGGGCCGGCGATGGCTGGCCTTTTTAATATGTTCAATTTATTATTACTCATACTTATCTCATTCACAGTTATTGTTTATCATTAATTTTAAACCTTTCTACTCTGTATCAAGCTCTTCCAGCATCTGCTTCATACGTTCAATCTCCGTAATCTGTTCAGCATGGATTCCGGATGCCAAGTCAAAAATTTCATTATCATTTGCGGCCCCATCTGCACCAAACAGTTCATTTACCATAAAAACAGCTCCCAAATGGTGCTCAATCATAAAGGTTAAAAATTTCCTGTCAAACTCTAACCCCTTTGCCGCTGCCAGTTCTTCCAGCTGCGCTTGTGTTAACATCCCCGGCATATCATGGTGATTCATGGAGTGTCCGGACATATCATGATCAGTTGATTCCATTTCACCATCTGACTCCTTATCTCCGTTTTGGCCACTCTGATGCCCCATCGATTCATGATCCATCGCTTCATGATCCATGCGATCATGATCCATTGCTTCATGATCCATCAACCCATGATCCATCAACCCATGATCCATTTCCCCAGACTCGTCTTCAATGGTTACCATTAACATTAATCCATCTATATGAACCTTGGGCACCGGTTGGTTTCGGTCTCTAAGCCATTTTTGCATCGTAGCAATTTCATCTTGTTGCGCATTATGAATCCGGGATGCAAGCGTTTGAACAGCCCGACTCGCGTCATTCTTCGGTGCGAGATTTGACATAATCAATGCCTGGGAATGATGGGATATCATATCGGTCATAAAATCAATGTCTGCCCGGACAAATGACATTCTTGAACTCTCAATTCGTGACCAGTAGAGCTCTTCCAGATCTGAATAATCACTGCTTACAGAATCAGGAGCCGCCTCACTATCAGTAGGGGAGTCCGATAAGGGTGCCACACTGCTACAGGCAGATAGAGTAAATAGCAGGACGATTACGACATGAAAAGACGTTAAACTTCCAATAAATACAGAAAATACTTCTTTCAAAATTAGAAATAAATTTTTGGATTATGAATCAGGTATATACACTAAAACACTATAGAGGTTGTTTCAATACAGGGTTAAAAATAGCAAAGATTATGAACAATGAATCCACTTTTGTAGCATTTTACAAATAAATTTATGATTTGCTCTCAAGTGTAATGATTTGTTGTGATTTACTTACAACATCCTTTACAATATGATCCAGTTCATTTGCAGATTCCAATACGTATGAAAGGTAGAGTTTCTTTTCATCACTCGATAGGGATTCATTCTCAATCTCTTTTATTAATGCCATCATCCTTGAAAGGGGTGCCCGAACCACATGTGATTGTAACCAGGCAATTTCTTTCAGCTTCTCATTTTGCTTTTCGATTGTTTCCATGTGCTTAACACGCTCTGTAACATCATTTGCAAGCACGATTTCGGCTTTCTTTCCATCCCTTGTCACGATATTACTTCGAACATCTACATATATCAGATCCCCATTTTTTTTAATGTGTCTGAACAAACCCTCGAAATAGAAGGTATCCTTGCCTTTGGATAGTTCAATCGCTTCTTTGAGTTTTGGCATATCCTCTTTCGGCCGGATATCCTCAATGGTCATGGATAAAAACTCTTCTCTTGAATATCCATATTGATGGATCGCCGCTTTATTGATGTCCAAAAATTTGAGCGTCTCCAGATCATAAACCCAAATTGGAAGCGGGCTCAATTGAAAAAGATCACTATATTTTTTCTCTGAATCTTGTATTGATTTGATGAATTTAAACCGCTCTATATTGTATACGACACTTTTATACAGTGCAATAGAGTTGATACTATCTTTCAGCAAATAATCCGCAACTCCCAGTGATAGGGACCGAACGGCAAAGCTTACATCACTATAACCGGTTAAAACAATAATGGGAATGCCATCCACAATGGCTTTGATTTTATTGATAAGCCCTTCCCCGCTCATGTCGGGGAGTGTGAGATCTAATAGAATGATATCAAACTTATTATTTTTTTCAGCAAGGACCTCTTTGGTTTCGTGAAAACTTTTTGCATTCACCAATTGGGGGCTAAGGATATGGTCTTCCAAATAATCCTCAACCAATAAATAATCACCGGGATTATCCTCTACAACTAATATTTTGTACTCTTTTTTATCTTTTTCCATCTATTATTCTTTTGGCAGAAGTACCAGATTAAACCAAAATTCTTCGATTGAACTGACCGCTTTAATAAAATCCTCCACTTCAACCGGTTTCGTTATATAGCAGTTTGCGTGATGCTTATATGCCAGTATGATGTCATTTTCCGACGATGACGTAGTCAACATGATCACCGGAATGTGTTTTGTATTATCGTTTGTCTTGATAACTTCCAGAACTTCATGGCCATTTTTAAGGGGAAGGTTGATATCCAACAGAATAAGATCGGGACTCTTCGCATCTTTGAATTCACCTTTTTTGAATAAAAAATCCACTGCGTCTTTGCCATTCTTAACGACACTGAGGTCGTTGGCAATTTTTCCCTCCTCTAATGCCTCTGTGGTAAGCAAGATATCACCTTCATTATCTTCTACTAAAAGTATATGAACCTGTTTCATGATGAAAAATCAATTTAAAAATCTAAAAAAATAATTTTTGTTCCTGTACTTATACTCATTTTATTCATTGATGGTTCCATCATAAGTTATTCCCCCCCTATTTGTTGAACAATACTACTTCCAATCGATGACTCTTAAACCTACTGCCGGATCATATTTGAAGACAAAACTATAAAAACAAATACGCATTTCATAGTCATTGCAGTGAACCGAACTGGGTTTTACTGCTTTTCATTTATTAATTAATGATTTGGGGTACTATGTTTTTACTTTTTTTATTGTGAATATAAAATTACTTCCTTCACCCGGGGTTGATTCAACCCAAATACTGCCTCCTAAATTTTCAACACTCTTTTTCACGATTGCCAATCCCATGCCCGTGCCCTCATACTGCTCATTTTGATGTAGTTTCTGAAAAATGGTGAATATTTTATCGAAATACTCTTCTTCGATTCCAATACCGTTGTCTTTTACTGAAAATGTCCACTCCTCTTCCGATTCTGATGCTGAAATCACAATTTTTGGAGACCCTTCTTTGTGAATAAACTTGACCGCATTTCCAATTAAATTCTGAAATATTTGTGCAATAACCGCTCGCTGAGCCAGTATTTTAGGCAAATTTTCTTTCACAATATCAGTGCCCGTCTCTTCAATCGCCTTTCTTTGAAGTAAACAAGTCTCATCAACAATCTCATTAATATCTACCTCCTCCTTAAGATCAACACTTTTTCCAATGGTTGAAAAGTCCAGAAGGTCCAAAATGATTTGCCGCATTCGTTTTGCCCCATCCACTGCAAAGTAGATATACTTATTGGCTTTCTCATCCAATTGATCACCATATTTTCGTTCAAGTTGAGTTAGAAAACTACTGATCATTCTCAATGGTTCCTGCAAATCGTGGGACGTTACAAAAGCAAATTGTTCCAATTCTCTGTTAGATATAGCCAGCTCTTTGGCGTGTTGTTCTAAATTTTCATTGAGCCTTTGAAGCGATTCTTCATAATTTTTTCTCTGGGTGATGTCTGCAATGGCGCCAACCATTCGTTGGGCTTCACCGGATTCATCCCGAGTAATATTACCTCTATTGATCACATACGCATAAGTTCCATCTGCCTTTAAATACCTGTACTCAGAGTATAAGTTAAATTCATTCCTATTTTGTAAAGCAGAATTGAACTCGTCCAATGCCTTTTCTTTATCATCCGGGTGAAGGTTTTTAGTCCATGAATCTACGGAGTGAGTTTCATTTTTTATATCATGGCCAAATAAAGTGTTAAAACCTTCACCTAAAAACAGTTCATTTTGCTCTATATTCCAATCATAAATAGCATCATTCGTGGCTTTGGCTACTTTTTCAAATCGTTCATTGGATTGACGTATTTTTTCATTGGAAATTCTTCTCTGTGTAACATCTTTGAAATAGACGGATAAACCGCTGTCTGAGGGATATGCTGAAACTTCAAACCACATTTCAGTACCTGGATAGTACGTTTCAAAAGAAACCGTTTCTCCGGTGTCCATTGCACGATGATATTGTGTATAAAACTCCAATTCAACGGCATCAGGAAATACATCCCATAAATTTTTGCCGACAATTTCTGAACTTTTTGTGTCTAATAGCTCTTCGGCTTCGCGATTCCAATAGGTAACCTTCCATTCTAAATCTACGGCAAAAAATGCATCCGAAATACTTTCCAGAATGGTATTTCGCTCAATCAACGCTTTCTGAGCTGCTAATTCTGCCGTTTTCCTCATGGTTATATCCTGAAAACTGCCATAGATTTTGACTAAATTATTATTGGCATATTCTCCTTCACCGATGCATCGAATCCATTTTTCCTGACTCTTCCTGGTGGTGATAAGTAGTTCCAGGTCAAATTTTTCACCCCTATTTATTAAATTTTCTACTGCTGTTTCAATCTCCTTTTTACTTTCTTCACTATAAAATTCAAACCCTCCGCTTAAACTGGGGTTATAAGACTCATCGACTTCTAAAATTCGGCGGGTCATGGGTGACCAGTACATGCTGTCTGTGCCCTCTTGACGCAGATCCATCTCCCAGCTCCCTATTTTTGCCATTTTACTGGCACGAGCCAACAGGCTCTCCATCTCTTTCTGATCCGTTATATCAATAATCAATGAATCCCAGATGATGCTACCATCTGCCAGCTTTCGGGGCCTGCCGTGGCCTTCATGCCATATCAAATTTCCATCGGGCATCATGCTTCTATACTGACAGTACCACGGCTCCATCGTTTCAGCGGATCTCAGTATGCTATTCTGAACCTTCTCAAAATCCCCGCCATTGCGGGTTTGATTCCATATCACATCAATATTCTCCATACACTCATCCGCTGAATGTCCCCACAGCAATTCAGCTCCTTTTGAGAGGTATGCAATCCGGTCTGTACCATCCGGGTGTAAAATATATTGAAAAATGGCTCCGGGGATATTATCAGAAATGTTTTGAAGCCTTAATTCTGTGACTTTTCGATCATGAATATCCTGAAAACTGCCTATGATCCGGCCGGGAGTATTGTTTTTATATTCAACTTTTCCAATACTTTTGATCCATCTTTCGTGGCCTTTTGCAGTGATAATAGGAAGCTCAAAATCGAAAGACTCTCCTGTCTCAATGGCTCTATTCACAAAATTCTGAACGTTTTCCCTTACATCATCCCGGTAGAAATTGAGTGCGGATTCCAGGTCCGGTTCATAATCTTGATCCACTTCATGCAATCTTTTTGTCATGGGTGACCAGTAGACTGTGTCTGTTATGAGATCTACTTCCCAGCCTCCTATTTTTGCTAAATCCGTTGCACTATCCAGAAGTTTCTGGAGCTCATTCTGTTCAGTAATATTTTTAGCCACCCCGTAGCTAAGTCCTTCTTCCCTGTCTTTACTCAGGTTCCAATCCAGCCATACGATATCACCGGATCTTGTTACTACACGATGCACAAAATCTGTGACTGTATCCCCTTCAGAATATTCTTCAATCTGGGTCTGAAATTTCATTCGATCATCCGGAAATACAAGCTCCTCATAGGGCATATTTAATAGTTCATCTTCACTGTATCCCAATAGCTTACATCCGGCCGGATTTATCCGTTTAAAACTGCTCTCAAAATCTATGATGCAGATAATATCCGGAGCCGTTTTAAAAATTTGATTATAATCTTCCTCCAGCTGCTTTCTCTTTAATTCAGACCCGATAATGGCCTCTAAATCTGAATACAACTGTTTAAAATTATCAAGAATTTGTGCATCGTGCCTGGACCCTAAAAGCAAAACTCCCAAAACCTCATCATTATAGACAATTGGGATACCCATGGCCGAGTTCAATCCAACCTCTTTCGCGGCCTCTTTTCTGATAAATTTTTTGAGTTTTCCAATGCGATCCCATATCTCTGTTTTCTTACCCTTCCAAACTGATCCCGGTAATCCAATCCCTTTTTTAAATACTTTTAACTCACTGCTCTTTTCATAAAAAACAGACGTCAAATCACTCTTCGGATAAGCGGTGGTTAAACTTAACAACCTATGATCTCGACTGGTTAACCAAATTTCTCCCAAATGGAACTCTCCGGTATCTACTACATATGCCAGTAGATCCTTCAGAGTTCTCTTCAAGACTTTCTCTTGACTAAAAATCTGCCGGATGTCAGCCAAGAATTTTTTTCTTTTTAAATCATTTTGCTGGCCGGTTACATCATGACTAACAATCATCACACGAGTTTGGCCATCAAAATCAAACTTCTGGCCTGAAATATCCATTTCAACGATGGATCCATTTTTCTTGCGATGTCTATAGACTCCAAAACGAATAATTCCTTCAGATGTCTTATACTTTTTGATTGCCTTCATTAATTCAGGAATATCACTTTCAATTCTCAATTCCTGAATTTTCATATTGAGAAATTCATCCTTTGAATACCCGTAATGATCAATGGCCGCCTGATTCACTTCCACTATTTGCAGTGTCTTCAGGTCATAAACATATTTCGGAACCGGACTTAGATCAAATAGGATTTGATACATTTTGTCTGAGTCCTTTAACTCATCTTTTGGTTCAGTCCTCTCGGGAATGGTTTTGCCAACTACATAGAAAATTTTTTCTTTTGAATCCCAATTTACTGAACACTCTATGAGAATATCATGTCCGTCTTTATGAATATGCCGGATCTTTTTATTGGAAAGTTTCTCATCTGAACTCTCTTTTGAAGTAGCATTTTCCCATTTTTTTACATCTTTTTCATGAACCAGTTCACTGTATAGCTTTCCTTTTAATTTAGAAGGAGAGAGGCCCAGAACCTCTTTTGATGCATTATTAACCCATAAAATTTTCCCCTTTGCATCCAGAGCGCAGACCAAGTCCGTAGAATCTTCTACAATTTTTTTGAGCGTTTTTATCATACTACTTGATCATATATTCGAACTACACTAAGCCGGGCTACACTAAACAGGACTACTTTAAATTGATCTCTCTTGCAACATAATTAGCAACACAACACTTCAATAAATATTAAATTATTTTAATATTTAGTTAAGATCTCAAAAATCCAATGTATAACCAACATATCTTTTCCGAAAAAAGCATCTATCAGACTTTATGATTCATTTCCTGCTCAACTGCCTTCCAATTTGGCATTTTTTCAGATAAAATACTCTTAAAACGAGCATTATGGGATCTCTCTATTAAATGAGCTATTTCATGCAGTACCACATAATCCAGAAAGTGGATCGGTTTTTTTGCCAATTCAAGACTCAGCCAGATACGTGCTGCGCGAGTGTTGCATGTCCCCCAGCGAGTTTTCATCTTTTTTACGTTCCACTCCTTTACTTTCACTCCAAGGCTACTTTCCCACTTTTCAATCAATGCAGGAATTCTCTTTTTAAGTTCTTTTCTGTACCACTCCCTCATTACTTTTTCACGGGCTACAACATCACTTCCGGGCCTGAGAGTCATGATGATTTCTCCACCTTGTAACTGGATAAACGGTTTCTGATTGGCAACCTTGATAACCATAGTGTAGGGTTCTCCAAATAAGAAATGCGTTTCACCCTGTTGATATTTCGGAACAATTCGTCTCGGGCGTGACTCAACTATTTGAAGGTGTTTTTTGATCCATCCAACTCGTTTTGAAATAAATTCTTTTACCAACCGGGTAGAAATGTATTTCGGCATGGATACCCGCACCTTTCCGGAGGATCTATAAACTACCAAATTGATATTCTTGATATTTTTGCGAATCACATCCACCTTGATTCCGGAAAACTCCATTTGGAAAACGTCTCTGCTCATGAATTATTTTCTTATTCCAACATTGACGGAGTATCGTGATTTGTTTTGAGATAAGAAAGTCTGATTTCTGAATGCGGTTCAGCATGAATGAAATGCAGAGTATTTTATATCTTCTTCATCTAAAAAACCTTAATTGTTCGCTGTGGGTGAATTATATTAAAATACTCTGCATTCCAATAATGCCTTTCTAAAATAATGTTTATAAAAAAAGACAGACTCAATGATTCATTGAGTCTGCCCAAGTCTAT
>TARA_R100001143_G_scaffold63601_1_pt1 | contig 34975 bp, 28 predicted proteins | sample TARA_R100001143 | Tara Oceans TARA_R100001143 (sample SAMEA2621300) | marine metagenome | biome: marine biome (ENVO:00000447); feature: mesopelagic zone (ENVO:00000213); material: "saline water (ENVO:00002010), including plankton (ENVO:xxxxxxxx)" | depth 800 m | reverse complement strand
GCATATCCGGTGATATAGCCGCTTTTTTCCAGCCGCCGCACCCGCTCCAGGCACGGCGTGGGGGACAGGTTCACCAACCGCGCCAGATCAACATTGCTCAGCCGCCCATTGGCCTGTAGCTGCCGCAAAATGTTGCGATCAATTTTGTCCAGACTGCGTGTTGTCTCTGTCATTGCAGAATCTTTCACTATGAAATCTGGGTTTAGCTATAAGATATATCGTCAAAACCCCTAAAACAGAAGCACATTTGGCTGGGTTTGTTTTACTGTTTCGGCTCCATTCGATCAAGGGAGACGACCATGCTGCTGACCGACAAACAAGCCGACCGTTATCACTCTCACGGTGCCCTGCGCCAGGCGGTGCGCGACGCCTATCGCATGGATGAGGAGGCTTGTCTGACGGAGCGTTTGGGTCAGGCAAAGCTGGAAGCCGCCGCCCGCGACCGGATTGAAGAGCGCGCGCGCCAATTGGTTGTCGAAGTGCGCAAGGACCGGGTCAAGTCATCAGGCATTGACGCCTTCATGCATGAATATGAATTGTCGTCGCGGGAAGGCGTCGTGTTGATGTGCATGGCCGAAGCCCTGTTGCGCATTCCCGATGATGAAACCGCTGATGCCCTGATCAAGGATAAGATCGGGGGCGCGAATTGGGAATCCCATCTGGGTCATTCTGAAAGCTGGTTTGTGAATGCGTCTACCTGGGCCCTGATGCTGACCGGGCGCATCGTCGGAGATGATGGCAAGTCTGCAGAGCAGGACTGGCGCGGTACAATGCGCAAACTGGTCCAGCGGTCAGGGGAACCCGTCATCCGCAAGGCAGTCAATCAGGCGATGCGCGTCATGGGGCGGCAATTCGTGATGGGCCGCAAGATTGAGGAAGCCCTGGATCGTGCCAAGGGAAATGAAAGCAAGGGCTATCGCTATTCCTATGACATGCTGGGCGAAGCGGCCCGCACGATGGCAGATGCCGACCGCTATTTTAAGGCCTATAGCACAGCGATTGAGAAAATCGGCAAGGCCGCGAAAGGGCGGGGCGTTATTGAGGCTCCAGGGATCTCTGTAAAGCTGTCGGCCTTGCATCCCCGCTATGAATTCGGTCAGGAAGACCGCACCCTGGATGAACTGATTCCCCGCTTGCTGGACCTGTGCCGCAAGGCGAAGGAATACGATATCGGCCTGTGTATCGACGCAGAAGAATGTGATCGTCTGGACCTGTCGATGGAAGCGATTGAGGCGGCGGCAACCGATCCGTCCCTGGCGGGTTGGAATGGTCTTGGGCTTGCGGTTCAGGCCTATCAGAAACGCGCCTATCCCTTTATCAAATGGCTGGCTGCTGTCGCCAAAAAGGGTCAGCGCCGCATGATGGTGCGCCTGGTCAAAGGGGCCTATTGGGATACAGAAGTCAAACGCGCCCAGGAATTGGGGATGAGCGACTATCCGGTCTTTACCCGCAAGGTATCCACCGACGTGTCCTATCTTGCCTGCGCCCGGCTGTTGTTGACTGAACAGGAAGCCTTCTATCCCTGTTTTGCGACGCATAACGCCCATACGCTGTCCGCCATTGCCGAAATGGCGGGCAACCGCAGCGATTTTGAATATCAGCGCCTGCATGGCATGGGCGATGCCCTGTATGATCAGGTGGTCAGCAAGGCAGGCAAGGGGGGCTATCCAGTGCGCATTTATGCGCCGGTAGGCAGTCATGAAGACCTGCTGGCCTATCTGGTGCGCCGTCTGTTGGAAAACGGGGCGAATACCAGCTTCGTCAACCGCATTGTCGATGAACAGATGCCGATTGCAGAAATTGTTGCCGACCCCTTGCGGGAGGCGGAGCGGTTAAGCCCGGTGCGTCATGCACAAATTCCAATGCCCGAAAACCTGTTCGGTCCCGGTCGGCGTAATTCCGAAGGCTATGATATCACAGACATTCCAACCCTGTTGAAACTGCGTGACGGAATGGCTTTGGCACAGCAGGAGTCCTGGTCTGCCGCGCCCCTGGTGGGCGGGGTTCCGGTCAAGGGGAAAGCCCAAGCAGTCTATAATCCCGCTGACAGCAGCCAGCGCATCGGGGAGGTGGTTGATACCACAACCGATACGGCGCGCGATGCGTTTGAACGGGCATTACGGGCACAATCATTATGGGATGACACGCCAGCAGGCGCACGGGCAGATGCCCTGGAAAAGGCCGCTGATTTATATGAGAAGCATGCTGCCCGCCTGATGGCGATTGTTATGCGTGAGGCTGGCAAAACCCTGAATGATGCAATTGCGGAATTGCGGGAGGCTGTGGACTTCCTGCGCTATTATGCGGTGCGCGCCCGTATGGAGTTTTCTGAGCCAGAGGCCCTGCCTGGACCAACGGGAGAGATTGATGAGATATCGCTGCATGGCCGTGGTGTCTTTCTGTGCATCTCCCCCTGGAATTTTCCGCTGGCCATTTTCACCGGTCAGGTCTCTGCGGCCTTGGCGGCAGGAAATGCGGTGCTGGCCAAGCCTGCGGAACAGACGCCCCTGATCGCCTATGAGGCGGTGAAGCTGTTGCATGCGGCAGGCGTCCCTGTGGATGCGCTGCATCTTCTGCCCGGTGATGGGCCGACGATTGGAAATGCCATATTGTCCGATCTGCGTTTGGGCGGTGTGGCTTTCACTGGGTCTACGGCGACAGCTCGGTTGATCAATCGGACGCTGGCGGAGCGCGATGGCCCGATCATTCCGCTGATTGCAGAAACCGGTGGGCAGAATGCGATGATCGTCGACAGTTCGGCGCTGCCCGAACAGGTGACGCGCGATGTCGTTATCTCCTCCTTCCAAAGTGCTGGCCAGCGGTGTTCGGCCCTGCGGGTTCTCTATATTCAGGAAGATGTGGCCGATAAGCAGATCGCCATGATCGCCGGGGCCATGAAGGAATTACGGGTGGGCGACCCGGCCTGGCTGTCCACCGATCTTGGTCCCGTAATTGATGGAGAGGCGCGGTCTAATCTGAATGCCCATATCGCCGAATTGAACAAATCGAAATCGGCGAAGAAAGTCGGTGAAACGCCGATGGGGCCGCATTGCGACAAGGGCACCTTCGTCGCCCCGATTGCCTTTGAAATTCCAGGAATAGAGATGTTGGACCAAGAGCATTTTGGACCGATCCTGCATATCGTGCGCTATAAGTCGTCACAGTTGGATGCGGTAGTTGATGCAATCAATGGGACAGGGTTTGGCCTGACATGTGCCATTCACAGCCGGATTGATGAGACGATCGGCCGGGTTCTTAAACGCTTGAAAGTTGGCAACGCCTATGTGAATCGCAATCAGATTGGCGCTATTGTTGGGGTTCAGCCGTTCGGGGGTGAGGGATTAAGCGGTACAGGACCCAAGGCAGGGGGCCCAAGATACTTGCATCGTTTTGCTTGCGAACGCACGGTGTCTGTTGATACCACGGCGGCCGGCGGCAATGCGTCCTTGATGACCTTGGAGGCCTGAGCCAGTCGATTTATGTAAAATGGATGGGCGGGATTCGTGTTCAGGGTTTTGGTTGTTGTGGTATTGCTGTGTCTGGGAACTGGGACTGCCGTGGCGCAGTCCCTTTTGCCTGCAAATGACTCCCCTTCTGGCGGACCTATACCGGCGGATCCAATGGCCCCCCCGGCCGGTTTATCTGAAGATACCCGCGCGGCGTATGAGCGTGGACGCCTGATCTTCAATGGTCACTTCCGACCCTCGGGAACCCAGGGGCCAGACGATCTGGTCGGACTGGGGCCCCTGTATAATCGGATATCCTGTGCGTCCTGCCACAATGCAGGAGGGCGCGGCTTCCCACCTGAAGGGCCGGGGGACAATTTTCTGACCGCATTGGTTCGGATCGGAATTGTGGATGCGGTGGGGACCGTCACGCCCCATCCCCTGTTTGGGACCCAGATACAGGATCGCGCCGTCCCCGGTTTAGAGCCAGAGGCGACAGTGTCCTTAAACTGGGATATACAGCCTGGTGAATATCCAGACGGTCAGTCCTTTGAACTCAGAAAGCCAGTGCTGGATATCCAGCCTGATCCCGGCGTTTTGGCGCAATGGTCCATCCGGGTTGCCCAGCCTATTCGCGGGATAGGATTGCTGGAACCTATGATCTTGCCCAAGGACAGTTTCGGGCGGTTTGGCTGGAAGGCGACCGAACCAACGATTGTCATGCAGAATGCCGCAGCCCTGTCGCAGGATATGGGGATAACCAGTGTTTTTCACCAAACGCCGATCTGTCCAAAAGGGCAGACTGATTGCGGGGGCGGGGCTAGGGAGATATCAGGCGTATCCTTGGGGGAACTGACCCTGTTTACGAAATTGTTGCCACCCCCTGCCAGCACGGATGTGCAAGATACGAAAGGCGAATACCTGTTCCACCTTGTAGGATGCGCGTCCTGCCATATTCCAGAACTGCCCTCACGTGCTGGGCCTGAACCGGTGCGCGCTTATACCGATTTATCCCTGCATGATATGGGGCCTGGGCTGGATGATGGGCTGCCAGAGGGGGGGGCGAAAAGCTTTGAATGGCGGACACCACCCCTGTGGGGATTGGGTGACATATTGGAAAAGAATCCATCTGCCCCGCTTCTGCATGATGGTCGCGCGCGCGGGGCGGAAGAAGCGATCCTGTGGCATGGCGGGGAAGCCTTGAAACCCAGAAATGATTTTATGGCCCTGTCACAGGAAGACCGCAGCCATCTTTTGGAATTTCTAAGCGGACTTTAGTGTCAAATTCGGAAAAACGATATTAAGAATGACTTGCAAGAAATCCCTGTAATCTTTATAAGCCGCATATGAATATGCGACGCAGTCTCAGTTTGGCGCACAGCGACTGAGACGATGCGTCCCAGTCGGTACCCGCACGGATTTGGGTGAGACACAACGCAAGGGAAAGGAATGCTTTCAATGACATTTGGATTGGACACGCTTCGTCATCATCTGACCCGCAAGGCTGGCCTGGTCGGTCTGGTTCTGGGAATGAGCATGGCAATGCCGGTCGCGCAGGCTGCAGACGGGGAAGTCAACATCTACTCCATGCGCCAGGCCTATTTGATTGAACCGATTTTGGAAGAATTCACCAAAGAAACGGGCGTGAAGGTCAATGTCCTGTTTGCCGATGACGGCCTGATTGAGCGTTTGGCACAGGAAGGGCCAAACAGCCCTGCGGATATTGTTCTGACATCCAGCTTTGGCAACACCGCGCGTTTGGTTGATGAAGGACTGACCCAACCGGTTGAAAGTGACACGCTGATGGCACGGGTTCCGGAACAGTTTCGCGCAGCCGATAATAGCTGGTTCGCGCTGACCCTGCGCGCCCGTATATTCTATACCTCGAAAGAGCGTATGAAAGAGGGGGATCTGGTAACCTATGAAGGCCTGGCCGACCCGAAATGGAAGGGCAAGGTTTGCACCCGCAGCGGTACCCACCCTTATAATGTTCAGATGATCGCTGCCATGATTGCCCATAAGGGCACAGCAGAAACCAAAACATGGCTGGAAGGCGTGAAGGCCAATTTGGCACGTAAGCCGCAAGGTAATGACCGTGCCCAGGTTAAGGCCGTGTCCGAAGGGGAATGTGATATCGCTGTCGGCAACTCCTATTATTTCTTCAAGATGCTGGATAATGACGAACAGCGCGGCTGGGCCGAAGCGGTCAACCCGGTATTCCCGAAGTTTGAAGGCGGCGGCACGCATGTGAACGTTTCTGCCATGGTCATGACCCCCCATGCGCCGAACCGCGACAATGCTGTTTTGTTGATGGAATACTTGACGGGCGAGGCCGCACAGCGGATTTATGCGGATGTGAATTTTGAATATCCGGTTAATCCAAATGTGAAGCCGTCTGATGCCCTGGCTGGTATTGGGGACTTGACCCCAGACAGCCTGACCTTGGATCAGATTGCCGCCAATCTGCGGGATGCACTGCAACTGGTCGCAGAAGTTGGCTATAACGAATAAAGGGTTGGTGCGTGGAACACGGTAAGGCATGGCGGTAACCACATCGGGTGCGACCGGGCCGGTGACCCGGTCGCTGATGCAGAAGAATCGATCCTGGATTTGGACGACGGGCGCGGTGGGGGCTGCCCTGATCGTGATCATTCCCCTTGCATCAATCGTCTGGCTTGCCCTGTTTCCAAAAGATGAAGGCTGGTTCGATATCGTTCGAACCAGCCTTCCTACTTATGTCAGCAATACGCTGATCCTGATGGTTGGCGTTGGAATTGGTACGATCACAGGTGGGGTTTCGACCGCCTGGCTGGTGACTGTCTGTCGTTTTCCAGGCAGGCGCATTTTTGAATGGGCGCTGTTGTTGCCCCTGGCCGTGCCTGCCTATCTGGTCGCCTTCGTTTATACCGACATTCTGGAATATGGCGGCCCTGTGCAAGGCGCGTTGCGCGATCTGTTCGGCTGGCAGGTCAAAAGCGATTACTGGTTTCCAGAAATCCGCAGCCATGGCGGCGCGATCATTGTGCTTAGCCTGGTGTTATACCCCTATGTTTACATGATGGCGCGGGCAGCGTTTTTGCAGCAATCCGTCTGTGCCTTAGAGGCCGCGCGGACCCTGGGCAGAACACCCTGGCGCTGTTTCTGGACGGTGGCGCTGCCCATGGCGCGCCCGGCGCTGGTGATTGGTGTATCCCTGGCCATGATGGAAACCCTGAACGATTTCGGGACGATCGATTTCTTTGGGGTTCATACGTTGACCGCTGGCGTGTTTGAGGTCTGGCGGGTGATGGGCAATACCGGTGCCGCAGCCCAAATATCCCTGGTAATGTTGCTGTTCGTGGTTGGGCTGTTATGGCTGGAACGATCATCGCGCCACCGTCAGCGCTATGGTCAAACCAGTTCCAAGATACAGGCGCTGCCTGGCTTCGAATTGCGTGGCTGGCGGCGTCTGGCGGCCATGACGGTGTGTGGGACGCCCTTGATCTTTGGCTTTGCGGTTCCGTTTATCGTTCTGGCGGTCAATGCACTGCGGCGGTTGGACCAGCAATTGACCCCGGAATATTTCGCTTTCACCAGCAATTCCCTGATTCTATCTGGCACGGCGGCGGTTTGTGCGGTCGTGATCGGCCTGTTCATGGCCTATGGCGTGCGTCTCAGCGGTGGAAAGCCCCTGCGTATTCTGACCCGTCTGGCATCGGTCGGATATGCCGTCCCTGGCGCAGTGCTGGCGGTTGGGGTCATCGTGCCCTTTACGTCTTTCGATGCTGTGGTCGGTCGCTTCATTGAACAGAGTTTTGGGGTTCCAATGGGACCGATACTGTTTGGCACCGCGTTTGCTGTCGTCTTTGCCTATGTCGCGCGTTTCATGGCGATTGGCTTTGGTGCTGTGGAATCGGCCCTGGATAAGGTAACGCCCCATATGGATGATGCCGCGCGCACCCTGGGCAAGGGGCCGCTGGAGACCCTGCGCCGAATTCATCTGCCAATGATCCGCGGCGGGATTCTGGCCGGGGCAATTCTGGTATTTGTGGATTGTATGAAAGAACTGCCCGCTACACTGATCCTGCGTCCGCCGTTCAATTTCGACACGCTGGCGACCTTTGTGTTTCAGTATGCCTCTGACGAGCAATTTGAACAGGCGTCCCTGGGGGCAATTACCATCGTGATCGCGGGCATTATCCCGGTCGTTCTGTTATCCCGCGCCATCCGCAGCGCCCGCCCGGGTCATGCGAACGGGTAAGGGTGCTGTAAGCGCCGCTTTCAGTGTTTGCGTTCAACGACAAAGCGGGCCAGGGCGCGCAGGTGATCGGCCTTGCTGTCAAACAGCTTCAGGTGATTGATGGCCTGATCTGCCAGATGATTGGCCTGATCCCGTGCCCGCTCCACACCCAAGACAGAGACGAAGGTCGCCTTACCCTTTGTCACATCCTTGCCGACCGCCTTGCCAACAGTGGCAGCATCGCCCGTAATATCCAACAGGTCATCGGCAATTTGGAAGGCCAGGCCCATATCATGGGTATAGCCGCGCAATGCTTCCCTGGCAGAGGTAGGCGCACGGCCCAGAATGGCCCCGGCCTGACAGCCAAAATCAATCAACCGACCGGTTTTCAGGCGTTGCAGCCGCGTGATCGCGCCGATATCCAGATCCGCACTTTCGGCCTTTAAATCGATCATCTGGCCCCCGACCATGCCGTGAGCACCGGCGGCTAGGGACAATTCCAGCACCAGTTCGCATCGCACAGCAGGGTTAGAATGGGTCGAGTCTGACGCCAGTATGTTAAAGGCGCGGGTCAGCAAGGCATCCCCGGCCAGAATCGCAGTCGCTTCGTCAAAGCGTTTGTGAACAGTTGGTTTGCCCCGGCGCAGCGCGTCGTCATCCATGGCTGGTAAATCATCATGCACCAGGGAATAGCAATGCACCATTTCCAGGGCCGCCCCGACCCGCAGGGCCGAGTTTTCTGAAACCCCGAACAAGCCTGCGGTTTCGTTCACCAGAAAGGGGCGGACGCGCTTACCGCCATCCAATGTGGCATAGCGCATGGCCTCCAGCAGGTCGCGCTCAGGCGCATTGTCCAGGGGCAGCAGCTTGTTGAGAACATCTTCAAGATGTCCTGCGAAGTCGCTCATGGCCCGCGCGAGATCGGTCATTCGATCAAATTCCTTAATATGTGAAAGAGGGTCGCCGTGATTTTGGCAATACTGTTAATCGATTTGCGCAGGCTCCGCCTTGATCGTCCCATTGGAACCGACAGTAATCTTCTCAATGCGCGCCTTTGCGCCCGCAAGTTTCTTTTCGCAATGCTTTTTTAACGCAGCGCCCCGCTCATAGGCCTCAATACTGGCCTCAAGCTCGATATCGCCAGATTCCAGGCCACGCACGATGGATTCCAATTCTGCCATGGCCTGTTCAAAACTCAGGTCATCTATCGTTGATTTCGCCGTCGTCGTCATGCACCACCTAAATCTATTTGCAAGTTTGAACCAACCGATCCTGCTGTCAGTGTAGGGTGCGCCGCCCCATTGGCGCAACCATCGCCCAACCCATTACCATAAATTCCAGCGCAATGTTGCAAAAACCCCTCTCTAAAACCGGCATCGTCTTGAAGTGCCCTGATGAATGGTTTATCGCCTTTGGATGCTAAATTTTAGGGTTAGGGAGACTTCCATGGCGACGAAAACACTGCTTTTCACCCATCCGGCCTGTGCCGGACATGATATGGGGGAAGGGCACCCAGAGCAGCCCGCACGTCTGGCTGCTGTTCTTTCGGCTCTGGAAGGACCTGATTTTCAGGATCTGGAACGCAGGGAAGCGCCGGAAACAACCAGGGACCGTATCCTGCTGATGCATCCCCCTGCCTATGTTGATGGATTGATGGCGGCTTTTCCCACCGAAGGCCGTGTACAGATTGATGCGGATACCGCAGTCAGTGCCGGGTCCAGGGAAGCGGCATTTCGTGCCGTTGGCGGCGTTGTTGCCGCTGTGGATGCGGTGATGAAGGGGGAGGCAAAGCACGCCTTTTGTGCCGTGCGCCCGCCTGGTCATCATGCGGAACCTGACCAGACCATGGGCTTTTGCCTGTTCAACAATATCGCCATCGGCGCCGCCCATGCGCGGGATGTCTATCACCTACAGCGCGTCGCTGTGATCGATTTTGATGTGCATCATGGCAATGGTACCCAGGCGATGTTTGAAAACGAGCCTATGTTCTTTTACGGCTCCACCCATCAGATGCCCCTGTATCCGGGGACTGGTCGGCCATCGGAAACTGGCATTGCGGACAATATCGTGAATGTTGCATTGCCCCCGATGGGGGGATCAGCGGAATTCCGCAAGGCGTTCCAGGATGTCGTTTTGCCAAAGCTGGATGCCTTTGGCCCGGAACTGCTGATGATTTCTGCTGGGTTTGATGCTCATCGCGATGATCCCCTGGCGCAGGAGAACCTGGACGAGGATGATTTTGTCTGGGTCACGCAGGAATTGCTTAAAATCGCCGACAAGCATTGCGAGGGGCGCGTCGTTTCTGCCCTGGAAGGGGGATATAACCTGGATGCGCTAGGGCGGTCTGCAGCCGCCCATGTGCGGGTATTGATGGCTTAGTTTTCAGCCGGGGCCGGGTCCAGTGGCAGGTTCTGTTTCATCCAGCCGCGCAGGGACCCGCGCCCCAGCATGCCTTCCTTCACATTCATCACCTGGGTAAAGCCATTCTGGGTCAGAAAGGCGCTGGCCCAGGTGGACCGCACGCCAGAGGCACAGATCAGGGCAATCGGTGCCGTCTTGTCGCCGTCAACACCCGCGATAATTGCCGTCAGAAACCCGGTTTGTCCTTCGGGATCATGCATGGTGATGGTTCTGGCCCCTTTGGCGATGCCCGTATCACGCCATTCTGACGGGCGGCGGATATCGATCAGGGTGACAGATCCCTCCTGCTGCATCTGATGGGCGGTGGGGGCATCAATGATGGTCGGTTCAGCCTGGCTGGCGGAAACGTGCAGCATGAGGCACAGAAAGGCGATGACCGATCGGGCGATGAATTTTGGCATACCGAATGCTCCTGATACAGCAGATGGATCATTCATAGCGTCATGCGGATGTGGCGACAATCCGGCGGCCGGTAAATCCTGTGTGACCGCTTACCAGGGTGGTTTGATATCGTGATGCTTGGCGCTGTGCGGATTGCCGCGTATTCTGGGCAAATGCTGGGAAAGCATGATTATTTAACGCCCTGATCTGGGGAGGGGATGCGTATCAATGGCGGAAAGATTGACCGGATCAGATGTGCAAAAGCTGCTGGCCGATCCATCGGGGGAAAATCGCGCCAGTGCCGCCCATAAGATCGCACAACAATTTGGTGAGGGCGGGTTGACCGATAAAGAGCGGTCGATTGCAGAAGATATCTTCAGCTTGATGGTAAAAGACGTTGAAATGCAGGTTCGCGCGGCGCTGTCTTCCAATCTGAAGGATGTGCCCGGCCTGTCAAACGATCTGGCGAAAGCATTGGCGTCTGACCTCTCTGACGAGGTCGCCTTGCCGATGGTGACGTTTTCAAATGCCCTGACCGATGCTGATCTGGTTGAAATCGTGCGCAGCCAGAATGCTTCCCGCACCAAGGCGGTCGCACAGCGCCCCGCAGTATCCAGATTTGTATCAGACGCAATCGTCACCCATGGGGATGAGGAGTCTGTCGTCGCCCTTGTATCCAATACCGGGGCGGAAATCAGCGAGACATCGCTGAACAAGGTTGTCGATAAATATGGCGATGTGCCCCGCATTCAGGAACCGCTGGTGCAGCGCCCGACCCTGCCTGTCAGCATTGCGGAAAAGCTGGTTGCCCGGGTGGCGGATCACTTGAAGGACTATCTGGTTCAGCATCATGAACTGTCAGATGAAATGGCCACCGACTTGATATTGCAAAGCCGGGAGCGCGCGACCCTGAACCTGAACAGGATGGGGTCATCCGGCAGCGCGGAAGACCTGGTGCGTCAGTTGAAGGCAAACCGGCGACTGACCCCCTCCATCGTTTTGCGTGCCCTGTGTGTCGGGGATTTGGACTTTTTTGAGCATTCGCTGTCAGCCCTGTCTGGCGTGCCGATCAACAATGCCCGCATCCTGATTCATGATGAGGGGGAGCTTGGCCTGCGGTCCTTGTATCAGAAGGCGGGAATGCCTGTCGCCCTGTTGCCCGCCTACCGAACGGCCCTGGATATGGTCGTCAAGGCAGAGTTGGAACAAAGCGATGAAGACCCGCAGCATCGGATGCGGCGTCTGCTGGAACGGGTGTTGACGGAGCATGAGGAAATCATCGACGAGTTTGGCGCAGACACCGTGGATTATCTGCTGACCAAACTTAATCGATTGGGCCAGGCGTCAAAAGCGGCCTGACGAATATTTCCTATACCGGATAAAACAGAACCAACGCGCCGCCCAGGACGAGGGCGATGCGCATCATCCATCGTATCGGGGCGATGATCCCAAAGGAAATACAGCCCAGCCCAACCCCAACTTTCGCCGCTGCCAGCACGGCATGAATTGGAACGGTGGAAAGCTGGATCAAATCGGGATTGGCGATCATTCCCAAGGGGATCAGATACAGTCCGATACCCAGCGCCATCGCCTTACCAGCGACTTTCAACCAGTTTTCACCAACCATCCCGGCGGCGATAAACACCGCACCACAGACAGGGGGGGTGATGGTGCTTAACAGGGCAAACCAGAAGACGAACAGATGGGCCTGTAGCGGCTGTAATCCCAATTCAATCAAGGCAGGACCGGCGACGGAGATACAGATGACATAGGCTGCTGTTGTCGGAACCTCCATCCCCAGAATAAGACAGGCCGCAGCGGTCAACAACAGGGCGGGCCACAGCATACCGCCGGACCCGGACAAGATCAGCGATGTGATCTTCACGCCAAGCCCGGTAATGCCCAATACCCCGATGATGATCGAGGCACACAGGATGATCGACGCGATGGTGGCGATTTGCTGACCCGCGGTCAGGCAGACACTGATAATCCGATCTATCGTGCGCGGACCACTGAACGACAGTTTCGCATCCAACAGCAACAGGACCGCACCGGCTAGAATCGCCAGACAGGCCGCGTATTGCGGTGTGAAGCCAGCATAAAACATAAACCACAGCAGAACTGTGAATGGCACCATGAAGAATGCCGCTGTGATCAGCACAGGGCGCAGGCCTGGTTGTTGATCCTTTGGCAGCCCTTCCAATTTATAGCGCATGGAAAAGGCATCTATGCCGATCCAACATGCGGCAAAATACAGAAAGGCTGGCAACAGGGCAGCAGCCATGATTTCGGTATAGGGGGTGCCGGTCAGTTCCACCATGACAAAGGCCCCGGCCCCCATCAGGGGCGGCATGATCTGACCGCCAGAGGAGGCCACAGCCTCCACCGCGCCTGCCAGGGATCTGGGATACCCCAACCGCGTCATGGCGGGCAGTGTGATCGCCCCTGTTGAGGCAACATTCGCGCTGGCCGAGCCAGAGATAGACCCAAACAGCGCGGAAGACAGAACTGAGACCTTGGCCGCACCCCCACGCAGACGCCCTGCGACGGCCGCAGCGACATTCATGAAGCCTTGCCCGGCCTCTCCCGCATTCAGGACGGCACCGAATATAACAAATATTGCGACGATGGAGACTGAAACCCCGGTCAAGCTGCCCCAGAGGCCGCCTTCTGCGATGGTCAAGGTGCCCAAAAAGCTGTTCAACGGCGTTCCTGGGTGGCCGAATTCACCAGGGATATATTGCCCGAATAATCCATACAGCAGAGTAATCGAGGCCACCAATGGCAGCGGCCAGCCAATCGCCCGACGCGCCATTTCCAAAACGGTCACCAACAGGATGATCGCGATCCCAACCTGAAATGACCCTTCCAGAAAGCCATACTGATCCGAAAGGGCATCCTGGTTCCAGGCAATCCATAGGCAGGCGGCAAGGCCCAGGCTGCCCAGGACAGCGCCGGAAATCCGTTCAACGCTGGTGCGGGCAATAAAGATCATCGCCCAGGGCAGGGCCAATGCCATATGCAACGGGCGGGACAAAAGGTTGGGCACCAGCCCGGAAAATATCAGCCACAAATGAAATGTGATGGATGTCGCCCCTAATGCGATCCAGATCCATCGTGATGCGCCTGATGTCAGCATTTCCCAACCCTTGATATTGTAAACAAGACAGCCCCGGCTTCCTGCCGGGGCTGCCCCAATTTTTCACTGTGGTGACGTGAGTTACATCTGTGCGTCGGTCACGGGGAAGCCGACTTCCATGTAATATTTCAAGGCACCTGGATGCAGTTTACCAGTGACGTTTGACAGCATTTCCGGGGAAACACCATTCCACCAGGCGGCGTCTGCCCCCAGCTTGGATTTGCCTTCCCAATAGGTCTTGGTCAATTGATAGGCGGTGTCTTCATCCATGTCTGTTGTCGTATAGGCAACCACGGGCAGGCCGGTTGTCGTGATATCGGCGGTCTGGTTGGCATAGGTTCCAGCAGGGATGGTCACCTTCAGGCGTTTGGTCTGGGTGATCTGATCATCGCTGAGTGACAGGATGGTAACTTTTGTGCTGGCCGCAGCTTCAATCACATTGGGGGCCGGGTAAGACCCTGCGGTGACAAAGCCATCGATCTGACCGTTTTTCAGGGCCGACACGGCATTGGAAAGCTCCACATCTGCCAATGTCACCTTGCCATCCAGGCCAAACAGTTCCAGGTATTTCGCGCCTTCATTCGCGCCAAAGCTGCCCTTGCCAATCAGCACGGTCTTGCCTTCCAGCCCGGCCAGATCGGTGACGCCGCTGTCAGCATTCATGACAAAATGCATGGTCAGAGAGGGAATCGGGAACAGGGCGCGGATTTCATCAAAGCGCGGGTTTTGTTTGCCTTCAAACATCGCCTTGCCACCCTGGGCCAGGCCAACAAGGGCAGGGGGGGTGGTAAAGACATAATTGCCTGTACGCCCAGCCACTTCCATCACGTTCTGGACAGAGCCCTGGCTTTCTTCAACCGTGACGATGATGCCACCATCGGTGCCGGCCTTCATCGCCTCTGCCAATTGTACGGCCATTTGAAAATATGACGAACTGGAACTGGCGGACTTATAGGTCACACGGGTTTCAGCCTGGGCCGCAGGGGCCGCTGCCAAAACGGGAAGAACCGCCACCGCGCCAATGGCGGCCAGCTTTTTGATCTGTTTCAGTGATAAGGTCATGGGTGTTTCCTAGCATCCTATAGGGTGGTCGCCGTTGCCCGCGCGACCTTCGCAGTATCACTACCCCACGGCCCATTCAGGATCAAGCAAGAGTGAGGCGGCGGGGACAGAATCGATGCGTGTCGGGGGGGATTTGCGCCCACAGGGCAAGGGTGCAATCGATAATAACCACCATCAAAACATCCGGATGGATTAAACGCCCAGATAGCGATGCATCAACTCTTCATCCGCTAACAGTTCCTGGCTGTTACCGGTCCAGACGACGCGGCCCTTTTCGACGATATGATGACGGTCACCAATGCGGGCCAGATCCTTGACGTTCTTATCGATCACAAGAATTGATAGGCCTTCATTCTTCAATGCTTCCAGGCTTTTCCAAATCTCGTTGCGGATCAGGGGGGCCAGGCCTTCTGTTGCCTCGTCCAGGATCAGCAGATTTGGGTTTGTCATCAGCGCCCGCCCGACGGCCAGCATTTGTTGCTCCCCACCAGACAGCAGGTTCCCCATGCTGTCCCGGCGTTCCGCAAGACCAGGGAAAAGGTCATAGATCCGTTCCGCCGTCCAAGGGGTTTTCTGATTGCCCCAATTGGCGGCTGTGGCGACAAGGTTTTCATGCGCGGTCAGATTCGGGAAAATCTGTCGCCCTTCCGGCACCAACCCGATCCCGCGCCGCGCAACGGCATAGGATGACAGACCCCGGATGGACTGACCTTCATACTGAATGTCGCCTTCGCGCGATTGAATAATGCCCATGATGGAATGGACGGTTGTCGTTTTGCCCATGCCATTGCGGCCCATCAGGGTGGCGACCTCACCCGCGCGCACCTCCAGCGTCATGCCGAACAAGGCCTGGCTGTTGCCGTAAAATGTTTTCAAGCCTGATACAGTCAGCATGATCAGGCCTCCTCACCCAAATAAGCACGCTTCACGGCCTCGTTGTCACGGATGGCGTCTGGTGTGTCCGTCGCGATAATTTCGCCATAGACCAGCACCGAAATCCGATCCGCCAGGGCAAAGACCGCATCCATATCATGTTCCACCAAAAGCATGGTTTTCTGACCCCGGAAACGCTGCAGAATTTCAATCATGCGCTGGCTTTCCTCGGACCCCATCCCGGCCATGGGCTCGTCCAGCAACAGCATCTTAGGCGCGGTCGCCAGGGCCATCGCAATTTCTAATTGGCGGTGTTCGCCATGGGACACTTCGCGCGACAGCACCATCGCCTTGGCATCCAGGCCAACTTCTTTCAGTCGCTCCATCGCCTGGCGGTTGATTTCCGGTTCACTATTGGCATCGCGCCAGAAGCGATAGGAATGCCCGTCATGGGCCTGGGCCGCCAAGGCGACATTTTCCAACAGGGTCATGTCTTGAAACACGGTTGTGATCTGAAAAGAACGGGCAATGCCCATTTTCGCGCGGGCGGGACCAGATGCTTTGGTGATATCGCGACCATTAAAGCGGACCTTGCCCGCATCCGGGAATTGCTCCCCACAGAGCTGAGAGATCAGGGTCGTCTTGCCCGCGCCATTGGGCCCGATAATGGCATGGACTTCCCCTTCGATCACATCCAGGGATACGTTCTTTGTGGCAGTCACGCCGCCGAAGGTCTTGTAAAGCCCACGGACTTCTAAAAGTACAGTCATCGTTTGCCCAACCGATCCAAGAATCCAGAAATCCCACCCCGAACGAACAGGACGACTAACAGCAGAATCAATCCAAAGGGCAGGTGCCAATAGAAGCCTGCGCCGCTGTGTACCATATCCATCAGATCGGGAATCATCTCTTCCAATACCAGGAAGGAAAGCACCCCAAAGATCGGGCCGAATGCCGTGGCGGTTCCACCCAGAACGACCATGAAAATCAATTCGCCTGATCGGGTCCAGCCCATCATATCCGGGCTGATGAAATTGGTATAATTCCCCATCAAGGCCCCGGCATAACCGCAAATCGCGCCGGAAATCACATAGGCGACCAGGCGATAGTTATAGGTATTATACCCTAAAGCCTGCATCCGCTTCTCATTGGATTTTGCGCCCCGAATGACCCGTCCAAAGCGAGATCCGACAATGCGGTGATACAGATACATCACCGCGACGAAGGAAACGAAACAGATATAGTAAAAGGTGGTTGGATCATCGATGTCGATTCCACTGGCAAATTCACTGTCGTACCAGATCGTCAATCCATCATCCCCGCCATATTCATCCAATGACAGGAACAGAAAGAATGCCATCTGCGCGAAGGCCATGGTGATCATGATGAAATGAACACCCTTGGTGCGCAGGCTGATTGCGCCGGTGATCAGCGCAAAAACGGCACTGACGCTGACTGCCAGAACGATATGCAGCCATCCTGAACTATAGTCATGATAAATCGGAATGCCGACGCAATAAGCACCGATACCGATAAAGGCCGCATGTCCCAGGCTGATCATACCGCCATAGCCCAGAATGAAATTCAGGCTGATCGCGGCAATGGTCAGGATCAGAATCCGGGTCGCGATGCTGAGATAGAATGCCTGGTCGAAGATATCCGCCAGGATCGGTGTCACAGCCAACAGCAGCAGTAATGCGATGCTGAAAAGCCATTTGGGGGTCAGAAAATTGGAAGTGCGCATGCCCATCCCTTATGCTTGCTTGCGTTTTATCGGACCTTAGGCGGGAAAAGGCCCTGAGGACGCACCGCCAAAATGATAGCCATCAAAATATAGATCAGCATTGCGGAAATTGCCGGAGCAGCCGTTTCCGCGGTTCCTGTCTGCATGAACAGCTTTAGGAGTTGATCCAAATAGGACCGCCCCATCGTGTCGATCATGCCAACGATCAAGGCCCCGACAAAGGCCCCTTTGATTGATCCAATGCCACCAATGATAATCACAACAAAGGCAACGATGATGATGTCATTACCCATCCCGATTGAGGCGCCGGTAATGGGGGAAATCATCATTCCGGCCAATCCTGCAATCGCAGCGCCAGCGGCAAAAACCAGGCTGAACAAGACCTTAATATCTACGCCCAGCGCCTGCACCATGGTGCGATTGGAGGCACCAGCGCGGATCAACATGCCAAGCCGGGTCTTGCTGACCACATAGTAGAGACCAACGGCGACCAGGAGACCCGCAGATATGATGGCGATTCGATAGCTGGGAAGTTGGATTGATTCCGTAAGGGTGATTTGACCGTTCAGCCATGCAGGCAGCGGGATAACCATCCCTTCCGCACCCCAGATCAGATGCGTTACGGTATCAAATATCAGGATAATGCCGAATGTCGCCAGCACATGGTCCAGATGGTCCCGCAGATACAGGGAGCGCGCGATCAAAATCTCTGTGACATAGCCAACGGCCATCGTCAGGGGGATCGCCAGCAGCACGCCCAGAACAAAACTGTCCAACAGGACCACCAGTGTCCCACTGATATAGGCCCCGACCATATAGAAAGAACCATGGGCCAGATTGATAAAATCCATGATGCCGAAAATCAGCGTAAGGCCAGCGGCCAGCAGAAACAGCAAAATGCCCAGCTGCATCCCATTCAACAACTGTGTGATCAGTAGTGCGCTATCCATGCCCATCCCCGGTTCAACGCTTCAATAAAGACTGCTGCTTAATCCGGAAGGCCCGATTGCAGCATGTTCGTTCTTACGCAACGCGACAGTCTAAAAAACGATACTGTCTTAATAATGATGCTTATTGTCTGATCCCCGATGGACATCACACAATTGTCAGCCATTCCATCAAACAATCAAAAAAGGGATGATTGTCGATGGTTAGATCCTGGTATCGATCTTACGTCCCCATCATTTTGCAACAGATCGAAAATATTGATTTGCGATGCTGTTGGCAATCAACTGGCGTGATCAACGTCCTTTATATCCAGTCAATCGTCGTATTCATTATATATGCTGCACTATAGTGCATTGTCCCAAAGGCGCAACGCGATTTTCTGCTGTATGGTGCATAAAATCACGTAATTATTTTAAGCTTAAAACAATTTGATTCCAGCGGCAAGAAAATTCAGGGCAAACGTGTTGCAATGTTTCGCAAGGTATCTGGATCAAAAGAAAAGGGTGGGCCATTTCTGACCCACCCCGTTCACGCTGTTCCAATGATCTTACATCTTGCATTCAGCAGCGTAAGTATCCTGGTGGTCCGTATAGACAGTGGACCGAATTTGTGTGGTCCAGCGGCCTTCTGCATCGGCAACGGCTTCCCGCAGATAGAAGTTCTGAATTGGGAAATGGTTGCTGCCAAATTTGAAATTGCCACGGGTGGACTTGAAATCGGCCTTTTCAAGGGCTGCGCGAACCGCATCCTTGTCGGTCAGATCACCACCAACGGCATCCACAGCAGATTTGATCAGCATGACGGCATCATAAGCCTGCTGAGCATAATAGGATGGGTAGGTGCCAACTTTGGCCAGGAAGTCACCAACAAATTTCTTGTTGGCTTCATTATCCATATCCGGTGACCAGTGCTGGGTCGCCATTGATCCAAGAACGCCTGTCAGGCCAGCTTCTTGCAGTCTGGGCAGAGAAATCGCATCCACAGTGAACACGCTGTAGAGTTTCACCGAGTCAGCAAGACCAGCCTGGGTGTATTGGGAGATGAAGGCACTGCCCGCTTTACCTGGATAGAAAATCCAGATTGCTTCCGCGCCAGACGCCTTGGCTTTTGCCAATTCAGCAGAGAAGTCGAGCTGTGCATCTGCACCCCATTTGGTCAGATCCTTGCCTTTGACTTCACCCTTAAAGGTACGCTCCACGCCAGCAACCATGTCTTTGCCCGCAGCATAGTTCGGGGCCATGATGTAAACGGACTTGATGCCATCGGCATTCAATGCTTCGCCCAGTGCCATTGGGGTCTGGTCATTCTGCCAGGACACGGAGAAGAAGTTCTTATCGCATGCTTTGCCTGCCAATTGTGACGGGCCCGCATTTGCGCTGATCAGAAAGGTTTCAGTATCCAGAACGGATTTGGCAGAAGCCAGCAAGACGTTGGACCAGATATAACCGGTCACGAAATCAACCTTGTCCTGGGTGACCAGCTTATCGGCGGCCAGCTTACCAGTTTCCGGTTTGAAGCCGTCGTCTTCATAGACAACTTCAACCTTACGACCGCCCATTTCGCCGCCAATATGTTCAATTGCCAGGTCGAAACCGGCTTTCATATCATTGCCGATAACCGCAGCAGGCGTCGTCAGCGTGGTAACGAAACCGATTTTCACTGGATCGCTGTGTGACGCGCCGTAGGCCGGTCCAAAGGCCGGTGCGGTTGCCAGCGCAGCGCCGAAAGCCGCTGCCATTAATGTCTTTTTCATTCCTGTGTCTCCCTGGTATGACCACCCTCAAGGTAAGCGGAGGTCGTGTGTTCTAAAAATCTACGCGGAGCCTGAGTGGCTTAAACCATCCGAAAGGCCATGCTCCTTGTGCAATCGCCGCTATCAGAGCGTACAAGACTGCTCAGGGTCAAGCGCTAGACTGCCTCTCTTCCGGAAACTTTGGTCCATGCCGCGCGTCACTGCACTATAATGCATCTTTGCGGGCGTGCAATGTTGAAAAATGCGCTATGATGCAGTCATGTAACCCCATGCCGCCAAACGAACAGCGCCGCGCTAGGTATCTTTGACCTGCGCGGCGCTGTTTGGGTTACGGGAAGGGGGGATCGTCAGACGATTTTCACCCGTAAGGCCCCGACCTTCTCGGCAGATCCTTCCAGGATATCGCCTGCAACGACGGCCCCGACGCCAGCCGGTGTCCCGGTCATGATCAGGTCGCCCGGATACAATGTGTGGAACCGGGACAGATCCGCAATCGTCTCACTGACAGAGGTGATCATCTCATCCATCGGTGCTTCCTGGCGTATTTTACCATTTACTGACAAAGCAATGCGCCCATCGACAATTTCCCCGGTCTTTGCGATTGGGACGATTTCCCCCATCGGGGCGGAAAACTGAAAGTTCTTGCCGTTGTCCCAGGGGCGTCCCTTTTCTTTCGCCTGGCCTTGCAGGTCGCGGCGGGTCATATCCAGGCCAATTGCATAGCCAAAGATATAGGACACGGCCTCGTCTTTTGAGATGTTGTTGCCCTCTTTGCCAATCGCGACCACCAGTTCGATTTCATGGTGATAATTCGATGTTTCCGGCGGATAGGGAATTTCTACCGTTGCGCCGGGCGCGCAATAGACGATGGCATCACGGCATTTTGCAAAAAAGAACGGCGGGTCGCGATCGGTCACGCCCATCTCTTCACGATGCGCCCAGTAATTCCGGCCGACGCAATAAATGTTGCGAACCGGAAATTGGGCATCTGACCCCTGAACAGGCACAGCCGTTACGGGCGGCGGGGGAAAGGTATAGTTGGTCATTCTGGAACTCCTGACTGAGCAAAAGGGGATGCGGGATTAAAAGGGATTATCCGACCAGGCGTTCTTCGCGCCAGATATTCAGATTCTGTTGCATGCCCTTATCGGAGAACGCAAACAAAGTCAGGTCTTCGGCCGGGGTGTAGGTGACGGTGTGCCAGCTTGGGATGACAAATGTGTCGCGCGGCTTCAGGTCATACCGGGTGTCGCCAATCTGGACGGTCCCCGTGCCTTCCACCACTGTCACAACCGTCGCATCTGTTGCGCGATAGGGTTCGGTTTTGAACCCTTTGGGCAGCAACTGCACGAAACCGGAAATTGTTGGCATCATCGGGCCCCCCGTTGCCGGATTGATGAATTCCAGTTTCAGGCCCTGATGGGGATCCCATTCGGTGGAGTCTTTCATATCCTCCAGTGCCTGCCGGTATTCGGCATAGGGATAGTGGAATACCGGGCTGGATTTCGGGGCATCATACCCAACGGGCAGCATGTTCCGGCCAAACTGTGCCCGGCTGAAACCCGGCGGTCGTCGGTCCAGTTGATAATCATCATTGCCTTGCTGGGCAAAGCCGGAATCAAAGAAGCGCAAGGTCGGTATGTCCAACCCGTCCAGCCATACCATGGGGCCGTCGCTGTGATTGCCGTGATCGTGCCATTGCCAACTGGGGGTCAGGATCAGGTCAAATTCTTTCATAATGGCGCGTTCGCCATCCACCGCAGTATAGGCACCGTCCCCTTCAACAATGAAGCGCAGGGCGGATTGTGTGTGCCGGTGACAGGGGGCGATCTCTCCTGGCAGAATCAGTTGCAGGCCCGCATATAAGGTCCCTGTTGCAGAGCTTTCCCCCGGACAGCCTGGATTTTCCAGGATAAGGACCCGCCGTTCTGCTTCCTTCGCGGTGATCAATTCGCCGCTGCTCATCAGATAGGGGCGCACGTCTTCGTACCGCCACCGCACAGGGGTGACGCGGGTCGCCGGCGCCTTTGGCACCAGGGCATGCAATACTTCCCACAAAGGGGTCATGTTGAGGGGGCGAATCTCATCATAGAAAGCTTGCCGCTCGGCGGAAATGGGTTTGCTATCGGACATTCTGGTCTCCTGTGCTTACAGGCCGCAATGGTTTCCGATCCGACCGGAAACAGCAAGTCCCACAATTGGGAAAAGCTGTTTCGCTGTCAGGGATGGGGCGAGCAGCAGTGTTGGCGGGCCGGACGACACCTAGATGAACGGCAATCATCCACACCATCGTCACCCCGGACACCCGCCTGCGCGGGTGTGATGCGGATGGGGCGCTGGAACTGCGGTTCGATACGCTTTGCGCCTCAGGGGGGCAATTGTCTAGATCACCCCCCTGGATCACGTCTGGTTAAACCAGGCCATCCTTGATCATGCGTTCGGCGATCTGGACGGTGTTCAGGGCAGCCCCTTTGCGCAGGTTATCGGACACAACCCACATGGAAACGGTATTGTCCTGTGTCGCATCATCGCGAATACGAGAGATGTAGACAGCGTCTTCTCCAGCGCATTCGACGGGGGTGACATAGCCTTCATCGGCGCGATGATCGACGACGATGCAGCCTTCTGCCTTGGACAAGGCCTTTCGGATTTCTGCAACGCTGACGTCTTTTTCCAATTCCATATTCACCGCTTCGGCATGACCGATAAAGACGGGAACCCGCACACAGGTCGCGTGCAATTTGATCTTGGGGTCCAGGATCTTCTTTGTTTCGACGGTCATCTTCCATTCTTCCTTGGTCGCGCCGTCATCCATGAAGACATCGATATGGGGAATTACGTTGAAGGCGATCTGCTTGGTGAACTTTTTGCGTTCCATTGGATCATTCACAAAAACGCCGCGGGTCTGGTTGAACAATTCATCCATCCCGGCCTTGCCGGATCCGGAGACCGATTGATAGGTGGAAACGACGACACGCTTGATCCCGGCCAGATCATGGATCGGCTTCAACGCAACGACCAATTGGATGGTGGAGCAATTTGGGTTCGCGATGATGTTCTTTTTGCCGAAATCCTTCAGCGCGTGGGGGTTCACCTCTGGCACGACCAGCGGAACGTCCGGATCCATGCGGAAATGTGACGTGTTGTCGATAACAACCGCCCCCGCCCGCGCTGCCTTTGGAGAATATTCCGCACTGACCGTTGCACCAGGAGAGGAGAGAACGAAATCCGTGCCCTTAAAGTCAAAATGCTTCAGGGCCTGAACTTTCAGGGTCTCAGTATCGCCATAGGATACCTGTTTGCCGACGGAGGATTCCGATGCCAAAGCGATGATATCGTCGGCGGGAAATCCACGTTCGGACATGATCTTCAGGATTTCCTGTCCGACATTTCCCGTTGCGCCAACAACGGCTACTTTATAACCCATTTCTATGTTCCTTCTTTTCTATCCGTCTTTTTGGTTTGAAGTGGGGCAGGGCATTCCGGCCCAGATACGTTTAGGGCCGGGGAGAACCCGGCCCGATGAAGCAGTTTTGCTATAGTCGGATGCGCGGGGTCTCGCTAGACTCCGGTGGTGGTTTTACCAGTTTTGGCTTTGCCAGCCAGGATTGTCGTCACAGCGTTTGCGCGCATTGGATGCCTCTGTCGCGTATCAGTCTGGTTTCAGTTCCAACCAAATTCGGCGCAACACTAGCCATGCGCCTGTGATCTCGCAAGGGATTTTTCCAGGTGGCTTGTGAATGGATTGGCCGGATTCTGATTCCTGCCCCTGACCGGAAGGGTCATTATAGCAAGAATGCCAGTAGAATGATTTTATAATTTTGGAATATATTCCTGGCACAGCATCCGCGCGGCGCGTTCGCATATATACGGGCACGCCGTGTCAATAGAGTGCTGGGGGAGGTTGGGTGATGGGACAGTCGCAAGACCGTGATGTGCACACAGATATTCTGGATGTTGCCGAAGCAATTGTGCGTCAGCATGGCTTTAATGGACTTCACATAAATGATGTGTCAGCCCGTCTCGGCGTGGGTGGTGCCGAGATATTGCGACACTTTCCAAGCAAGGATGATCTTGTTCGGGTCCTGGCGGAACGATATGCCGCGCGGTTTCTGGAACAGGCCAGGGCCGTCCTGCGGCAACCGGGAACCGTGTCTGACAGAATTGCCGCCTATGGCGAGTTGTTTCGCAATTCCTATCAGGATGATGGCAAGATGTGCCTATGCGGAATTCTGGCTGCGGAAAGCACCGACATTCCAAGGCCCGTGCGTAAAATCATCGCCGATTTCTTCCGGGTCAATATCGAACTGCTTGAGGAAACCACCCAGAAGAAGCAGGAGGCACGCCTGATCCTGTCCTCGCTTGAAGGGGCGATCTTGCTGGCACGCGCCAATGAAAATATTGGGCCGCTGAATGACGTGATCAGTGATCTGCGGCTGCGTTATGTCTAGATATTAGGCCCCAAAAGGGTGCCGCCTACTTCGCCAGATTGTCCAGAATATCGTTGGATGTGATGATGCCCACCGGTTTCCCATCTTGCAGAACCCGAATGGGCACTTCGGTTGTCCGGCTGATCTTGATGACCTCATTCACCGTCATGTCATGGGGGACTTCAGGTGCATTTTCAGGGGCGGTTCCCTGAACCATGACATCTTGTGCGCACAGAACCCCCAGCGGATTCATATGGGCGACAAAATCCGCCACATAGTCATTGGCCGGGGCGCGGATGATTTCCTGTGGGGTGCCGCATTGAACGATGCGCCCGCCTTCCATGATCGCGATGCGGCCGCCCAGTTTGAAGGCCTCGTCCAGGTCATGGCTGACAAAGATGATGGTGCGTTTCAGCCGCGCCTGCAGGTCCAGCAATTCATCCTGCAGCCTGGTTCGGATCAATGGATCCAGGGCAGAAAAGGGTTCATCCATCAGCAGGATCGGCGCATCGGTGGCAAAGGCGCGGGCCAGGCCAACGCGCTGTTGCATGCCGCCTGACAATTCGCCGACCTTGCGGTCGGCCCAATCGGTCAGGCCCACCAGATCCAATTGCTTGCGGGCCTGGGCCTCGCGCTGATCGCGGTCCATGCCGGCCAGTTCCAGACCCAGGGCGACATTGTCCACAACATTGCGCCACGGCAGCAGCGCAAATTGCTGAAACACCATCGCGATACAGGAAAGGCGCATCTTGCGCAGGGTTGCAGGATCGGCCTGTGTGATATTGACCATCCCATCGCCGCCATCGATGGAAACCGATCCGCGGACCACAGGATTAAGGCCGTTGACCGCCCGCAACAAGGTGGATTTACCCGACCCGGACAGGCCCATCAGAACAAGAATTTCGCCCTGTGCGACGGTCAGGTTGCAATTATGCACGCCCAGCACCTGGCCGGTTTCTGCCTGAATTTCCGCGCGTGTCTGGCCTGCATCCATGGCGGGCAGGGCGGCTGCCGGTTGCTTCCCAAAGACGATGGAGACATTATCAAAAATTACGGCATCGCTCATTTGTCACGCCTTTCGATGCGCAGAATACGGTCCAACATGATCGCCACCACGACAATGATAAATCCGCTTTCAAAGCCCAGCGACGTGTTGACGGAATTCAACGCCCGGACGACCGGCACGCCCAAGCCGTCGGCCCCAACCAGGGCTGCGATCACAACCATAGACAGGGACAGCATGATGGTCTGGTTCAGACCTGCCATGATTTGCGGCAGGGCATAGGGCAGTTCCACCTTCCACAGCGTTTGGCTGGGCGTCGCACCAAAGGCCCGGGCGGCTTCCAGCAACGGGGTGGGCGTATTGGATATCCCCAAATGCGTCAGTCGAATGGGGGCGGGGATAACGAAAATCACGGTTGCGATTAATCCCGGCACCATGCCAATTCCAAAGAAGACAATGGCAGGGATCAGATAAACGAAAGTCGGCAGGGTTTGCATCAGGTCCAGCACCGGGCGCATCGCTTGATACATCCGGGGGCGATGGGCGCTGGCAATGCCAATCGGCACCCCAATCGCCATGCAGACGACACAGGCGGACAGAACCAGTGTCAGGCTTTCCGTGGTTTCTTCCCAATAGCCCTGATTCAGGATGAACAGGAACCCCAACAGCACGAACAGGGTGATTTTCCAGTTGCGATGCACCAGCCATGTCAGGGCGACCACAATTGCAACGATGACCAGCGGCGGTGGTGTCTGCATGACCCACAGCAGGCTTTCGATCAGCGTTTCCATTGCAACAGACAGGCCATCAAAGAACCATCCGCCATGGGTTTGCAGCCAATCAAAGACGGTCTTGGCTGTCTGACCAACCGGGATTTTTGTTTCGCTTATCCATTCCATCGGGGGCCATTCCTCTGATCAGGGTGGCGGGTAGGGAAGTAAAGCCCCTCCCACTGAACAGTGGGAGGGGGTATTTCTTACAGGCCTAGGCTGGACTTCACAGCCGCCACAGCATCGCCACCGTCTTTGGTGGTAACACCGGCCAGCCACGCATCCAGAACGCCAGGATTGGCCTTCAACCACTCAGCGGCAGCATCATCTGGGTTTTTCCCATCGTTCAGGATCGCCGCCATGATTTCATTTTCCATGGCCAGAGAGAATTTCAGGTTGTTCAGGAAGGCGCCAACATTTGGGCATTCCTGAATATATCCCTTACGGACATTGGTATAAACCGTCGCGCCGCCCAGATTGGGGCCAAAGAAATCATCACCACCGGTCAGATAGCTCATATCGTAATTTGCATTCATGGGGTGGGGTTCCCAGCCCAAGAACACGATCGGCTCATCGCGTTTTGACAGGCGATCGACTTGGGCCAACATGCCCTGTTCGGAACTTTCTTTAATTTCGAACCCTTTCAGGCCAAACGCGTCCTTTTCAATCATATCCATGATCAGGCGGTTGCCATCATTGCCAGGCTCAATCCCATAAATGGTGCCGTCCAGGGCATCCTTATGCTTGGCGATATCGGCAAAGTCTTTGATCCCCAGATCAGCGCCAGCCTTGTTGGTCGCCAGCGTATATTTGGCCCCTTCCAGGTTTTCGCGGGGCGTTTCGATGCTGCCATCTTCACGATAGGGGGCGATATCCGCCTCCATTGTCGGCATCCAGTTGCCCAGATAAACATCGATATCACCGGCCTTCATGGACGCATAGGTGACAGGGATTGAAAGCAGTTTGACTTCGACATCATATCCCAACGCGGTCAGGACCTGCTTGGATACGGCTGTGGTTGATGTGATATCGGTCCAGCCGACATCCGAAAACCGCACTTCGTCGCATTGTGCAAAGGCAATGTTACTGCTTACAGCAAGCGCCGCGACTGCGGTCATCGTGGTTTTCAAAAAGTTCATATGCGGTCTCTCCTGTTTTTATGCCGTCCGGCCAGATTCTGCCAGACTGACAATCTTCAAAATTGAAGCGACAGGGTTCTACTTTAGACCAAAAACCGCAACTTATTTCTCAGAAAACCTAATTTCCAAAGGTATATCAGCCCTTTGGTTGCGCCAAAGATACGTGCTGGCATGCTGCTTTCAGGGAGGAAAGGGCAGGGCCGGATGGATCTGTTAAAGCAGGGTCGGTTGAAATTAGGGTTACAACGGCTTCTGCTTCGTTCTGCCAATTGGTAACCGGCGCGGCGATGGCATACAGGCCCGGAATAAAATCCCCGCCTGCCACGGCATAGCCTTGTTTCTGTATGCGATCTTTCAGCGCCTGTGCGGTGGATCGCTGTCCCTTTGGCAGAAGGGGCTGGGTCAACGCATCCGCACTGAATGCCAGAAAGACCTGACCGGTTGCCGATGTCAGCAAGGGCAGCACCGTGCCCAGGCCCAATGTGGTTATGACATGATTGCGGCCACGCTGCCATCGCACGATGGTGGACCCACTGGCCCCCAGGACCGATAACATCGCCGTTGCCCCAACCTTGTCCACCAGGTCGGGAAGTATGGCTGCTGTTTCATTGACGAAATCATTCCGTGCCAGGGCAGAAATCCCTAATGCCGATGCAAAGGGACCCAGATCATATCGCCCGGACCGTTCCCGCTGTCGCAGCATTCCCTGGGTAACCAGACTGGACAGATAGCGGTGCAGCTTGCTGGTCGACATGCCGGTTCGCGCCCCAATCTCTTTCAGGGTCAGCGGTTCTGATGCGGCGGCAAAGACGCGCAGAACGGTCATTGCGATATCAACTGATCCAATTCCCCGGCGTTCCTCAGACTCCGAAACCATATCCATCCCCTGATTCCAATATTGTCTATTGGTAAATATAATGTACATTGGTGAATAATAAAAATGTTTAGTTTGGGATGATAAGGAGACGCTGGATGCGCATCGCCGTTATCGGAGGGGGGCCTGCGGGCCTTTATGTTGGCTATCTGTTGCGCCGGGCATTTGCCGATGCGCAGATCGATATCGTCGAACAGAATCCGGAAAACGTGACCTGGGGTTTTGGTGTCGTGTTTTCCGACACGGCGCTGGATTTCCTGCAGGCTGACGATCCAGAAACGCATGCGGCGATTGTGCCCCATATGGAAATGTGGCGCGATTTGACGCTGGACCATGCTGGTACACGCATTGCCATTGATGGCGTCGGATTTGCCGCGATTGGCCGGTTGAAGCTATTGCAATTGCTAACGGAACGCGCCCGGTCAGTTGGGCTGACGCCGCAATTTGGCACGTCGCTGAAGGACCTTGCCGCCTATCAGGATTACGATCTTATCATCGGGTCGGACGGGGTGAATTCCATCGTGCGCCAGTCGGGGTCTTTTGGGACGGTTTTAGAGCCCTTGTCGAACAAGTTTGTTTGGTTCGGGGCACGGCGACCCTTTGATACCCTGACCCAAAGCTTCCGTGAAACGACGATGGGGCGGTTCAATGCCCATCACTATCGCTATGCACCGGATATGAGCACGTTCATTGTGGAAACGGACGAGGCGACATGGGCCGCAGCTGGCTTTGCCGATATGTCAGAGGATGAAAGCCGGGTGACCTGTGAACATCTGTTCGCTGACGTGCTGGAGGGAGCCCCCCTGGTCGCGAATAAGTCATTGTGGCGGAATTTTCCCAAGCTGTGGAATGACACTTGGTATGATGGCAACAAGGTCTTGTTGGGCGATTCCCTGCATACCGCGCATTTCTCCATCGGGTCAGGAACGCGCCTTGCGATGGAAGATGGCATCGCGCTGGTTCGGGCCATGATCGATGCAAAGGGTGATGTGGCCCAGGCGCTGCCTGCCTATCAGGCCACCCGCAAACCGATTGTTGAAAAAATTGTCGTCGCGGCCAACCGAAGCGCCCTTTGGTATGAAGATTTTGCCAAACATATGGACCTGTCCCCCTGGGATCTGGCGGACAGCTATATCCGGCGGGCAGGGCGCATTGACGATGATCGCCTGCGCAAGCTGGCCCCGAAATTCATGGCAGGCCTGGACGCCCATCGCGCCGCCTGAATCTGTTCAATTCCATAATCTCATAAGGATAATCCCGATGTCCCAGATTATAGATCCGGTTCCCAATGACACGCCCGGCGCACAGGAAATTAACTTTTCTGTGCCGCAACACTATAACGCATCTGCCATTCTGTTTGATAATCTGACGGCAGGGCGCGGCGGTAAGATTGCCATTGTGACGGAACGGGAAAGCCTGACCTACGGGGAAATCTGTGCGCAGGCGTGCCGCATTGGCAATGGATTGCTGGATCTGGGATTGGTGCGCGGGGACAGGCTGGTCCTGGTCCTGAATGACAGCCCTGACTATATTGCCGCCATCTTTGGGGCCTTGCGGGCCGGGCTTGTACCGCTGTTGATCAACACGCTGTCGCCTGCTGACCAGATTGCCTTTTTCCTGGAAGATTCCGCGGCGACGGTTGCCCTGACCCATGGGGAGCATCTGGGCCTGTTTTCCCAATCGTCCCCAAAACATTTGATTGTATTGGATTCGGATGAGGGGCGGGCCTGGATATCCAAACAATCCCCCGACCTGCCGCAGGCCGATACCTCCCGTGATGATATGGCCTTCTGGATGTATTCATCGGGGTCCACTGGAAAACCCAAGGGCGTCGTGCATCTGCATCACGATATGGCCTATACCGTGGAAAGCTATGCCAAACGGGTCTTACAGATCCGGGAAAGCGATATCTGCTTTTCGGTTCCAAAGATTTTCTTTGCATACGGATTCGGGAATTCGGTCACATTCCCCTTCGCCGTCGGCGCGACCACGGCTTTGTTGCCGGATCGCCCAACACCGGAACGTATGTTCGCGTTGATCAAAACCTGTCGCCCGACGTTATTTTTCGCCCTGCCCACGGTGTATACGGCCCTAATCAAGCATCCTTCTGCGGCAATGGCGGACCTGTCCAGTGTGCGGCTGTGCATATCCGCAGCCGAAGTCCTGTCCGGTGATGTCTTCACCGCCTGGAAGACCCGTTTCGGCCATGAGATCATGGAGGGGCTGGGCTCAACAGAGGTGCTGCATATCTATCTGTCCAACACGCTGGATCAGAAGAAGCTGGGATCGGCTGGCAAGCGCGTGCCTGGATATGAATTGAAGCTGACGGATCGGGACGGTCAGCCCGTTAGTCCGGGCGAAGAGGGTATCCTGTGGATCCGCGGGGATTCAGACGCGCCCTGCTATTGGAATCGCCCGGACAAGACCGCAGAGACAATGCGCGGTGACTGGATCTGGACTGGGGATCGATTTGTTGTGGACCAGGACGGCTTTTATTTCTTCCGGGGGCGTGCCGATGATTTGATCAAGGTCAGCGGACAATGGGTTTATCCGCTGGAGGTCGAATTATGCCTGAACGAGCATCCAAAGGTGACCGAATGCGCGGTGCTGGGTCTGACATTGGTGGATGGTCGAACGACCCTTGTTGCGGCGGTGGCGCCCGGGCCCGGTATTACGGGGGATGATGCTTTGTCTTCTGAATTAAAGGATTATGTGAAGACGACCCTGCTGCCGTATAAATATCCCCGACAGTTTCTATATCTGGATACTTTGCCCAAGACCGGGACAGACAAAATTGATCGTCAGGCCTGTAAACGTCTGTTCAGTGAAATGGATGCATAAGGTCTGATCTGTGTCACCTCATTGCAATGCCGGGTGCTGTGTGGTCAAACCAGTGCCCTTGGCTGTAAAATGTGAGTGACACCGTGAGTGATCAGCATCCAGAGTCCGTGACAGGTTCCGCCGCGCTGCTGCAACGCAGAAATGCTGAGGCGTATCTATTCCTGATTTTCACCATGCTGTGCTGGGCCGGTAATGCCATTATGGGGCAATTGGCGGTGGGCCAGGTTTCGCCCATGCTGGTCGTCCTTGGGCGATGGGCGGGCGTGATGCTGTTATGCGGCATTTTCATGCGGCACCATCTGAAACGTGACTGGCCGATCCTGCGCAAGAACCTGGTCTTTCTGTCGATTGCAGGAGCCCTTGGATATTCTGCCTTTAATGGATTGTTCTATCTGGCGGCACATTCGACCAGCGGGCTGAATATTGGGATTCTGCAAGGGTCCATGCCCGTATTCGTCGCGATGGGGGCATTTCTGGTCTATCGCACCCGGATCACCCGGATCCAGTTATTGGGGGTGATCTTGACGGTCAGCGGGGTGATCATCATTGCCAGCGCGGGCAGCCTGGACCGACTGTTGAATCTGGAATTCAAGCGGGGCGATCTTCTGATGATCTGCGCCAGTATTCTGTATGCGGGCTATACAATCGCGCTGCGCAACCGCCCTGCAGTTTCCCCTTTAAGTCTGTTTGCCGTTATGGCCGCCAGTGCGTTCGTTCTGTCCATCCCATTTGCCGCGATAGAATATATGGTGGGCGCAACGCAATGGCCGACCCCCTTTGGCTGGCTGGTGGTAGGATTGATCACGATCTTTCCGTCCTTCCTGGCACAGCTTTTCTTCATTCAGGGGGTGGATCGTGTCGGGCCCAGCCGGGCAGGCGTGTTTATGAATCTGGTTCCAATTTTCGCAGCGGGCATGGCCGTGGTCGTCCTGAACGAGTCCTTTGAATTGTATCACGGGGTCGCCCTGATCCTGGTATTGATCGGCATTTATCTGTCTGAGAAATTCAAAGCGCCCCTGGGACAACCCTAAACAGATCAATCAGATCATCGACGGACGGTATCCATCGCGGGGGCGGAGGTCACTGGACGCGCCGCTTTGCGCCGGTCGATAACCTGATAAATGGCCTGGGGTTGATCAAAGCCCTTTAGATCAAACTGTCCCAGCTCTTCGAATGTGAAATTTTTACCCTGACAGAGGTCGCGGACAATGCTGCTGACCGCCGTTTGCCTGGGCCCCGCCTTGGACAGGACTCGCGCCGCCATGTTGACCGGCGTTCCAAACAAATCGCCGCTTTCATGAATGGGCTCACCGGCGCTGATGCCAATGGATATCTCAAACGCCAGATCGCCCATCATCGTGCTGAATTTTGCGATGCCATCCTGCATCAACAGCGCTGCTTCGACCGAATTCACCACGGCGGGGAAGGAGGCCATGATGCCATCGCCGGTATGCTTGATCTCACGACCGCCATGTTTTGTGATCGCCTCCCGCACGATATCGTTATGGGCGCGTACCACATTCATCAGCCACTCATCGCCTTTTTGCTGCTGATTCTTGGTGGAACCGACGATATCGGTGAATAAGACTGAGACAAAGCCATAGGACCCCGGCCCTTCAGACGGGTCGTCATAATGTTTTGGATCATCCCCCCGCGCGGTATCTTGACCCGGCGCGGCCTTTGGGGTCTTCCACATTTTCAGGGCGTCGGCGAAACCGGAACTGGCATTGGGATCGCGGCCCTGGTTCAGCGCGCTGCCTCGCCCCAGTGAATACATTTCAAAGAATCGCTTATCCAATAGATATTCATCGATATTCGCAGCAAAGCCTTTGGCCATGGCCTTGGGGGCGCCCATCGCTTCGATCTGTTCACACAGGATATTGCGGACTTCTTTGGCTGCGACCTTAAAGCGACGGGCCAGCGTTTCCGCTGCACCCGCCAGGAACAGGATGACCCCAAAGCGCAGGAAGTGATCCTTTTCCAGCGTATTGGCCGACGCGGCCTTCGCTTCGCTGACAATATCCTGTAGGGCCTTTCTCAAGGGGCCGGGGCCTGTCGGTTCCTGGGTTGGGGGCGGCGTGGGCAATGCGTCGCTGTCTGCTTCTGGATCATCCGCCTCTTCTTCCAGGTCCGGTTCATGGGCTCCCTGATCAACCGGGTCGATAAAGGGGGGATCGGGCTCCTGTGTCGCGTCGTAAGGGGGCAACATGTCCCGGTTTTCCTGCTCCGGGTTGACCGCCTCTTCATAGTGCGCGGCGGCGTCTTCCAATGCCTTTGCCGCCAGGGCGGCTGCGTCAGGACTGGTCTTTTCAGCACCTGTTGGGCCCGTTTCTGGCTGCTGTTGCGCAGACGCGACAACCTGCATATGCCGCATGATACGGCGTAAGATTGGGACAAAGGTTATAACCCATCCAACCAGCCAGGCCCCGACCAGAAGGATCTGCCCGGTCTTGGAGCCAAAGGACAGACCGGCCATTGTCAGTCCTTTGAGGACATAAAATGCGCCAATCCCAGCACCGGTGCCAACCAGACAGGCCAGCAGGAAACCAATCATCAATTTCGGTATGGCAGCCGACCAATCCGACTCCCCCTGCACCTCTTTGGCCTTTGGGGGGCGACGCAATTCGGGTTCTTTCCCGGTGGCTTTTTTCCCATTCTCCGCTTTTTGACCGGCGACACGTTGCTTTGCCAAAGCCGCGGCATTGGCTGCTGCGGACCCGCTGGGCGCGTTGCGCAACACCGCTTTTGTCGTATTCCTGCCAGCGGTTGGACCAGCAGAACCATCTGCGCCCGCTGTAATGCTTGAAACCGGGGGTTTGGTTTTCAGTTTCGGGCTGTGATAGATGACCGATTCATTTGATGTGCCGGTCGCCTTATCAAAACTTTCCCGCACGACACAGGCGGCATCAAAATGTCCTTGTGTATCCAGCCGTTTAGCCTCATCAATCGCGGCATCCCGCTCACTCAGCGGATAGCGATGATGAATCTGCCATCGACCATATTGAAGGTAGTAGACCTCAAAAGAGACCGATCTGCCACCTGACATAGATTGTCCGCCCCAATTTCCGCCTGTTACAGCGCCCCAAATTCACCCTTGGTACAGAACCTCACCCCAAAGGCCTGCGCCCCGAACCGGTACTATACCGGATTCTGAACAGCAGGATGAAACAATAGTTTGAAGGAATGGTTAACAAGATATCACGGCATATTTGGCGCCGGGGTCAGGCAGCCTCTTTCCGGACGAAGGGTTACCCACATTGCGCGCGGTGGCGCATCAGATGATCCAGCAGGGTGCATGCGACCATGGCTTCGCCAACGGGAACAGCCCGAATGCCGACACAGGGGTCGTGGCGACCCTTGGTGATGATCTCGGTTTCCTCACCGCTTGTGGTGATGGTGTCGCGCGGTTGCAGGATTGAACTGGTCGGTTTGACGGCAAAACGTGCGATGATCGGCTGGCCGGTGGAAATTCCACCCAGAATGCCGCCTGCATTATTGGCCCGGAAGCGGGGCTTGCCGTCATTGCCCATTCGGATTTCATCGGCATTTTCTTCGCCCGTTAAGGCAGCGGCCCCGAATCCTGCGCCAATCTCAACCCCTTTGACCGCATTGATCGACATCAGGGCGGACGCCAGATCGGAATCCAGCTTGCCATAGACCGGTGCCCCCCAGCCGACCGGGATGCCTTCTGCCACGACTTCAACAACCGCGCCACAGGAAGACCCGCTCTTGCGGATGCCATCCAGATAGCTTGCCCAGTCCCTGGCGGCGACGGGATCGGGACAGAAGAAGGGATTGTTATCAACCTCATCCCAAACCCAGCGATCCCGATCGATCTGATGCGGGCCCATTTGAACCAGGGCGGCGCGCAGGGTGAATTCATCCCCCAGAATATGGCGCAACACCTTACGGGCGACGCCACCGGCGGCAAC
>TARA_R100001143_G_scaffold63596_1_pt1 | contig 35422 bp, 27 predicted proteins | sample TARA_R100001143 | Tara Oceans TARA_R100001143 (sample SAMEA2621300) | marine metagenome | biome: marine biome (ENVO:00000447); feature: mesopelagic zone (ENVO:00000213); material: "saline water (ENVO:00002010), including plankton (ENVO:xxxxxxxx)" | depth 800 m | reverse complement strand
CCCGGCTCCGCCGTACTCTCCTTGTCAGGGGAGACTACCTCCAGATTATGTTGTACATAACCGTGGGGCATATGTGGTGTTAGTGTCCAACTCAGAACTCAAACCGGTATTTAATTGTTAGATAGTATGTTGGCTGAATAGCACAAAAATAGAAAAAGCATGAATCATTCAGGATATTTAAAACCACCTCAATTACAAAACAGTGCCGGTGAAGAGCGAACAGTAGGGTACGAATTTGAATTTACCGGAATAGAGATTGAGCAGGTCGCACAATTGGTTAATAATCTGTATGGTGGGAAAATTGAGAAGATTTCCACCTATGAAATAGAAGTTCAGGAATCGGAATTCGGCACATTCAAGATGGAATTGGATGCGCAGTTGTTGCGTGACAAGAAGTATGAAAAAATATTGAAATCAGTGGGTATCGATGTTGATGACATCAAGGATAAAGGCGGTAAGGAAAGAAAGTTAATGGAGATGGCAGCTACGATCGTTCCATATGAGATTGTGACTCCGCCGATCCCCCTCAGTAAAATGGATGTATTAGACCGTTTAGTTGATAAATTGAGGGAGAAAAAAATAAAGGGTACGGGAAGTTCTATTTTGTATGCATTTGGTATGCATATCAACCCGGAAGTACCGGATGTTCGGGTAGAGAGTATCTTAAACCATACCAGGGCCTATGTTTTGATGGACCCATGGATTCGGAGAGAAGCGGATATCAACATGAGCCGGCGCATTACCCCATTCATCGATCCCTATTCGGAGAAGTATGTGAAATTGATCCTTAATCCGGAATACACTCCGGATTTAAAAACAATGATTAAGGACTATTTTGATCATGACAATTCCAGGAATCGGTCACTGGACCTTCTGCCACTCTTCATGCATCTGGATGAGAGGACTACTTCATCAATGATTGATGAGGAGCTAACATCAGCCCGACCCACATATCACTATCGACTTCCTGATTGTTCCTTCGAAAAAAAAGAGTGGTCACCGGCTTTGGAATGGAATCGCTGGGTGCTGGTGGAGCGTATAGCTGATGATGAAGAGCAACTGGCACAATTATCTCATAAATGGCTCGAATTATCTGATAACTCAATGATCGGGTTTGAATCAAAATGGATAAAAAAAGTAGATGATTGGGTGAACAGTAATGGATAAAAAGCGACCGCTGATAGGGGTAACAGGTCCGGTTGAAGGGGGAGGTGCTGCATGGTTTTTTACGGCAATATCCGTGTTTTTAGCCGGCGGTAAACCAAAGCGAATTACTCCCGAACGGCCTGTAGATGCTGATGATCTTGATGCTCTTATTCTGGGTGGCGGGGCAGATGTAGAACCGGAAAAATATGGTCAGGAGCGAATTGAAAAGGCAGTTTTGGCTAAAGACAAGCGATCCATTTTCGAATGGGTTCTTTCGATACTATTATTCCCGATCTACTGGGTGATTCGATATTTTTTAAATACCAAGACTGCACCTATTGACACAAAAAGAGATAAACTGGAATTGACTCTGCTTCATGATATGTTGGCTGCAGGGAAACCTGTTTTGGGAATCTGCAGGGGGATGCAGTTGATGAATGTACATTTTAAGGGATCTCTACATCAGGATATCAGTGGGTTCTATGTTGAATCACCGCAAGTTGCATCTATTTTCCCAAAAAAGAGAATTAATATTGAAGAGGGATCAAAGATGGCTTCCATTTTGGACACTACGATTTGCAACGTGAACGCACTTCATAACCAAAGCATTGACGAGCCGGGAGAGGGTGTTCGAATTGTAGCAAGAGAAGTGAATACTGATATTGTCCAGGCGATTGAAAATGTAGATTATCCCTTTGCAATGGGTGTTCAATGGCATCCGGAGTATCTGATTCAGATTTCAAGGCAGAGAAATATATTCACAGAGCTGATTCGGGTTGCTGAATAACTGAAATGTTATTCGATTAGAATTTCCTGATATACATACACTTCTTCAGGTTTATCCCAATCCCGGTATAATTCTACAACTCTTTCAAGCGCGTCTTGCGTACGTGCATGATTATTTCCAAAGTGTTCCTCCAGTATTTCATACCCTTCGAGTAAATAGGATTCGGCTTCTTCAAACTTTTTCTGTTGGCTTAGAGAAGATCCTAAAACGGATTTTATGTTACCGATTAACCAACTGCCTTCCACCGCTGATATACTTTGTGTTCGCAGAGCCTCTCTGAAATAATGTTCGGCGTTAACCGGTTCATCCGTACGCAAATAGATATGTCCAATTCCCAGTGTCGGATATGTTTGAAGCGGATGGTCATCGTCATAGTGGATATTCATGATCTCTTTGGATCGTTTGAGTGTTTCCATTGCTTCGGAAAAACGCTCTTGCCGGACCAGCAAAAGTCCGATATTATTGAGCTGAATTCCCACTTCCGAGTGATCTTCACCTAGCTGTTTTATCTTCATCTCAAGGGACTCCTGATAAAACTTGGTAGCAGCTTCATAATCACCGGTTCTTGACTTTAATATTCCAAGTAGATTGACCGTTTGTGATGTATTAGGATGAGCAGGATCGAGGACAGCCCGCCGTATGGAAAGTGCTTTTTCAAGATAACCTTCTGCTTCATCAAAATACTCCAGATCCATATGTACCTCCGCCAGATGGTGATAACTTTCTGCAATATCAGGATGCATTTCATCAAAAATGGACTGCCTGATTCTTAAAGCTTCTTCATGATATGCCATTGCCTCTCTTGAATTCCCCATCACAGACTGCAATCCGCCCAAATTGTTTAATCTGCCTGCTACCATTGGATGATTCTCTCCATATAGTTCCCGGTAGATATTCAGGGATTGCAGATAGTACTCCTCAGCTTGCCGATATTCACCTATACTTTCCAGATAATTACCCAAATTATTTAAGCTGAAAGCGACAGATTCATGAGTCTCACCAAACAGGTCCAGGTTCATCTCCAGTGCATCTCGATAAAGAGGCTCAGCTTCATCGAAACGACGCAGTTCTTTCAAAACAATGGCAAGGGAAGTCATCGTGGTAGCCAGTGACTCACTTTGCCCCTTATAGATCTCCATTTTTAATTGCAATGCCTCTCTTAAATATTCTTCTGCTGTTTGATAATGTCCCTGGTTCCAGTATAGGACCCCCACATTATGGAGGCTTTTACTGATATCGACATGCCCAGGTTGAAAAATATTCTGCCGAAGATCCAATCCGCGTTTGAGAAGTGATTCTGCCAGTTCATACTGCCCCAGGTTCATATAAATACGGCCCGTCAGATCGAACATTTGTGCTTGAATTTCAGGTTGTCCATCAAGCTGTTCTGCACTTTGAACCCCTCTTTCGAGAAGTTCACCGGCAGTGATAGTCAGGCCTGGATATTCATTTGGATCACTCGCCTCAAACATCTCCATTAATAAATCTGTAACCTGTTCTGCTTTTAATGTTTCTTGTTGCGCCTGAAGCAATGCAGCTTCAGTTTGTTGGGAATGCCAGGTAATAGTAGCAGCGTAACCCAATAACAGGAGGAGCATCACAATTGTTGAAAGAACACCTATAGTATGACGCTTTACAAATTTTTGTCCCCGGTAAATCAAAGAGTCCGGGTGTGCAGAAACCGATTGCCCATGAAGAAAGTTTGAAAGATCAGTTGCCAGTTTTTCTGCTGATTCATATCGTCTTTCCGGATCTTTGCGTAAGGCTTTCAGTATGATGGTATCAAGATCACCTCGTAAATGCTTTTGCAACAGCTCGGGTCGTGTATGTCTGGCAGTGCTTATCTTTTTGGCTGTTTGATCAGATTCTGTACGGTCGGCCGGAATTTTCGTGACTGCAGTACTAGGCCTGGTGGGTTCGGTATGACAGACAATTTGTTCGATTTCACTCGGAGTTTTTCCGGTAATATCATAGGGACGGAATCCCGTAAGCAATTCATACAGGATTATTCCAAGCTGATAGATATCTGCAGCAGTTGTAATAGTCTCATTTCGGATCTGTTCAGGACTGGCATATGCAGGTGTAAGCGGTAGAAGCCCTGTTTTTGTAATGGGTACCCGGTGATCATTCAGGTCTTCAGGATTCAATGTTTTTGCAATACCAAAATCAAGCAATTTTACAATGCCGTCTTCGGTGACCAGAATATTGGATGGCTTTAGATCACGATGAATGACAAGCTTTTGGTGTGCATATTGAATGGCGCTGCATACATCTATAAAAAGCTTCAGGCGTTCTGAAATAGAAAGTTGTTTCTCATCACAATAAATGTCTATCGGTAACCCTTCAATAAATTCCATTGCAAACCATGGATGACCATTTTCAGTAATACCTCCATCAAGAAGTTTAGCAATATTGCGATGATTTAAGTTGGAAAGGATCTGTCGCTCTGCAATAAGCCGAAGGGTTTGATTTTCCGATGTAATACCTGCGGGGATCAGTTTAAGAGCAACTTTTTGGTGAAATTGATCATCGTCTCGTTCGGCCAGATAGATCATGCCCATACCTCCCCGGTCAAGTTCTCTGATGATTTTGAACGGGCCAATTTTACGATCACTTATCTTCCGGGACCAATCATCGTCTAAAAATGATTTCTTTACAGTTTGTAGCGGATGGTCGAGGGGACTTTTCTGTTCATGAGCCTGTAGAAGGGACAACAGTTCATCTGCCCGGTCCGGATGATCACGGCACTTATTTCTGACAAAATTTTCTCGTTTATCTATTTCCAGTTCAAGGGCTTCAAGAAATATCTCTTTGATTATTTTCCACTCTGAACTCATAAAAAATCAAGCTTTTTTTAAAATTTCAGTAATGACACCTTTCGTATTTAACTACTTAGTTCCCTATTCAACCAGGCACGCGCCATTTTCCAATCCCGGTTCACGGTTGGAATTGAGATATCAAGGGCCTTGGATGTTTCTTTAATTGTCAATCCACCAAAAAATCGACATTCTACTACACGCACCTGTCGTTCATCTATCTTTTCCAACCGTTCAAGAGCCTGATGAATGGATATGATGTCAATGAGATTCACTTCTTTTGAACCATCCTTCTCTCCGAGAGTCACTTTTTGTAGATCTCCGCCCCGTTTTTGTGCGTTCTGTTTCTCGGCATAGTCAACCAGAATGTTACGCATGACTTGTGAGGCAATACCAAAAAAATGATCTCTGTTTTGCCATTCAATTCGGTCAAAATCAACCAGCTTCAGATAGGCTTCGTGAACCAATGCATTGGTGTTTAATATGTGGTCATTACTTTCGCCGAATAACCGAAATCGGGCCATTTGTTGCATTTTTTCATAAACCAAAGGCATTAGCTCATCCAGCACATTACGATTACCTGAAGCATGATCCTGAAGTAACTTTGTAATCTGGGCCTTTCCCATAAGTCAGAATTTATCCTGAAAATGTTCGATTCAACTAAAAAATCAAATATGCATGATACAAGTTATAAGTTTTTTAGGCTTTATATAGTAAAAGGGCAACTTAGTCCACAATTATAACCTGATAATATGCTATTAATTCTGTTTAATACTATAGATTGAAAATTAATTTTTGTTTCACAAAACTATAAAAATTAAAGTTTTCGGAAATATATAGTATTGTAAAGAATCCTGTTAAAATGTGCTTGAATGATTAGCCTGAAAAAAGCTTCATAGTTTAAATAAAATAAAAACAATTGAGAAGAGGTAATGATATGACAAATCTAAAGTCAAGATTCATAATTATATTTTGTATGCTGATGTTTTCCATACTCTTTGGAGAGGTACGGGCACAACATATGCATGATGATCATTTGGTGCCTGAGGGTGCTTCAATCGGAGAAGTGCATTTTAATGTATCCTGTGATGAAGCTGTAAATGAAGATTTTGATTATGCTTTGGGCATGATGCATCATATGATGTATGCATCATCAAGAGGTACATTTGAAAAAATTATTGAAAACGATCCGGCTTGTGCGATGGGATATTGGGGTATTGCCACAACACTATTTCAACCGCTTTGGGGTACTCGCCCGAGTGAGGATGACCTTCAACATGGTTGGCAGAATATCAGCAAGGCATATGAGCTAGTCGAATCGGATCGGGAAAGGTTGTTGATCCAATCTACTGCAGCATTTTTCCAAAACCCTGAATCTGATGATTTTCGTAGCCGGATTAACCGTTGGATTGATGGAGTCGAAGAAGCGTATGCAGCATATCCGAACGATCAAGATGTTGCAGCTCTATATAGCCTGACTTTATTAACGGCTGCTCAATTTGCAGAGAATCCCAATCCACTGTTTGATGAAGCTGAAAAAATACTACGTGATATATTTGAAAGAAATCCAAACCATCCGGGAGCCATTCATTATACGATTCATGCAACGGATGCAGATGGCCGCGCAGAAAATGCCCTGGATTTAGTTGAGGCTTATGGCAATATTGCACCCGAAGTGCCTCATGCGCTGCATATGCCATCACACATCTATGTAAGGTTGGGCGACTGGCCTGAAGTGATAGATTGGAATATAAATTCAGCCAATGCGGCACTAAAGTATCCGGTTGGAGATGCCGAATCACACCATTATGTTCATGCTATTGACTATCTGGTCTACGCTTATCTTCAGCGTGGTGAAGACGATAAGGCGGAATCGGTATATCAGGAAGCATTAAAAAAAGAGCGATATCAGACTTCTTTTGTTAGTGCTTTTCATTTTGCATCCATTCCCGCCCGGTTATCTGTTGAGCAGAAAGATTGGGATCGTGCCGCAAATCTGGAGCCCCGTACTCCTGATTATCTGCCATGGGACGCATCCCCGTGGGCTGAGGGGTTAACATGGTTTGCACGAGGCCTTGGTTCTGTTCATACCGGTGATATAGAAGGGGCAAAAAGAGCTGAGGAACATCTGGCCGAACTTCGCAATGTTGCTGAAGAGAGAGGGGATGGTGGTATGGCGACTTACATTGAAACCGATCGACTTGTCCTCTCGGGTTGGATTGCACTTGCTGATGGGGATCATGAAAAAGCTGTAGAGTTGACCCGGTCAGCGGCAGATCTGGAAGCTTCTATTCAGAAACATCCTGTTACACCCGGTGCGCTGCAACCGCCTAATGAAGCACTTGGGGATATTTTATTGCATCTTCATCGGCCGGCAGAGGCACTTGTTGCCTATGAGGCGTCCGATGCGATTTGGCCCGGCAGATTGAATACGCTGATGGGTGCGGCCATAGCAGCAAAATTGGCAGGTGAGGATCAAAAAGCACGAAAACATATAGCAAATCTGTTGAACAGCGGAAATTCAGATATTGAAATTGATCCGTTGTTATCTGAATACAATCCGGATCATTAAAATTCCAGAATTCGCAACATCTATGAAATAGTATTCGACCAATGGGTTCATGGGGCACCTATGCACCTATATCCTGCACCCATTAAACCTTTACCAATGTGTCTAACATTGAACACTTTAAATTTGTAACTACAATAATACCAAACTGATGTCAGACCTTAAAACACTTAAAAAATCGCACGAGAGGGTTAAAAAACTGTTAACCATTAAACCGGAGAAGGGGCAGTATACGACCACAACAAGGGTTCGAGTTCGAGAGGGCACCACCTGTGAAGTTGAACACAAACAGTGGAAGTTCACATCCGATGTTGGTGAAATGGAGGGTGGTAATGATGAAGGCCCCGGTCCAAGTGTATTGCAGCGTGGAGCATTGGGCAGCTGTCTTGCGATTGGATATGTAAAGTGGGCAGCCTATATGGATGTTCCTTTGAAATATTTGGAAGTTGAAATTGAAGCAGATGTGGATGCCCGGGGTGCTTATGGAATAGACGATGTTGAGCCGGGATATAAAGGGCTTCGATACAGAGTTATAATCGATAGTCCGGCATCCGAGGAAGAGATCATGGATATGATCGAAAAGGCAGACAAACACAGTCCACTGTTGATGGATTTTAAACGGCCTGTTGAAGTAGAGAGGGAAGTGTCGTTTGTATAGAGTTAGAAAGCAGAAAAGTGAAAAGTGAAATCGAATGATTATGGACCCAAGATTACAACGACGTGTACAGCGATATGGCTGGGATAAAGCCGCTGAGTATTATGAACATTCATGGAAAGAGCAGTTAAGACCGGCTCAGGATAAACTAATGAAGATGATGGACTTAAAACCGGGCGAAACCGTGCTGGAGACCGCTTGTGGGACGGGTTTGGTGACAGAGAGAATCACCGGTAAAGTGGGTAAATATGGCCGAGTAGTAGCTACAGACCTTTCTGAAGAGATGATCAAACTTGCAAAACAGAGATTGAACTCCGGCAACGGTTCAGTAGAATTTAAAAGAATGGATGCCGAAAAATTGGATATGTATGAAGAGAGTTATGATTCTGTGATATGTGCTCTTGGATTGATGTATGTTCCTGACCCGGTTCAATCACTGAAAGAGATGCATAGGGTTTTAAAACCAGATGGACGTGCTGGAATTGCTATCTGGGGAGAGAGAAAAAACTGTGGCTGGGCAGAAATTTTTCCGATCGTGGATCAATATGTGGCTTCAGAGGTTTGCCCCATGTTTTTTCAGCAAGGCACCGGAGACGCGCTTGACTATTCCCTGAAATTGGCCGGATTTCAGGATATTGAAACCGATCGCTTTCAAAACAATCTCACTTTTACCGATGACGATCAAGCCTTGATGGCAGCTTTTGCAGGCGGACCGGTCGCATTGGCCTATCGAAAATTTGACGAAAAGACCAAAGAAAAAGCATATCAGGAGTATCTTGAATCCATTTCAGAATATCGAAAAGGAGATGGATATGAGATCCCGGGAGAGTTTGTCGTTGCTAAAGCAGTCAAGTAACGGTAAAATCCTGAATCAAGGATGATATATGTTTAGATTTTTCAAAACGAGGCTCTTTGACCTTCAATTAGTCACTTTGTATTTGCATGGATTCCGGCTACTTGGATAAATGAAATAGTATCCAATAAAGTGATAACTGATCAACGATGAGTAGTAAATGCTTAAACATCAACCTGACTTCCCATTAAGCCATTTTCGAAACTCTGTGGCACTTTTTGTATTCAGGACCCGCGCAGATTCAAATTTCGCTTTTTGGGCGATCATCACCCCATAACGGATGTCATCAATTCCCTCAATGCTATGTGCATCGGGGTTAATAGAGGTGAGTAAGCCGGTTTCTTTGGCTTTGTTGCCGAAACGCCAATCCAAGTCGAGCCGCCATGGACTGGCATTGATTTCGATAGCCACACCCCTTTCTACAGCCCACTCAATCATTTGATTAAGTTCAATATTGCTGCCGTCCCGTTTGAGGAGCAGTCGTCCGGTAGGGTGACCCAAAATTTTGGTAAAGGGATTTTCAATTGCGTTTTTGAAACGACTCATCATCTTATCATGGGGCATCTCCAGGGCACTATGCACACTGGCGATCACAAAGTCGAACCCTTCCAGGATCTCATCGGGATAGTCGAGTGAACCATCACCCAGAATGTCAGACTCCATCCCTTTAAAAATGACAAAATCCTTCCCCTCAGATTGGAAAGATTCATTCAATTCATCAATTTCATCCCACTGACGCTTGACGTCATCGGTGGAGAGTCCGCCTGCATACGCTGCTGTTCGGGAATGATCGGAAATACCCAAATACTCATAACCCCGTTCCATACACGCTTCGGCCATCGCTTGGATGCTCTGTTTACCATCGCTCCAGGTACTGTGTGCATGAATCACTCCTTTTAAGTCCGACACTGAGACCACGTCCATCGAGTCATGTTCACTGTAATACTCGAACTCGCCGCGATCTTCCCGATGAGCCGGTGGTACAAAGTGAAGATCCAGTTTTTGATAGATTTCTGATTCTGAAGATGTGGGCACCGGCTGATCAAAATCGGTCTCTTTATTGTCATTCAGCTTAAAGAGCCCATATTCATTCAATGCCATCCCGCGTTCACGGGCTTTCTGTCGCAAGACGATGTTGTGTTCTTTGCTTCCGGTGAAATACATCAGTGCAGCCGGGTACTCCTCAGGTTTTACAATTCGCAGGTCGACCTGTCGGCCGTTTTCAGTCCGCACTGAACTCTTAGTATCTCCCTGTCCCAAAATTTCAACAACCAGATCGTGTCCTGTAAATGCTTCAAAGATGGAGGATGCGTCCTTTGGGTCGGCGGCTGCGATGATGTCGATATCACCGATCGTTTCTCGATAACGCCGCAGGGAGCCTGCGATATCGCACTTTTGTACCCCATTCAAATTTTTGACAAACTCAAAAACAGGTTCTGCAATTTCGAAAGCCTGATCAAGGCGTGCTCGTTCGCCGAATTTCTCCAGGTATTCGATCGATTTAATGATTTTGTCGGCGGATTTTTGCCCGAGCCCCGGCAGATCCGCTACGGCACCGCTCAGGCAGGCCTCCTTCAGTTCGATAATCTCCGTGATCCCCAGTTCCTTGTAGATTTTGGCAATATTCTTTGGGCCCAGGCCGGAGATATTGAGCCATTCAATCAATCCTTTCGGAACTTTCTCTTTGAGTGCATCAAGTACCGGCATGGTACCCGTTTCCTGAAACGCTTTGATATCCTCCGCGATCGATTTGCCAATTCCTTTGATATCGGTCAGGGTATCTTCGGCAATATATTTGGTGATCTCTTCATTGAGTCCTTCAATGGTTTGTGCAGCCCTGTCAAATGCAATGGCACGGAACCGGTTCTCACCGGCAAGCTGCATCAGTTGGTACACTTCACGAAGTTTTTCGGCTACATCCTGATTGGTCATATCAATTCTGATTTTGGTTTATTAAAAAGTTAAGTATCACAAGGATCAATTGGTAGAACAGTTTACTTTGCTATGCAACAAAAAAGGTTTTAGATAGATTCTGTTCTTTTCTTTTACAGTTTAAAACTCCTATCTTTGATGCTTACCAAAAGCCCTGGTGGCGGAATTGGTAGACGCGCACGCTTGAGGGGCGTGTGACCTAACGGTCGTGATGGTTCGACTCCATTCCAGGGCACAAAATAAGGATAAACCCTTGTATTCTATGAGAATGCAAGGGTTTTTATGTTTTAGAGACATCATAGGTCAAATTTTAGGGATATGTGGGGGCTCAATCTCCTGTCCAAATAAAATGGTGGTTTTCACAATAATATTTTTTCATATTTGTTGAGATCGGATCAACATTATCTGATGAATAACTACTTGAGAGGCCTAATTATGATAAAGCTGCGATTTTCTTCACTCATCTTACTGCTCTTGACAGCAAGTGTATCTGAAAGCCTGGCTCAACAGGAATATCAGATTCCGGAAATTATTATTGAGGCAGAAATACAACGAAATGGGACTATTGAAATCAACGAATCCAGACACTACCAATTCCAGGGGTCGTTCAGCTGGGCAGATTATCGGCTGCCCAGAGACGGGTTTGATGAGATGCGAAATATCCGGGTGAGTGAGCAGGGTCAGGACTATCAACTCACAGACAATGGTGAACCGGGGAGTTATACGGTGACTGAATCCGATGACGAAATTGTCATTACCTGGCACTATGAAGCTGTGGATACGGAACGTACATTCACAGTCTCATATGAACTGGATGGCGCTATTCTCCATGGGCAGGAATGGAGCGAGCTCTTCTGGACATGGATCGGTTCAGACAGAGAAAAAAGCACTGCCGATTTTGAAGTTTTAATCGGTTTTCCGAATGAATTGACTGCCGACTCACTCTATTACTGGAGCAGAACTCCAGAGGATTTGATTGAATTTTCCCATGAAGGATCTCAGCTTACTTTAAGCGGACAAAATATATCAAGATCTCAATCCATTCCCGTTCGGATTTTAATGCCTGTTACCCTCTTTGACTCAAGTACGATCACAAATAGAGAGGCGGCAATCCAACTGGATCGGATCATCGCAGAAGAAAATGAAATTACCGAAAGGGAGAAGCGGCGTGCTGAAAGAAGGGCGGCTGTAGCAGAATTAGCACCGGGAATAACCATGTTATTATCACTCTTTAGCATCGGGATTATTATTTTTCTATATCAGCGATTCGGGAAAAGACACCAAACATCCACGTATTCAACGGTTTCAACCACGATGGTACCCGGCAGAGCAGAACCTGCACTGGTGGGCAGATTACTCTCTTTTTATCAAACCCATTCTATCCACCTTACAGCAACACTTTTTGATCTGGCCAGAAGAGGCTGGTTTACACTTGAAGAAGAGGATTCGGAGAAGAAGTGGTATCAGTCGAAGCCGGTCACGGAATTTAGAGTAGCCGCCACAGTACAGTCACCTGCGGAGACACTGGAGGAATGGGAAAGGATGGTAGTCGACTACGTGAACAACCGGCTCCGGCTTGGAAAATCGAAACTTTCTGAGGTATTCGGCAGCAGTGATTCAGAAACCATGAAATGGTATCCGACATGGTCAAAAGAAGTTAAACGTGCATTTAAAGAGCGTAAATGGAAAGATGAAAAGAGTATGAAAGGAGTCTATCTAAATCTCATTTTACAGGGTTTGATAGTGATTTTATCTATTATTTTAATGGTCCTGGGCGGAATGATCGGTGTAGTTGCAATGATCATCAGTATCATCATGCTCGCATGCTCTACAACTTTAATTCGTCGTACCAAAGAAGGCGAGGAGGCCTACATGAGGTGGAAGTCCTATCGGGAAGGATTGAAAAAAGCCGATGAGAGAATACTCTTTAAAGACCGTCTTGACCGCCATTTTGTTTATGCTATTGCTTTCGGGTTGCGGGAGAAAGAGTTGACTAAACTGATAGAAATAGGAAGTCAACACCGGGATAGTGACATATTCCCCTGGCTGTTTGTAATACCGGGTTCCGGATCAACACCAATCACGGCCGCACAAAATCTATCCAAACACAGTGCATTGTCTGTAACCTCGGGCAGCAGTGTGAGCGGAGGCGGCGCATCTGTGGGCGCGGCAGGAGGCGGTGCAAGTGGAGGGGCAGGGTAAAGTCGGCATTACTTTGAAACAGCGACCTCCGGAGATAATTTAAGATGATTAAAGAAGTCCGGAATAACGGTGAGCGGATAGCTGGAATTTGTATTGATGACAATGAAGATTCCTGCCCTGTCTTCGGGCGAAAATGCGATCTCACAGCGGAATCCGTTTACATAACCTCCATGGTATACTATTTTTTGGCCATGATTATCAAGTATTCTCCAGCCCATTCCGTAATGGGATTGATTTACTCCATCCCAATGTCTGCTGAATCGCCGGTTTCGGATAGTAGCTAACGGTTCATAAATTTCAGCAAGCGTCTTTTCAGAAATGATCTCTGGGTAATGCCCGGTTAACAACAGCAGCCATTTCCCCACATCTGAAGCAGAAGCATTGATTCCACCTGCAGAAACCGCATTGTAATATTTCCCGGAAATAGGAACCGGAACATGTCCACGTGTACTGGATACATATTGATGCGGCGACGCTCTATTCCCTGAGTTGAAAATGCTGTCATAATTTGTTGAGGAGTGATCCATCCCTAATGGCATTAAAAGCTTTTCATACAATAGCATGTTAAAGCCGGTATTTGTCTGGGTTTCCAGAATTTTTTCAATTACGGAATAAGCCGCATTCTGATAGGAATGTTGGGTGCCTACTCTTGAAATCAGGGGTACTGATTCAAATCGGGGGATGATCAGGTCCAGTGAGAGTCCGTCTTCCACTAAATTTGTGTACGCATGGCGCGGCAATCCGGTGGTATGAGACAATAAATGCCTGATCTGAACCAAATCGGTTTGATCCGGATCATTCAGCCTGAATTCATTCAAATAATGCGTTACCGGTTGATCCCATCTTAAGGCTCCTTCTTCTGCCAGTACTCCGGCCAATACCGAAGTAAAGCCCTTAGATACGCTACCCAACCTGAAAATTGTATCTTCATCCACTTTGTCAGGTTTCCCTCTCTCCTTAATGCCAAAACCTTCTTGTAATAAAACCCGTCCATCTTTTACGATAACAACCGCTCCTCCCGGGATTTCTTCATCCTTGAGTCCTTCTTGAAAATTTCTAACAAATTCATCAAGGTAAATCGCCATAGAACGATCCATTACCCACTCTTCGGGTTCAGACTCGGTAACGATCGGTTCCGGGTTGATATTGGTGAATGCCAGATAGAATCCGATTATAATGACGAGCAAAAGTGTAATAGATATTTTTCTAATCACAGAATATAGATGATTGATCGGAAGATGGGGTTTCTTGTTCTGATATCATTGTTTCAAGGATACAAAAAAAATGGCTTTGAAACACTTTCAATCATTAGGTTTGTTTCTCAAAGAATTGGGGGTAATGAACAGCTCATTCGAGGCCAAAAATTGGTAACCGGAAATTGGCTCTGTGCGTAAGTCTGATAACTGATTCCCTATCATTCCTTTCGGGAGTACACCGATGGCCATCTGCTAAATTTTTGACCTGTAAAGGTGCTTCATCTGATCCATACTATTCTATATACAGTATTAAGGCTTGCTACAAAAATTATGTAGTGTAAATTACCGTTTCACTCTCAAAAAAGAGTACAATTACTGAAAATATTTTACTGAATCAATACAATCAAACTGTTGTACCTAAATTATTTAGGAATAAAAAGCGCTTTTCTATTTGATATTAAAATAACATGAATAAAAAGTTGAATTAGCTAATAAAATATTGACTAAAAGTGTAAAAGCGTACAAATTTTAGGCAACCAAAACATTTAACTAAATTCTATTTTTATGAGTAAAGTTGTAAAAGCTACTTTTCTTTGTCTTGTCATAGGGGTCATTTCTGGTATTGCAGTGATGAATGTTCAGTCTGAAAGCGTGATCGCTCAGGATGTTGAAGTTGAAGCAGTCGCAGATTCTGTAAACATCGAAATGGCTGAAGTCCAAATGGAAGCTGAAACCGAAGATGTCGCCGGTTATGCAACATTGGAGGAGTTTCAGGCATCCCCTGATTATGTGAAATTTATCGTTGATAATCTTTGGATTCTAATAGCAGCTTTCATGGTGCTGTTGATGCATCTAGGGTTTGCAACCGTCGAAAGTGGACTCACACAGTCCAAAAATGCAGTTAACGTAATCTATAAAAACGTTTTTATTCTCTGCGCAGGTATTCTTATGTATGCGGTGATCGGCTTTCAATTGATGTATCCGGGAGATTTTAACGGATATCTCGGATTTGGCGGATTTGGGATTGGGTTTGATCCATCAGACCTGGTTGGTATGCTCACACCTTCATATGGAATGGATATGACAATCTGGACAGATTTTATTTTTCAGGCAATGTTTGCAGCAACAGCAGCTACCATTGTATCCGGATGTGTAACGGGCCGAATCAAACTCACATCATTTATGATTTTTGGGTCATTATTGGTTGCTTTCTGCTACCCGATAACCGGTAGCTGGGTTTGGGGCGGTGGCTGGTTGTCAGAACTTGGATTTTACGACTTTGCAGGATCTACACTGGTTCATGGTGTTGGTGGAGCTGCCGGACTCGCATGCGTAATGCTTCTGGGCCCTCGAACAGGGAAATACAAAGATGGGGTCGTTCATGGAATTCCGGCTCACAATATCCCTCTGGCCACAGTCGGTGTATTCTTACTCTGGATTGGCTGGTTTGGTTTTAATGGGGGCTCTGTATTGAGTGCAGACCCTGCCGCAGTTTCATATGTTTTTGTGACAACCGCTCTTGCCGCTTGTGCAGGTGCACTGGCATCCATGGTAACAACGCAGCTGGTTATGAAAAGTCTGGATGCCCCAATGGCATTAAATGGAATCCTGGCCGGTTTAGTGGGAATCACAGCCGGTGCCAATGTTGTATCTATCATGGGTGCAGTTGCGATAGGGGCTATCTCAGGTGTCCTCGTTGTGTTTGCAATACTTATGTTCGATAAATTCAGAATCGATGATCCGGTAGGGGCTCTCTCTGTTCACGGGGTGTGTGGCATCTGGGGTACCTTGGCGGTTGCGTTTTTCTCATCGGAAGCAACATTTGGCGTCCAGTTATTGGGAACCGCATCCATTCTTGCAGTCACATTCATATTCTCACTGATCGTATTTGGTATCATTAAATATACAGTGGGCGTGCGCGTATCGCCGGAAGTTGAGTCTGACGGATTGGATATTTCCGAGCATGGAAATAAAGCCTATCCGGACTTTTCACCTTTTAAGACTTCAGAATTGGGAAGTTTTACAGATTAAAAACAAAATATAAAAGGAGTGCCTCAGATTGGGGTCCGGAGCACTCCTTTAATTTAAGTTTCCACAATTACCTTCATAATCAATAGAAACCAATGAAATATACACTTATGAATCGATTAAATACAATTAAAGGGCTTTTTAAAAGTTCAATTCTGATGATCGCAGTGCTGTCAATAACCACCTCTCTTCAAATAGAAACCGCCAAAGCCCAGGAAGTAACCTTTACTCCCGGAGTGGATTACTATAGTACGTATATCTTCCGTGGCATCGCCTTTTCCGGTCCGTCTATTCAACCCTACGTTGAATTTGAATCGGGGTCTTTTACATTTGGAGGCTGGGGATCTCAGGGATTCGACGGATTCCAGGAGATGGATCTCTACGCATCATATGCTTTTGATTTCGGGTTGAGTATCGGTTTTACTGATTACTACTATCCGGGTTCAGACTATTTTTCCGGAGATAGCCACGCATTTGAAATCAATACCGGTTTTGAAACCGGTGGACTCTCTCTGAGTGGAAATATGGTTTTGAACGAAGCAGCAGATGCCGGCTCCGTGGGCGGTGATCTCTATTTTGAAGCAGGCTTTTCAGTCGGACCCGCAGATCTGTTTTTTGGTGCCGGCGACGGTTGGCATTCATCAAACGGTGACTTTGCATTCGTTAATATTGGATTGGGAGCTTCCAAAGAGATCACTATTACGGATAGCTTTAGTATCCCACTATCCGGCGCTCTTATCCTGAATCCGGATACTGAACAGTTCTATATCGTAGTGGGAGTGTCGCTTTAAATATGGGGTACCGGATAAATCTGGTTTAAGAAAAAACATGAATTAAGCCCAAAATATTTTTCAGGCAGTGGGGTTCGATTTTATCGAGATCCCTTGCCTGAAATTTTAATTGACTGACTTGAACTCTTCATAAAGAACCAGCAGTTCACTTAACATCATCGCAGTTGCGCCCCACAAGGGAACATCATGTATATCCCAATAAGGGACTTCAAATTCCTGATCCAATAGATTCCACTTTTTTCTCTTTAAGCAATGATCATCCATCAATATATTCAGGTCACAATCGAATGCCTCCTGCACTTCATACGGATTTGGATCCAATTGGGGTCTTTCCAGGAGAAATCCGACAAAGGGCGTAATTACGTTCTCGCTTTTGTGAAGGGTAAAGGAGCTGAGTGAACAGGCGATGTGAATTTGTTCAGGGGATATGCCAACCTCCTCCTCTGTCTCACGGAGAGCAGTATCTAATAGTTTCTCCCCAGATTCCGAGCGTCCACCCGGAAAGCTGATCTGTCCGGCATGACGAATTGAATTGGTTCGCAACGTGAGGAGTACATTTAAATTTCGCTCCTCATCAGGATATAGCAGAGCCAAGACACTGCTTGGATGAGCATTTTCGAGATTGTGATTCGGGTACCTATAATTTGAATCAAGCGGCATGGGAGCCATTTTCATATGCGCGAGCTGACCGGGTAATTCACTCCTTGAACGCTCTTTCAGATAGTAATAAAACGGATGAAGATTCATGCTTTATAATTAATAATCAATACGATCTTCTTTATTGATCCACTCGTCAAAAAGAGGAATCGCAGATTCTCTCTCAATGGAGATCATTTCAATGGATCGATCTGAAAGGGGTTTTTCAATTTCAGTATAGATGAATTCATCATCAAATCCGGCTTTGGCTGCATCCTCACGTGTGGCAGCAAAAAAGACCCGGGCAGGACGTGCCCAATAGATTGCACCCAGACACATGGGGCACGGCTCACATGTAGTATATAGTTCACAGCCCGTCAGCTGAAAGTCATTTAATTTCCGGCAGGCATTGCGAATAGCTACCACTTCGGCATGTGCCGTTGGATCACAGCCGGAGGTTACCCGATTAAACCCTTCACCAATTACTTCCCCATCCTTCACGATCACACAACCAAATGGCCCGCCATGACCCAATCGAACACTTTCCCTGGCTAATTCAATCGCTCTTTGCATATACAACTTATTCATCTCTTCCACTGACACTATTTTTAAAAAATGAAATAACCCGACACAATAGCATCCAGGTTTTATTTTTAATCGCCGTTAATTACTATAAATGTACATAATTTCTGCGATTTTCATGAAAGAAGTGTCAGTGAATTCAAAATTTTGGATGATGAATTAACGATTTGTAGGCATGAACCATGGTATCCTGACGAGCACCCGCAAAGTACATCATGAATACGACCAGATTCGCAAAATTTACCTGCAAATAATGATTCTTTTCATACTTTCGTGCAGAAACCACAACATCTTTTGGGATAATCTTAAAATGGGCAATTTGCTGTATCTTTTGTATCAAATCATACTCCTCCATGATCAAAAAATCTTCCCGGAATCCATCCAGAAGATTGAAAAGTTTTCGGGTAATAAAGAGTGTCTGATCCCCGCCCCGACACATTATTCTGTCGAATCGTGTAAAATAGGAGTTAATTCTGAGCAACAGATGGTCTGAATCAAAACGAAATCGATAACATCCTGCTGAATATCCTTCATCAAAAGCTCGTTGAAGATCGTTGAGATAACTCGCAGGAGGCATGGAGTCTGCATGTACAAAATATAGAACATCGCCCTTTGACTTTCGAACCCCATAATTCATTTGAGCAGCACGACCTTTTTTTTCTGATATCAAACAGGGAAATCCCGCCTCTTTTACAATCTGAACTGTTTGATCCCGGCTTCCGCCATCTACCACGATAATTTCAGGCAATCGGTCATCTGAGAACTTTTTCAGATAATTTAAAAGCTGTAAAATGTTATCCTCTTCGTTGTAGGTTGGAATGATTATTGATACAAGCATATTTAAAACAATGAGCCTTGAGAAATAGGTGTAAACGAATGAACCTTAGCGAAGTTAAAAAAAGTTCTTATCTATGTTATTGATTTGTTACGTATAGTCAATGTAAAGTCGGTATCTGTAGATAATTATTAAATAATACATGATTTATAATGAATACGAAACGCATTATTATTTGGATGGCTATTTGTATTGCGATGTTAACGAGCGCATGCTCTGGCAGTTATCCTGAATTTGAAACGGGTGGTTGTGATATAAATCAATTTTCAGATGAAGAGGAAGATCGTGTGACTCTCGCTGAGTTTTCAATGCTACTTGTTGAACATGTGAGGGATGGAAAACCAACCGAACCACTTACCGACTGCCTGGCCAATATTTCTATCAACCAATTAGAATTTCAGCTCGACAGTGAAGAGAAAAAGAAAGCTTTCTGGATGAATATTTACAATGCATATGTTCAGATTTTGCTATTGGATGACCCGGAACTGTTTGAAGATAGAAATTCACTGATTGGATATAATTTTTTCTCTTCACCGCAGATACCGATTGCCGGTCGCTTAATGAGCCTGGATGATCTTGAACATGGAATTATGCGCCGTTCAACGAACAAACTTACGCTGGGTTATATGCGGAATTGGTTTATCGATGATGTTGAAAAACGATTGATGTGGGATGAAATTGATCCGCGTATCCATTTTGCACTGAATTGTGGAGCAAAAAGCTGCCCATATATTGCTGTTTTTGATCCGGATCGGGTTGAAGAACAGCTGACTCTAATCACAAGGAAATATCTGAATGAAACGACCGAATATAATCCCGAGGATAACGTAGCCAAAGTAACCCGATTAATCAGCTGGTTCAGGGGTGATTTTGGAGGACTCTCCGGTGCTAAACAACTACTCAGGGATTACGGTGCAATCCCAGAAGATTCTGACCCAAAACTTACATTTCAGGAATATGACTGGACTCTTGAGCTTGGAAATTATCAGGATCTATAAATCTAAAATTAACTGCGAAAAATTAATACAAGACGAGAAATCAGAATAAAAGAATATAAATAATGAAAAAAATAAAAAGCATAGCCACAATGGTGCTGGCCACCGGACTTCTATTCATTGCAAATCAAAATCTATCGGCTCAGGACCGCATAGTTTTGGATCCGGACAGTACAGATTCTTTTGTATTGGATCCTGCAATTTTTGATCCGGATGACAAAGATGCCCGGGTTTTAAGACATGAACCTTTTGGAAGAAAAAAAGAAGCCGTATATGAGCGTGGGGAACGGGAAAACGGAACTCCGATCATCATTGCCTCCAGTGATAACTCAATTTCAAGTGTTACAACACCATTAACAGCAGATCCCGCCGTTTTTCAATATCTGGAGTGGGAATGGAAGATTGAATCGGTCATTGAATCTGGAGATATGACCCGAAAAGATGGCGATGATTTTACTGCAAGAGTCTATGTAACTTTTGATTACGATAAATCAAATCTGGGATTTGGGGATCGTATTAAATATGCAGCCTATAAGGCGTTTACTTCGTTTGATATTCCATTGAGATCATTGAACTACATCTGGGCAAACAAAGCCGAGATTGGTGCTACAGGTGAAAACCCTTTTTCAAGCTGGGTGCAGTATGTCGTGGTTCAATCAGGTAACGAACTGGCAGGAGAGTGGAAGATAGAGAAGAGAAATATTCTGGAAGACTACCGAATGGTTTACGGTGAAGAACCTCCCCCGATAAGCGGAATTACAATCATGACCGATTCTGACAATACAGGAGAATCCACAAAGGCTTATTTCGGGAAAATAACACTCTCGAAAGAGTGATACTGCACGATGATCCGTAATTATATGTTCTGATTGATAATTTGATTCATATTGGAATGGTAAAATCACTATTTTTGTGACTTCTTATCAAACCAATTCAAATAAATATTTAAAAATTATGTCTCTATTAGTCGTCGGATCTGTTGCTTATGATGGGATCGAAACCCCATTTGGCAGTATAGATCGTATTTTAGGTGGATCTGCAACCTATATTTCAATCACTTCATCCTATTTTACCGAGTCAATTAATCTGGTGGGTGTGGTTGGAAAAGATTTCCGCGATGAGGAGATCGAATTTTTGAAAAGCCGTAACATCGACCTCACCGGACTCCAGATCGATAAATCAGGGGACACATTCTTTTGGAAAGGGAAATACCACTTTGACCTGAACAATAGGGATACACTGGATACACAACTGAATGTGTTTGAACATTTCGACCCGATCATACCGGAAGATTATAAAAATGCACGATATGTGGCCTTAGGAAATATTGAGCCGGGATTACAGTCCAAAGTACTTGAACAGATTGATAATCCGGATTTTGTGGTAATGGATACCATGAATTTTTGGATTGAAGGTGCATTGGAATCTCTGAAGAAGACTTTAAAAAGAGTGAATATGCTTGTGATCAATGATTCTGAAGCAAGAGAACTTGCCGATGAGCCAAATTTGATGAAAGCAGCGGAAATTGTTCTGGGTATGGGGCCGGAAGCTCTGATTATCAAAAAAGGCGAGCATGGTGCACTTCTTTTTACCCAGGATGGAATCTTTTCTGCACCTGCGTATCCGGTAGTGGATATATTCGACCCAACCGGGGCCGGCGACTCCTTTCTGGGAGGATTACTGGGATGGCTGGCATATACGGACGACCGATCCGCTGAGAATATGCGCCGGGCAGTGATTTTCGGCTCTGTGATGGCTAGTTTTTGTGTGGAGAAATTTGGCCCGGATCGTTTTAAAACATTGACCGAAAAAGAAGTATTTGAAAGATACCGCGCTTTTATTTCATTGAGTCAGATTCCCGAATTGGGATAACCATTCCGTTCAATAGGATTAAGTTAGATCTTTAGAGAGCCGTCTATTTGTAAATAAAACCAAATAGACGGCTTTTTTATGTACTTCTTTTCTGATAACTCAGAATCAGCCGAAGGAATGGTACACCATACGTCACATTCAAACATTTTTGAAAAAATCTGTAAGGCACTTCCATAATCCTGTTCATACAAACACCGAAATCAGAGATAGAGCAAATGGAAAGTGGTTGGGTTCACTTTTCAGAGTCCAGTTGGAGTTGTGGTTGACAGCCACAACTCCTTCTACCTACGGCTCTTAGAAATCAAGGGAGAGGAAATTCTTATACAGGATGAAGGATCATGATATGGTGAATTTACCGTTTAGAAAAATGGCTGTGAATCACTTCGGTGGGTTCAAATTCATACTGTTTTTGGTTTTAATCCTTTTGGTTAGCCGGACAACTTCGGATGCACGTCAATTAACGCTTCAGGAAAATTTTGAGGACCGGGACTTAAGTCAGAATCCTCAATGGACGGGTGACCTGAATGATTTTACGTTTACTGATGAATCGGATAATGTTATTCTCAGATTGGATACAGAATCCTCACCGAACAGATCACAAATCCGAACGGTTTCGGCAACCGCCTATGGAAGCTGGGAATTCTATGTTCAGGTGCCGGCAACATCCTCTCAGAATAGAGTCTATTTTTATTTAATGAGTGATGATGGCGAATTCGATATCGTGGGGAGCGGGTCTCCGGGAGTTGCCAATGGGTATGCGATTCACACCGGATCAGGGAACTTTGATCTGGTGAAGATTGAGGATGGTCAACAGACCGAGGTATTACTCTCTTCTGTTAGCGAAATAGAATCGGATACAGGGTATCAGGTAAAAGTGACCCGGGATGAATCAGGACTATGGGAGATTTATGTAGGGGTTGGTTACGGGTCGGAGGCAATCCTGGATTCAAACAGTATCATCGATCAAACTTTTACTGAATCTCAATATTTCGGAATTTATGTAAGATATTCGTCTTCAAATGTGCAGGGATATTTCTTTGATGATATCATAATAACAGGTTTGGAAGATCCTCAAGAGGGTGAAAATGACGATCCCGAAGGTGGGGAGGATGATAGTTGTGATGGTTCAGATGATCAGGGCGGTGCTGATGATGGGGATGGGGGTGGAGACGATGAGCAAGATGATGATGTTGGAAATGGTGATGATAGTGATAGTGAAAATTCCGATGAAGCAAGTGATGAGACAGATAATGGGGCGGGAGATGGGGAAGGGGATGGAGAGGAGTCTGATGGATCAGGTGAAGATGGCGGTAATGAAGGAGATGGAGCCGGTGATAATGATGAAGAGGGAGAAGAAAATGATGAAGGGGATGGTACTGATAGCTCAGAGGATGATGCCGGTGATAGTGAACAGGACAATGATGAAGGAAGTGAAGATGGAGAAGATAATGTAGAAGACAGCGAGGGTGATGACGATCCTGAAGGCGGGGAAGATGATAGTGGGGATGGTTCAGATGACGAGGGAGAAGGAGGTGAGAATCAGGATGATAGCGGTGATTCTGAAGATGAGTCAGAGGATGACTCCGGACAATCGGATGATGAAGAAGAATCGGATGATTCCGATAGCAGTGATGAAGAAGCTGATGAGGATGTTGGGGACAGTAGTGATGATGGCACTGATCCGGATGAAGCCGGGCCTATCATTAATCCCGGCGACTTACTCATCAGTGAGTTTTATTACCGGGTGCCGGTCCATTGGAGAACGCAGATATATGACCGCCCTCAGTATGTGGAGCTGTATAATCGATCTGGAAGCCAACTCAATTTGCGAAATTTTAGAATTAGCGGAAACAATATCAGTATCGACAAAGATTTGTTCATGAATCCGGGAGACTATCTGGTGATTACCCGAGGAAAGCCGGTATTTGAACACCGTTTTGGAACCCGGAATTTTGTTGAAGCAGATCAATTCCCCGTTTTCAATTTAACTACTGACGGGACCATCAAGTTAGAAAATACACGGGGTGGAACCGTCGAAGAGCTGACCTATTCAGCCAGTGAATGGGGCGGCAATGGAGTCTCCCTTGAGCGCCTCTCGTTTGAATTAAATGCGAACTTAAGTGGTAATTGGAGAGAATCTGTGGATGCACTGACCGGCTCACCGGGCCTGCCAAATACGGTTGTAATGCCCACTTCACCCCCTGTAGCAGAGTCTATATCAGTTATAGCGCCACGCACCATTCATGTCCGATTTTCGAGAGAGTTGGATGCAGTAAAATCGGGAGATCTTACCCAATATAGCATAGATCAGGGTGTTACGATCACATCCGTTGAGTTTAAGTCGGGTGGATCACTGTTGCAATTCAGAACCGCAGACTATTTTCAGCAACACACGGACTATAAGTTTACTTATCAACAGGTTGAAGACATTTTTGGCAACAAAGTTGAGGAATTGAATGAATTAAATTTTACCTATGAGAACCCATTTAAGATTGAGTCTGTCCAAATTATTGATAATCAACAGCTGAGGGTTCAGTTTACACTACCGGTAAACCTGGCAAAAAGTGGAGATGCTGTGTTCAGATTGTCGAATGGGTTAAACCCTCAAGGAGTTCAATTCATCAATTCAAAAACAGCTCTCGTATTATTTGGCGTTGAATTCGCAACCGGCAGATATGAGTTGATTGTCAACCAGATGGAGAGTTTTGACCCGGATCTGCCGGAGCAGTGGATCATTGAACCAAATACCACGTATCCTTTTTATAGATTTGATGAATATCATTCGGGAGACATTGTGATCAATGAATTTATGCTTCGTCCACCCGATGGATATCCACGATATATAGAGCTTTACAATCGATCCGGACGATTTTTAAACCTGAATGAGTGGCAAATCCGAAGGAGAGAAGGGGCTCCGGCCAATGGCGGTAATATAACGGATATAAATCTTCCTTTGGGAACCGGGGAGTACATCGTAGTTACGACAGATATAAATTTGATGAATACTGTTTTTGGTCCGGGTCCATGGATTGAGATGAACGGTTTTCCCGGCTTCACACAAACGACCCTGGATCAGATCCGACTCATATCGCCGGACGGACATCTTCATGAGGGGGTCATGTATGATCCATCCGGTTGGGGTGTGAATGGGATTGCCCTCGAACGCAGAAGTTTGAATGCACCCTCGTCACATCCCGGAAATTGGAGTGAATCGACAGCGGTTTTATTGGGAACTCCTGGGTTGACGAATAGTATCGGGCCGACTCAAAAAGCACCTGAGTGGGTTGGTACAGAGGTCATAGATAGTGAAACAATCAGAGTTGAGATCGACGGCCTAATTGATGAAAAGAACCTCTCACCCAATCAGTTTCGTCTAAATGGGGGGTTGTCTATCGTTCAGATTACAGCTGTAACATCATCTGATTTTGATTTACACCTGGATTCACCAATGAGATCTTCACATCCCTATTCGCTGAGCGTTCAGGGAATAACAGATATTTTTGGAAATGTGATGAGTGAACAGCAACGGACGGTTGTGTATTATCAAATTGAAAAAGCACAACCCGGCGATGTGGTGATCAATGAATTCATGTACAACGAACCGGATGATTATTCTCGATACATTGAGCTCTATAATCGGAGCGAAAAAATTATTGATCTGTCGGGTTGGAGACAAGCCAATAACACAGGTACCCGGCGCACTTTGGTTGAAAAAACTACATTAATTCACCCAAAAGAATTCAGGGTGATCACCCCCGATGAAAATCTGCTCTTTTTCTTTCCCGGCCTTTCAATAGTGAATGCGGGGAATCGTTTATCAGCGCTTAAAAATGGAGGGGACAGCATCGTTATTGAAAACAGGGACTCAGTGGTAATAGACTCCCTTACTTATACACCGAAGTGGGGAGGAAAGGGCATTGCTTTGGAGCGAAAAAGTGCAGAAGTGCCTGCATTTTATCGTGAAAACTGGTCGGAATCTACGGCTAATCTATTGGGAACACCGGGTAATTCCAATACAGCTAAACCGGATTCCAATCCACCGGAAATGGTTAAGATAACTCAGTTTGAAAACCGGGGATTTAAGGTGGTGCTGAACAAACAGGCGGATCCGGGGACAATTTTGAATCTCAATCATTATCGAATCAGACCCACTGTTGCAATAGCAGGGATTGAACTCGGTGAAAGGGAGTTCATCTTAAATATTGAATCAGAGTTGATAAATAATCAAAGCTACTCCATAACGATGAGTGGGATCACAGATATCTTTGGAAATGAGATGGAAACCACGGAGGTTGACCTGCACTTTCTGAAATTGTCTGAAGTGGGCGATGGAGAAATTGTTATCAACGAAATACTTTATCGCAGAAAAGAGACGGGAGCCCCTCAATTTGTTGAATTGTTTAACCGGACGGATAAAAACTTTGATCTGTCGGGGTGGACACTATCGAACAGAACCGGATTTGCAGAACTGCCGGACGACCTGTTATTCCCGGCTATGGAATACCTGGTTCTTACCGATTCAGATCAGTTGACTTCAGAACCGGGTCATTTCATTCAGCTGCCCGGATTCCGTTCTCTACATAATACAAGCGACATTGTAATGCTTAGTAATCAAATGGAAATAACTATTGACAGCCTCCGATATGAATCGTCCTGGCAAAATAATCCGCCGGGGGTATCCCTGGAGAGGAGGGATCCGACCGCACTTACCGTGGATCCTTATAACTGGATGAAAAGCAGTGATCCGGAGGGATCTACTCCGGGAGCTATGAACAGCCGGTTTGAAGTCGATGATCAGCCTCCGGAAATAAGGTTTGTCAACTTATTTCATCCGGATTCTTTAGAAGTGATTTTTAACAAGTTTATAGATATACCGATATCTCTTGATGAGACTCGGTCTTCAATGTCAACCTTAGTTCATTCTGAATCCGACGAGGAGTTAACCCCAATCTTTTATGTGAATGGAGAGGAAGTACCAATTTTGTTGTATGATCCTAAAAAGGGCAATCGGATAGTTATAAGCCCGGGTAATTCTGTTTCGGATGAAGAAATTATTCTCACAGTAGATAACATCGGAGATCACAACGGTAATGTTGTATATGACTTGAGTCGGCCCGTCGCCCGCCCGTTAAAAGAGGGGGATCTGATATTCAATGAAATTATGTTTCAACCTCTTACTGACAATCAAAATGGATTACCGGATCAGTCTGAATATATTGAGGTCTATAATCGCAGATCCTATCCTATCTCCCTGGAGGGTATTATTCTACATGATGAACCGGATAATAGTGGCCGATATTCGATCATTGACCCGGTGAGCAGTGTACAAAAATGGATCCCATCAAATGGATATCTGTTATTCTATCCGGAAGAAGGGGGGTCAAATTTCAGTGAAAGCCGGGTTGCGAAATTTTTTAATCTGTCAGAAGATGAAACAATGATACCGCTGCGAACGGAAAGGAATACGTTGAGCCTGCCAGCCGCCGGACGCAAAATATTTTTAGCAGACAGTACGGGAATGACCATTGATTGGGTCGGTTTTACTCCGGATTGGCACAACCCGAATTTAATTGATAATCGGGGAATTGCTCTCGAACGAATCAATCCTGAATTAGGTACAAATGATCCACTAAACTGGAGTTCGAGCGCGAATATTGAGGGAGGAACACCCGGGAAAATGAATTCAATACATCAGACACCGCAACAGATGGCAAGTCAACAGGGAGTATTTCTGGATCCGAATCCATTTTCACCGGACGAAGACGGTTATCAGGATCATCTATTTATCAATTACAAACTTGACGAGCCGGATTATCTGATTCGAATCCGAATATTTGATCGATATGGCAGACTGGTTCGCAATTTGGTCCATGGTGAAACGGCCGGTTTTGAAGGGTCACATATCTGGGATGGCAGAACAGATGATGGTCAGACCGGCAGGATAGGTATCTACATCATTTTGCTGGAAGCATATAACAGTTCACAAGGAGAAAGACTTCAATTTAAAGAGACGGCAGTTTTAGCCAGGAAGTTTTAATCTGTTTAAAACCGGGCGATTACTTTCCGATATCGATGATCTGGAGAAGTTTCTGAAGATCTTCCATTTTTCGGGTGTCATTCACCTTGGAATAACTGTTGATCAAGTTTCGGATTGTTCGAAGCAGCACCTCTCTGTAGTCTGCTTTTTTGAGATGTTCAGGCCGGGGATCGATACCGTTTTTCTTCAAAAAGTAGAAGCACTGGTTGTATGTTACGATGGTTCCGCCATCGAATGGGTCAATCAGAATTTGCTGATTATGAGTTTCATACATCAACATGAAATGAATAGGCATATTGACTCCATAAAAGGGTAAACCGAGTCGTTGTGCAATAAATACAACAACCATGCTCAGCATAATTGGCAATCCTTTGCGGCGATCAATAACTCTGTCTAAATAGGCATTGTCCAAATTGTGATATTTATCTGCATCCCCTCGAAACCGCAACTCTCTGAAAACAAAATGAAGGATTATCTGCATTTTTTCTGTTAAGGAGGGGGTATTCGCAACTTTACTGCTTATCTGAGCACTCAGAGCATCTAATTTCCTGCGATATTCACCGGTTCTCAGTGTTGGATTGCCAAATCGTGCCAACATGAGAAGAGCATCTTCAAGGTCGGCTCGGCTTTTAATGCCAAAATCAATCAATTCAGAAAAATCTTCGAACAGACTTTCGATGGTGATGTAATAGAGAACTTCATTAATGCTCTTTTTCTCAGAATCTTTCACAGATTCGGAGCGGTATTGATCAAGAAGTGGAACAGCATTTTCACCCAACTCCTTAAACCGGTTTTTGACTCCGGTTTGTACAGTGGGGTCCGGATCATCCAGCAGGTAGATGAGCGATTCTATTTCATTGATGGATGATTGCCTGTGACTCATTTTCAATCAATACAATTACAATTTCGATTTTATGTAGTATCCGTATTCTATAATGATTGGTTTCATCAAATCATTTCATTTTCTGTTTGAAAGATACGGTTTCATGTTCAAATGGAAAGAATAATTCCAATTAAAAAGAGTCAACGATCTCTCTTGGAAATAGGTATGTATGAATATCTTTTACCCTCATCCGGCTTTTGAGTAGATGTGGAATCGTTTATGGTTTCAATATGAATGTTTCGTTAAAAGAATAAACGACTGTAACTAAAGTTTTTTTAAGAGTATAGTTATGAAATTGGTTTTTTTAATTTATACTTAAAGAGAGGGCAATTAAAACATTGAATGAACCATATTCGTAACTAAATGTTGAAATTATGGGTGTTGAGACTGTAAAACTGGCTGAAAATAGTGAGCAAGTCCAGGAGTTTATCAAATATCTGCTAAAAGATATTCGTGCCATGGAAAGGATGCTATCCGAAGAGATGTTTGAATCGGGTACAATTCGTATTGGTGCTGAACAGGAACTCTGCCTCGTTGATAAATACGCGAAGCCATCACCAATTTCCGTCGAACTATTAGAGGCCCTTCAGGATGATAATTTCACGACTGAGTTGGCACGCTTTAATCTGGAATCCAATCTTGAGCCTTTGGAGTTTAAAGGGAAGTGTTTGTCACAATTAGAATCCGGTATTCTTGGTCAGTTGGATAAAGTGCGCGCTGCGATGCGGAAATTTGATGGAGATATCGTTCTCGCAGGAGTACTGCCAACGATTCGGAAATCTGATCTGGATATCGAAAATCTAACCCCTTTGCCAAGATATCATGCCCTTTGTGAAGCGATCAATAAAATGAGGGGAGACGAATATGATCTCCGAATCCAGGGTATGGATGAGTTGCTTATGCGTTTCGACACTCCGCTTCTGGAAGCTTGCAATACCGGCTTCCAAGTGCACCTGCAGGTAGATCCGAATGAATTTGTTTCAAAATATAATATTGCTCAGGCGATAACCGGACCTGTTCTGGCAAGTGCTGTCAATTCCCCGATACTTTTTGGGAAACGATTATGGTCAGAAACCAGGATTGCGCTTTTCCATCAATCCGTTGATACACGGAAAGTAGGCGATCATTTACGTGAGAGCAGTCCACGGGTAACGTTTGGGAATCAGTGGCTGAAAGACAGTATCCTTGAGATCTACAAAGAGGATATTGCACGTTACAGGGTGATGCTTAGTTCGAATATATCTGAGGACGTTGATGATCTGTTGAACAATGGAAAGATCCCAAAATTAATGGCACTTCAGGTTCATAACGGCACTGTTTATCGCTGGAATAGACCCTGTTATGGAATCAGCAACGGGAAACCGCATTTACGAATTGAAAACAGAGTATTCCCATCCGGTCCGACGGTGACCGATGAAGTAGCAAATGCATCCTTTTGGCTCGGTTTATTGAATGGAATGGGTGAACACTACCCGGATATTACAAAAGTACTTGATTTTGATGATGCCCGAATGAATTTCTTTGCGGCCTCTAAACTTGGATTGGATACAAAATTCAAATGGATCGGTAACAAAAGATTTTCTGCAGTTGATTTGATCCAAAAAGAACTGCTTCCAATTGCAAAAGAGGGGTTGGAAAAAGCCGGTGTATTTGATGGCGATATTTCCAGTTATCTCGACATCATTCGTGAACGAACAGAATCCGCCCAAACCGGAAGTTACTGGATGGTTCAATCCTATAATGAACTTTCAAAAAGTGTGAGCAGAGAGCAAGCCCTCACCGCTGTAACAAATGCGATGATCAAAAATCAGAAAAAAGGGGAACCGGCTCACAAATGGGGTTTGGCCAAGCTGAATGATATGGAGATGTGGCAACCGTCGAGTCTGCTGGTTGAAGAATTTATGACAACAGACCTCTTTACGGTTCAAAAAGATGATATTGTTGAACTGGTGGCAAATCTTTTTGATTGGAGGCGTATTCGATATCTGCCTGTTGAAGATGACAGCAAACATCTGGTGGGATTGATAACGATGCGAATGGTATTTCGTGAATTCAACAATGTGGTGCATCACGACAGTAAATCAAGCAGCAGTGTTGAAGATATCATGATTCGGAATCCGATCACGATTCATCCGGAGGCTTCAATTCTGCAAGCGATAGATCTGATGAACAGTCAGAGCATCGGTTGTTTGCCGGTTGTTAAAAATAACAGGCTGGTTGGAATCATTACAGAACAGAATTACATGACAATCACTGCCAGACTGCTGAAAAGACTGGATGAGGATCGTGAAAATAATTCGTGATTCATTTTTTAAAACTTCTTAAATCAGTAATTAAATGGGTCAACAAAAATTATCATTAGCGAAAGATCCGGATTCCAGAAAACGGTTTTTAAAGCATCTTCTCCATGATGTAGAGTCGGGCTCGTTCTTAAAGGTTTGGAATGGAGGCATATCAATCACCTGCCGGTCGAAGATATGGATGGAACACTGAAAGGAATTATAACAAAGAAGCGGCTTGTTCATTATCTTAACAGTTCAGATTCTGACAATTTTGCAACAGCTTCCGACGTGATGAGTAAGAACCCGGTTACGATCGGTCCAAACGATGACATTAAGTACGCTATGTTATTGATGATTGAAAAAAAAGTGAGCTGTTTGCCTGTTGTTGAGAAGAATGAACTGGTCGGAATTATAACAGATAAAGATGCAAAGAATGTTTGGGACAAGATGAAAAGTCGTAGTAATGCAAAAAATTGAGTTAACGGATAAGAAAATAAACAATAATCAACGAGTACGATGGTCGATAGAAACCGGTAAAAAAGGCCCCGTAGTTGTTCTCTTCGTTGGAATCCATGGGAATGAGCCCGCCGGGACAAAAGCTGTAGATCAGATTGCAGCCAAACTCAAGAGTGATAGCAGAGAGCTGATTGGAGCGGTTTATGCCATTTCAGGCAATATTCAGGCCCTTGATTTGGGAGTGCGGTATATCGATACAGATTTGAACCGATTATGGGAATTTTTTCAGACGGGAAGATCAAAAGCCTATCAAAACGGCACTTCCGGGTCAGTAGAATATGGCGAAAGTTTAGAGATCAAAGAGACACTCGAAGAGATTCTTAAAAAACACAAACAGAAGGCTACGGATTTTGTTTTTGCGGATCTTCATACGACCTCCTCACAAAGTTGTGCATTTATTCTACTCAACGACACACTGTCGAACAGGGAGATAGCCAGAAAATTTCCGGTGCCTCAAATATTGGGGATTGAAGAGAATATTCATGGGACTCTATTAAGCTATATAAATAACTTAGGTTATAAAGCGATTGGGTTTGAAGCCGGCGCTCATGAAGATGAACTTTCTGTAGAAAGGAGTGAAGCATTTTTGTGGCTATTACTTCACAACAGCGGTGTTTTGGTATTGAATGAATCGGAGAAAATAAATTTAGAAGATTCTATTCAAGCTCATAAAGGAGTCCCGGATACGTACTATGAAGTACTATATCATAAACGGGTCGAAGATCCCCGGAAATTTCAAATGATCCCCGGGTTTCAGAATTTTGATCCAATTGAGAAGGGGACTCCGTTGGCTTATGAATATGAGAAGCTGATAACAGCACCGGAAAAGGGACGAATATTTATGCCACTTTACCAAAAAGCAGGTCATGACGGCTTTTTAATTGTTCGTACAGTATCCCCTGTTTGGCTGGAACTTTCTTCGTATTTGAGAAAGAGCTCAGTGCACAATTTTTTGAAATATCTGCCGGGAGTTACTGTCAATAATGAGAGAAGTTATTTGGTGAATCTTCAAGTTGCACGTTTTCTGGTTAAAGATATATTTCATTTATTTGGGTATCGAGTATCGAAAATTGATGCAGATACTTTAATTTGTTACAAGAGATAACCAACTGTATTTGTCGGAATTGATAAAAATTAAATAAAGTAAACGAATGCTTGATTACAGATTTGTAGATGGTACCCGATTGACATCAGTGATTGAGGCTCTGATATTTGCCAGTCCCGATCCGATGGGGTGGGAGAAGATATCTTCGATAATCAAGGAGAGTGAAGAGGAGTTAGAGCTGGATGAGGCAGTCATTAAAAAAATTATTGAACAACTTAATGACCGTTTTGAAGAGAATGATCTTTCGTTCAGGATTGAAAAAACCGGGGGTGGATACACATTTGTCACCCAACCCCGGTATCATCCATGGCTGAGTATCTATCAGCACGAAAATGCATACCGCCGATTGTCTCAGCCGGCCATCGAAACTCTGGCAATCGTAGCCTATCGGCAGCCGATCACAAAACCGGAAGTAGATAGTATTCGGGGAGTAGATTCGGGGTATATCCTCAGACAGCTAATGGAAAAGCTATTGATCAAGGTGTCCGGCCGGGCCGATTCTGTAGGTAAACCCCTGTTATATAAAACGACGAGCCATTTCCTCAAACATTTTGGAATTAATGCGGTTGAAGAGCTTCCAAAGCCGCGTGAAATTGATGAGATATTGAAAGATGATGATATGGCTGAGCATCGAAGGCTCTTAATGGAGAGACAGTTGGAGCTGGAGGAAATTGAGGATAAGGAAGCCAAGGAGATCTTTTCAGATAAATCGGAGGATGAGGATTCGGCCATCAGCGAAAATGGCAAAGGAGATTCGCCGGAGATGGATTGACAAGGTGCAGACTGTTTAGGGTGATAGTAACAAGGAATTCAATAGGACGAAATTGATAGAAATCCAAGGCAGAATAGATAAATTCCATAGTCATTGTTTGGACAGCACAATCGTATTAATAAAAAATTTGGTCTTATACATATAAAGTGTGTATTTTTATACACACTAATAAATAAGATTAAAATAATTCATTTTGTCAGATAAAAGTATAACTGCCAGTTTGCTGTGGGATCGTTTCGGAATCGGCGTCTCCGGGATCTGTGCAATACACTGCCTGTTTTTCCCAATATTGATCTCTGCACTGCCATTGATGAGTGTGGCATCGTTCATTCATGATTGGGCGCATCCGGTTTTTGTTTTGATGTTAGCTCCGGCAGTTTATTTTGCAGCAAAAAGGAGTCATTACGACAAAACAATCACGATACTCCTCGTTGTTGGTTTTATAGCGGTTCTGGTTGGCTGGATTGCAGGGCACTACTGGTTGGGATATCTATTTGAAACCGGCATGACTCTTTTTGGAAGTGTTATCCTCATTTTAGGTCATTGGTTCAATTATCGTCACCACAGAGTTTGTAAAAATCATTCACACAACCATCATCCAATTCATGAAGAAGAGCGGGGGAAGGCATGAAAAGACTTAATTTTACACTCGATAATCCAACGGTAAACTTGTTAGATGAGCTTTCCGAGAAGTTCTATAGCGGGAATAAATCTCAGACAGTAAGAGCGGCGCTGGAAAGTTTAGCGGCCCGACAAGGTCACGACGGCTGGATCATCGCCGGCTATACTCAGTTAAAAGTAGATCATGATGTAAATTGTCACACTTGCGGATCAGAATATGGAGAGGGAAGAGTCCTTTTTAAGCCGGTCTTTGAAAGAGGGAATAGTCCGAAAGCCATTCAATCCATCCCGAGCGAAGAGTGGGTCGAGTGCTCGCTCTGTGTAGAGAAGAATTGAGTAATGTTGTTTTGAATATCGTGTTTCTGTAGTTCTATAGTATCACTAACTGACAGCTGTGTTTCGCCCGCCATAAGCCGATAGTAAAAGACTTTTTACCCGCATCGAGATCCCCCTCCAGCTACTATTGAGTGTTCACTTCTCATATTAGGCTTGGATTACCCATGATACTCCTTGGGTTTTCTATAGCTGGATACAACTTAACCAGACCGAAATTTTCAAGGATTCGCAGAATGACCAATCAAAAAAAATTACTGTATTAATCTAATAATTATTGTTAGACATATCTAAATATTATGTTATATTATTATCAATTATGAACTAAATTTAGATTTATGGTACGTTGTTTCTCTTTTATATTCGTGATGTTTTTAACAACAGAGACGTTGTTTGGCATGGGTGGGTTTGTGTTGCAAACAACATCCGCGGATCTTCGTGGCGTTGTTATTGATTCAAGGAGTGGAGAACCGATACCCGGGGCAACGATATTTATCCAGGAACTCGATAGAGGAGTCGCTGCAACTGATGAAGGGAGGTTTGAATTTTTATCGATTTCACCGGGGGAGTACACACTTCTTATTCGGTCAGTAGGATTTTCGGCGGCCACAATAGAGATTAATCATCCGGCAGATGGTATTATTACAGTTGAGTTAGTGCAGTCACTTTTGCAAGCCGATGAATTAATTGTTACCAGTTCGCCTATTGGGAAAAATTTAAAATACCAGCCCGCTCAAGCCTTAAATGCTGAGATGCTGCAACAGAAAGCTGCGCCCAGCCTGGGTGAGATGCTGGATGGGACCCCGGGTGTCACAACAAGATCATTTGGATCGGCCCCCGCACGCCCGGTGATTCGGGGTTTTGACGGGGATCGCGTTTTGGTGATGCAAAATGGAGAACGAATGGGGGATCTTTCTGGAACTGCGGTGGATCATGCCGTCGCCCTCGACCCGCTTGCAATGGATCGTGTGGAAATTG